>OODJ01003253.1_pt1 | contig 9856 bp, 8 predicted proteins | sample 1671611 | NCBI WGS metagenome assembly OODJ01 (sample SAMN06348174, study PRJEB24527) | human gut metagenome | biome: human gut; feature: ankylosing spondylitis patient; material: feces | host: Homo sapiens | place: China | collected 2015-10 | reverse complement strand
CCTTGCAAAATATTTCATGGCAGGAAAGAGTTTGAAACGTGACTTTCTTTGCAGCTCATGTACAAGGGAACTGTCGAAGGTTGTCGACTCCCCTGGATAACCAGAGATTCTCATACTCTTCTCCTCCATACTCCCCTTTTCAGTCCGGCCGGCTCGTCGCTCCACGAACCGGCCGGTTTTTTGCTGCTCAAAAGAGGCGGGCGGCATGGCCGCGACTTGCCGGAAGAAGTGCGGAGCCTCTTGCCGGAGGGGCATGAAAAAAGGCCGGACGCGTGGCCCGGCCCTGTGCATGCGGTTCATGAAAAGGCGGATAGTCAGCTCCCGGACGGTTCTTTTTTCTCTTCCGGCAGTTTTTCCGCCAGTATCTTGTCCACCATGTTGCCGTCCATGTCCACGACCTCGAAGCGCCAGCCCTGCCACGTGACATGATCGCCCTCCCGGGGAATGCGGCCGGTGAGATACATGAACATTCCGCTCAGGATGGTGTAGTAGCCCTTGTCCTCGTCGGGAAGGGTCTGGATGCCGAGTCTGTCCTTCAGCTCGGGAACGGGAATGCTTCCGTCCATGAGCCAGCTGCCGTTTTCCCGCTGCACGGCCCAGGCGTCTTCGTGGGGGTCGCCTATCTGTCCGGCCATGACCTTGAGAAGGTCACGCGGCGTGACGATGCCCTGCAGGGTTCCGTATTCGTCCACAATGAAGGCCATGTGCAGCCGCTGTTCCTGAAAGCGCTTCAGAAGTTCCAGACTGGTGAGGGCTTCCGGCACGAAAACGGGAGGAACGCTTTGTTCCTCAAGTTCACGGGAGAAGGTTTCCGCATCCGGCATCGTTCCGGCGCACAGCAGAAGAGCCTGATTGGTGCGGATGACGCCCGTGAGATTGCCGAGTCCCCCGCGGCAGACGGGAAGCCAGGAGTGTTCGAACCGGCCCAGCGTTTTCAGATTTTCTTCCGGGGACAGCGTGGTGTCCAGAAAGCGTATGTCGGCCCGGGGAACCATGATGGAACTTACCGGCCGGTCGTCGAGCCGGAACACGTTGCGGAGCATGTCGCGCTGACGGCTTTCAATGGCTCCGGCTTCCGAGCCTTCATCGATCATGGCCTGTATTTCCTCTTCCGTGACGGCCTGACTGTCATTCTGGCGGGCACCGAGAAGACGGAGAATGAGGCTGGTGGAGCAGGAGAGAAGCAGCACGAAGGGGGCGCTTATGGTGGCCAGCGCCGTCATGGGCCGGGCCACGAGGCAGGCCATTCTTTCCGGTGCGATCTGTCCGAGCCGTTTGGGCACCAGCTCGCCGACGACAATGGACAGATAGGTGACGGCAATGACCACGATCACCGTGGCCAGCATTCCTGAAGTGGAAGAGGGAATGCCGAGGCTTTCCTGCATCCAGGCGGAAAGAGGACCGGCGAGTGCGGATTCGCCGAAGATGCCGCTCAGGAGACCTATGGAGGTGATGCCTATCTGTATGGCGGACAGAAAGCGGGTGGGATTTTCGCCGAGGCGGATGGCCGCCTGTGCCGACTTGTCTCCGGCGGAGGCTTTTACCGAAAGCCTTGCCTTGCGTGCCGTGACGAGCGCGATTTCGGACATGGCAAAAATGCCGTTCAGAACGATGAGGACTATAAGAATGAATATTTCCATGAAACAATTGTCATGATAATCTTGCCTGTGTCAACATATTTTTAATATTTTGTATGCATCATAGTTTTTTACATAAATTTGCTTTTAATGTCGATGAATACAAGATATGTATTTTGCCATGTTTTTATGAATATAAATGATATTGATCGTATTGATGCTCTGAATGTTTGAAAGCAGAGAATTTTTCTTCCGTAATTGAGTGCGTCGTGAGGCTGAACATTGCGAACGGCAACGGACGAAAAAACTTTTTTGTCATGCCGATGCGGAGCACCGGAGAGCCATGCTCTTTCTGCGGCATTTCTCAGACGATGCGTTGCGGAATGAAGAACAATAATGTTTCACTGCTGCATGGTTGCCGTGCAAGGGCTTTGCGCCTATGCTCAAAGACAGGTTTCCGACGGACGGTTGTGATGCGTTCTTCGGAAAGCGTTTTTTCGGAGATGCATCATGAATCGCCTTCTTGCCCTGCTCAAGCAGTGGGCACTGCTTGTAGCCATAGTGACCGGAGCCCTGGGCCACGCCTTCTTTTCCCGTTTTTCCCCGCTTTCGCCGTTTCTGCTCATGGCGATGCTGTTGTTCACGTTCTGCGGAATGTCCCTGAAAACGGTGCGCATTCACAGGCTGCACGTCATTCTTCTTGGCCTGCAGATGGCCGGCAGTCTGATTTTCTACATGATTCTCGAGCAGTGGAACGACCTTGCGGCGCAGACCGTGGGACTCATCATGCTCGTGCCCACGGCGACGGCGGCCGCCACCATCACCGGCATGCTGGGCGGCAGCGTGGGGTTCCTTGCGACGTACGTGTTCCTCGGCACCTTTTCGTCCATTGTGGCCGCGCCGCTTCTTGTCCCGATGATGGCTCCCGGCCATGTGGACATGCCTTTTTTTGCTTCCATGATGTCCGTGCTGCTTCAGGTGGGGCCCATTCTCGTTCTGCCTCTGGTCTGCGCGCTTCTGCTTCAGGCCTTTGCCCCGAACGTCTGCAACGTCATTGTCCGTCACGGGAGCGTGTCCTACTATCTGTGGGCGCTCATGATACTCATTCTCATGGGCAGCACGTTCGACATGCTTCTTGCTCCCGGCAGAAAAGACGTCGGCATGGAGGCGCTGATTGCCGGTTCCGGGGTTCTTGTGTGCATGCTGCAGTTTCTGGTGGGCAAGTTCGTGGGCGGATTGTATCATCACCGCATTTCCGCCGGTCAGGCGCTGGCCCAGAAGAATCTCATGCTGGCCATGTGGCTGGCCTTTCAGTATTTCGATCCGCTGGTGGTGGTCGGGCTTGCCGCCTATTCCATCGCGCAGAACGTGTTCAATGCCACGCAGCTTTGGCTTAAGGGGCGCATGGATGAAAGAGTGAGACGGAGGCTGCACGTCTATCACGAAAGGAAGCACGCCGCTTCCGGTCATGCGGAGGACAAGGCGTGATGCGACGGGGCGGTTCCGTCTTCGGGACGGGCGTTGGGAACCGTGACGGGAGGAGGGCTCATGAAGGTATGCCTGCTGCAGATGGATGTTGTGAAGGGAAACAGGGAAGCCAACCGGAATGCGGTGCGCCGTCTGACGGCGCAGGCCATGGCGTCGGAATGTCCGCCGGACGTCCTGATTCTGCCCGAGCTCTGGTCCACGGGATACGAGCTTGAACGGGCCCTCGGGCTTTCCTCTCCCATGGGCGGGGATGATGCGGCGTTTCTCGGCGCTCTGGCGAGGGAATATCATGTGGCCTTTGCGGGCGGTTCCGTGCTCTCTGAAAGGGATGGAGCCGTGTACAACAGGGCGCAGGTCATCGAACGGGACGGTAGGTATGTGACCGGCTATGACAAGGTGCATCTGTTTTGTCTCATGGAGGAACACAGGTACCTGGCTCCGGGGCGTGAACGGCGTCTGTTCGACATGGGCGGGATGCGCTGCGCGCTGGCCATATGCTACGACATACGCTTTTGCGAGTTCATACGGGCGCTTGCCGTGAACGGAGCGGAGGCTCTTTTTGTCAGCGCCGAGTGGCCGGCGGTGCGTCGGGATCACTGGGAAACCCTGTTGCGCGCCCGGGCCGTGGAAAATGAGATGTACGTGGTGGCCTGCAACCGCTGCGGAACTTCGGGTGCGGAGACCTTTGCCGGAAGTTCCATGATCATTGCCCCGGACGGAACGGTGCTCGCCCATGCCGGAGAGAGGGAGGAAATTGCGGGAGCGGAACTTGAGCTTTCCTCCGTCCGGCGCATGAGGGAGACCATACCCGTGTTTTTCGACCGGGTTCCCGAGCTTTACCGATGAGGGGCGGGACTTCTTCTTGAACGGGCGGCCTTGCGGTCTGCGGGGCATGAAAAAAGGGCCTTCGGTGTCGAAGGCCCTTTTTTCATGCGGACGGCGTTTGCCGGAAGGTTCCGGCAAAGGCGTCGTCATATCTTTATGATGCCGAGAGTCGCAGCCACGGAAGAGACGAGCACCACGAGCAGCAGCAGGGGAGCCAGCCAGGAAATGCAGATGCGGAAGATTTTTTCGCCGTGGAAGGCGGAGGAGATCTTCACTTCGGAAATGAGGTTTTCTATGCCCACGATGCGGCTGATGAGCAGGCAGGTGAGCATGGCGGCCAGAGGACAGAGGATGAGGCTGGCAAGGAAGTCCATCATGTCGAGAATGCTGAGACCGGCAATGGAGATGAAGTCCCACACGCCGAAGCCGAGGGAGCAGGGCACGCCGAGGGCGATGGCTTCAAAGGTCATGAACAGGGCGCTTTTTCTGCGCGACCAGTGGAGTTCGTCGGTGAGGGTGGAAACGCAGGTTTCCATGATGGAAATGCTCGAGGTGAGCGCCGCAAAGAACACCATGAGGAAGAACACGGCGCCGATGATGCCGCCGAAGTCCATGCTTTCAAAGATCTTGGGTATGGTGATGAACATGAGCGAGGGGCCGGCGTTCAGCGCCTCGGCGGTGCCGCCGGAGAAGGCGAACACGGCGGGAATGATCATGAAGCCGGCCAGCGTGGCCACGAGGGTGTCCATGAAGCCGATGCTGTAGGTGGCCTGTTCGACGTTGACGTCCTTCTTCATGTAGGAGCCGTAGGTGATGAGAATGCCCATGCCTATGGACAGCGAGAAGAAGAGCTGTCCGCAGGCGGCCACCACGGTCATGATAGAGAATTTGGAGAAGTCCGGCACGAGATAGTAGTAGATGCCCGCGCCCGCTCCGGGACGGGTCATGGAGTACACGGCCACGATGACGGCGAGAATGAGCAGCAGAGGCATCATGACGCGCGAGGCGCGTTCAATGCCGCCTTCCACGCCCTTGAGGATGATGCCGAGGGTGCAGCCGAGGAAGATGAGATTCCAGATGATGGGCTCAAAAGGTGAGGAGATGAAGCTGCCGAAATATCCGTCTCCGGCCACGAGGGTCACGTCGCCCACCACGTATTCAAACAGATATTTGATGATCCAGCCGCCGATGAGGCAGTAGTAGGGCAGAATGAGCATGGGGACGACGGCGTTTATCCAGCCGCCGAACACGAGGAAGGGATTGCGCTTCATCTGACCGAAGGCGCGGTAGGCGCCCACGGGACTGAGTCTGGTCTTTCTGCCGAGGCTGGTTTCGGCCACGATGAGCGCATAGCCGAAAGTGAGCATGAGAATGAGATAGACCAGCAGGAAGATGCCTCCTCCGTATTTGGCGGCGAGGTAGGGAAAACGCCAGATGTTGCCAAGACCTACGGCAGAACCGGCCACGGCGAGAATGAAACCTATGTTGCCGGAAAAGAGGCCGCGGGCACTGCCTTTGCCTGAATCGGAAGATGCCTGCTGGGACATGCGTGACTCCTGAAAGAAAAAGTGTTCGCAACAGAGTATAAGAAGGATGAGAAAATGACAAGCCGGAAATGTCTTTTTGTTCAGACCGGAGCCGGAATGAATCGCATGGACGTTGCGGCGAGGCGTTGTCGCAGGAGCATGACGGCACTGTGCCATCATATCTTCATGAAATGTTCATCGGAGCGTGACGTATCTTTTTTTCCGGCATGGTATCCTGCTTCGTGATTCGCGCCGGAACGGGGACGCGTGATAAAGTTGCCGGGTTCCGTCTGCGTATCATCGTTTTTTCAAAAGCGGTCTGCTAGGCTTTTTGAGAACGGAAAAACGGCCGGTCCGTTTCATGGAAGCGGGCGCATGACCGAACCTTTCACCCGGAGGGCATCATGGAAGCAAGAGCGCTTGAACGTCTGAACGCGGAACTTGCCGAGGAACAGGAAAGACTGCAGTATCTGCAGGGACTTTTTCAGGGCGAAGCCATGCCGGACATGCTGGACGACGCCATGCATATGGAGTCCGTGCGCTTTGCCGGAGCTCTTGCGGACCGCAGCGCAAGAAGACTCAGTCTGCTGCGCAGACTTTCGCTCGGCGGCTCGTGGGGCGAGAGATACTGCGAGGACTGCGGCGAGCTCATTCCGCTTTCCCGCATACTCGCCGCACCGGAATGCGTGTGCTGCCGAGACTGTCAGGCCCTGCGCGACGGGGAGACGGCGCCCGACACGGAGGACTGATTGTGTCTTCGGATGTCATAGGACTGTAATATTGATGTCACATGGCTCTGGCATTCTTCTCCGAAATCAATAAGACAGCTGACAACGGAGTAAGGGTATGTCGTTTTTTACAGCCATGCAGCTTCTCGGCGGTGTGGGTATTTTTCTGTACGCCATCAAGCTCATCAGTGAATCCCTGCAGATGGTAGCCGGCGAGAGGCTGCGCAACATCATAGGAATGTTTACGAAAACGCCCGTCATGGGCGTTTTTTTGGGCACGGCGGTCACCATGGTCATCCAGAGCAGCAGTGCCACCACCGTCATGACGGTGAGCTTCGTGGATGCCGGACTCATGAATCTCATGCAGGCCATAGGCGTCATCATGGGCGCCAACATCGGCACCACCGTCACGGGGCAGATTCTGGCGTTCCGGGTCAAGGATCTGGCGTACCTGTTCGTGATCGTCGGCGTGCTGCTCATTTTCGTGTGTTCCTCCAAAAAGCTCAAGCACGTGGGCGAAGGCCTGCTCGGCTTCGGTCTGCTCTTCATAGGCATGCAGACCATGGAAAGCTCCATGGCCTTTCTGCGTGACAGGCAGGACATCTTCCTTGCCTTCAGCGACAATCCGCTGCTCGGTCTTGCCGCGGGCATGTTCCTTACGCTGCTCGTGCAGTCCAGCTCCGCCACGGTGGGCCTGACCATCGCGCTCGGCGTGCAGGGCCTGCTTCCCCTCGAAGCCGCCATACCCATTATTTTCGGCGACAACATAGGCACCACGATCACCGCCGTGCTTGCCGCTCTCGGCACGGGACGGGCCGCCCGTCAGGCCTGTGCGGCGCACGTGCTGTTCAACGTCATAGGCGTGTGCATCTGGCTGCCGCTCATGCCCCTGTGGATAGGCTTCATCGAGGCTTCCTCCTCGTCCATCGGGCATCAGATCGCCAACGCTCATACCATGTTCAACATTTGCAATACGCTTCTGTTCCTTCCCTTCGTTCGGCCTTTCGCGGCGCTCATCCGCAAGATCATTCCCGATGTCGAACGCGTCGACCGTCGGGACGCCGTGTACCTTGATCCGCTGCTCATCCAGCGCACGCCCGTGGTGGCGGTGAGCGCCGTGAAGCATGAGTGCAGGCACATGGGAGAGATTGTGCTCGACCTTCTGGACCGCACGGAAAAGGTGTTCTTCGAACATAAGGAAGAGGAAAAGGATGAAGTGCTTCGTCTGGAAGAGAAGCTGGACGGACTGGAAGAGTCCATACGCAGCTATGCCTCCGACATCATGCAGACCGGCCTTGACGGAAAGGACGCCGAAATGCTTGAGGCCTGCGTGGTGAGCGCGGGCGATCTTGAGCGCATAGGCGACAAGGGAAAGCGGCTCATCGATTTTTATGAATACCGCAAGAAGAGAGGCGATGATTTCTCTGCCGAAGCCATGAAGGAAGTGCGCTCCCTCTTCCATGAGACGCGCAGGTCCGTCCGGCTTGCGCTGGCCGTGTTTGACGCCGAACCGTTCACCGAAAAGGACAAGGCCGCGCTGGACGGCCTGGCCGACCGGGTGCGCGAACAGGAATCCCAGCTTCGGGCAAGCCATGCTTCTCGGCTCAGCTCCGGTCACTGTTCTCCCGAATCCGGGCTCGTGTTCATCGACGTGCTTGGAGCCATAGAACAAATGGCGTATCGTTCAAGAAAGATTGCCGACCACATGGCCGGACAGCAGCACGCGGAGGCATGAGTCGTGGCTGAAAAGAAAGACAAGACTTCGGAAACGCAGCAGACGACAGGTCAGAAGAAGATCGATCTCTCGGCGCAGGATTATTACCTGAACAGAGAACTGAGCTGGCTCGATTTCAACGCCCGTGTTCTTGAAACGGCGCTGGACGAGAGGCTCCCCCTTCTGGAACAGACCAAGTTCCTTGCCATATTCTACAACAATCTCGACGAGTTCTTCATGGTGCGCGTGGCCAAGGTGCTGCGTCAGTACCGCGAGGGCGCCGCCAGCTCCGAGGCGGATCGCATGACGCCCGCGCGTCAGCTTGCCGAAATACGCCGCAAGGCTTCGGCCCTGCTTTCCATGGCCAGCGAGCACTGGCAGAAGAAGCTTGTTCCGCTGCTTCGGGAAAGGGACGTTCACCTTGTGCACTATGACGAGCTTACGGAAAAGCAGCGGCGTTTTCTGCTGGCCTATTTCCGCGACGAGATCTATCCCGTGCTCACGCCGCAGGCCATTGATCCCGGGCATCCCTTCCCGGCAGATTCCGACCGGGGCGCGGTGTATAACCCCATGCTGCCGCAGCTGGATGTGATCCGTTACTGGGAAAAGGAAATGAAGTAAGGAGGCGCTACTAATCTTATGAAAATCGTCGTGCTGGAGGGCAGTCCCAACAAAAACGGCTCCTCCAATATGCTGGCAAATGAGTTGATCCGCGGCGCCCAGGAGGCCGGTCACACCGTACAGGTGATTGATGCCGCCCACAGTGACATCCATCCCTGCACCGGGTGCATCCACTGCGGCTATGAGGGTCCCTGTGTCCAGAAGGACGATGTAGAGAAATTCCGCGGCATGATTCTGGATGCGGATATGGTGGTATTTGTCACCCCGCTGTACTACTACGGCATGTCCGCCCAGCTGAAAACTCTCATTGACCGCTTCTGCGCTTTCAACAGCAGCATCCAGAACAAACACATGAAGTCCGCCATGCTCGCCGCAGCGTGGAACAGCGACAACTGGACCTTTGAGGCGCTGGAGGCCCACTACCAGACCCTGGTGCGGTACCTGAACCTGCGGGACATGGGAGCCGTGTGGGGCCGGGGATGCGGCTCCCCCTCCATGACCAAGCACTCCCGATATCCCCAGCAGGCCTATGAGCTGGGCCGAAACCTCAAATAAATTGCAACAGAAAGGAAGTGCAGCACCATGAGAAACCTGAAACGAATGGCGGCATTTCTGACGGCCCTGATTCTATGCCTGGGGCTGTCTGTGACGGCCTTTGCCGCTGAGTCGGACACCGGCTTTTCCGATGTAGACGCCGGAGACTGGTATGCCGAGGCTGCCGCCTACTGCCGGGACAACGGCCTGATGGCAGGCACCGGCGAGACCACCTTTTCTCCCGACACCCCCATGACCCGCGGAATGCTGGTCACGGTGCTCTACCGCCTGGCCGGGTCCCCCTCTCTGGAGAATGAAAACCTGGGCTATCCCTTCGCGGATGTACCCGGGAACAGCTGGTACGCCGCCGGCGTCTACTGGGCCAGGCTGAACGGTGTGGTCAGCGGATACAGCGACAGTGCCTTTGGCCCCAACGATCCCCTTACCCGGGAGCAGCTGGCCGCCATCCTGTGGCGCTACGCGGGAAGTCCCGCGGTCGGTGGCGGCGCCAGCTTTGCCGACGAGAGCGACATCGCGTCCTGGGCGGCCTCCGCAGTGGATTGGGCCCAGGGGAGCGGCTATGTCAGCGGGGTGGGCGGAAACCGCTTTGATCCGGACGGTACCGCCACCCGCGCTCAGGTCGCCGTGATCCTCATGCGCTATGACCAGGCCCAGACGGAGGAGCCTTCGCCGGAACCTGCTCCCGAACCCACCCCTGAAGCGGGGACTGATGTGCTGGTGGCCTATTTCTCTGCCACCGGCAATACAGAGAACATCGCGGAGCATCTGGTCAGCATCCTGGACGCCGACCTCTATGAGATCGTACCCCAGGTGCCCTATACG
>OODJ01003241.1_pt1 | contig 9893 bp, 8 predicted proteins | sample 1671611 | NCBI WGS metagenome assembly OODJ01 (sample SAMN06348174, study PRJEB24527) | human gut metagenome | biome: human gut; feature: ankylosing spondylitis patient; material: feces | host: Homo sapiens | place: China | collected 2015-10 | reverse complement strand
ATATAATAAAAAGGTACGTCACAACCGGATTGCCGAAGTACTTTCCGCCGTGCATATGTACGAGAACAAGGACAAGAAGATCGGAGGTTTTTCTGGTGGTATGAAACAACGTATCGGTATCGCACAAACCCTGTTGAACCTGCCCCGAATACTCGTGGTGGACGAGCCGACAGCCGGTCTGGACCCGCGGGAAAGAATCCGTTTCAGAAACTTGCTCGTAGAATTGTCCCGAAACCGGATCGTGATTTTCTCTACCCACATTATAGAGGATATTGCCAGTTCCTGTAACCAGGTCGGCGTGATCAACAAGGGTATTCTGAAATACCACGGTACGCCGAGTGACATGGCCAATATTGCCAAGGATGTTACGTGGACCTTTGAAGTTCCCGTACGGGATTTCGCAAAATTACCGTCCGATATGCTGATCGTCCACCACATCCGCCAAGGCGACATGATCAAAGTACGTTGCCTTAGCGAGCATAAGCCCACCGAGACTGCCGAGAAGATTCTCCCGGCTCTGGAGGACTCTTACTTGTGGCTATTGAGAAGCGTAAAGATCGAGAACAAAGAGCAAATTATAACACAATAAAGAAACACAAACCACTATGGTGCAATTTTGGATAACCCTACAAAAGCTGGTACAATATAACATCAAGATTATATTCGGGAATAAATTCCTATATTTCATGTTGAGTGCCCTCGCCTTTTACGTGATCACGGTGATCGTGAAATTACTGGGCGATGACGAGATCACGCAGGCAACAGCATACTCCATGTTGATGTTACCGAGCATTCTGTTGGTTTTCTACCCGATGTGTTTCGGCATACAGAACGATCAGGACGCCAAGATCGTGGAGATTATTTTCGGAATCCCGAACTATAGTTATAAGGTCTGGTTATTACGACTCATCATTTCTTACGTGATCTGTTTTGTGATTACCTGTTTCCTTGCTCTATTAACGGATTTAGCCATCGTGTCAGTTCCCCCGATGGGACTGACATTACAAGCCATGGTTCCGGCTCTTTTTATCGGTACGCTTTCATTCATGCTGAGCACGATGATCAAGAACGGAAACGGAACTTCCGTGGTGATCATCATTATCGGATTGTTATTCTCCATGATACAGGGAGCTATCGGGGATAGCCAATGGAACATTTTCCTGAATCCCTACGATGTCCCCATTGATAAGAACCCGCAGATATTTTTCAACACGGTCTTCCATTGCCGGATGAATATGTTGATCGCCTCTGTCCTCTTTATCATCTTCGGACTGAACAACACGAAACCGGGAGAAATTTATATAAAACAAAACCGCCGTCCAGTGCAGGACGGCGGTTTTTTATTACTCACGCTCCAAGGGTGTATCCCCCAACATTAGCAAACAAACCATCCTACAAGTCAAATTTGCAACTCACGTGCAACCGATATTCCCCTGCTTTTCTTTCATTCTCTTTATCTTTGCTGTAAGATACACGACAAGCCATGAAAAGAATCATTTATATCATTTTTTGCATTTCCGGCATTTCATGTGGACAATACAATGCCGAACTGGAAAACGCCCTGAAACTCGCGGGAGAAAATCGAGGTGAACTAGAAAAAGTGCTCTACCACTATTCTCAAAATCCTTCTGACAGTCTCAAATTGCAGGCAGCGACTTTCCTTATCAAGAATATGCCGGGACACTACACGCTGGAAGGTTCTTTAATAAACGCTTGCCGGGAAAGGATCGATGCCGACACGACGGCATCTTACTTTGCCAAGAAAACCCTGGACATATCTCTTTCTCACATGGATCAATTCCGCCATACTGCCAACAAAAAGGAAGACGTGCAAAACATCAAGGCAGAGTTTCTTATCCGACATATCGACCGCTCGTTTGAAAATCTAAATTCGTATTCTTGGCTGGAAGACATCCCGTTTGATCTATTCCTCGAATACATCCTCCCGTACCGTTTCGCAAACGAACGACCGGATTTATGGATAGACTCCCTACATCTCTCGCCAAAGGCCCTACAAGAATTATTATTCAGTGATGATGTCAAGTACACAATAACAAAAATGGAATATGCCCTAAAGTTTTCCGAAGCGACAACTTTTTTCCAATCGCATTTTATTCAAGAATTACTCCGTCAAGATATTTACAGGGATTGTCAACATATTACCACTCAAAGAAATTTCAAATCAAGAGCATCTTGTTTGCCCGTTGCCATCGACTTTATCCCACATTACGCGAATCGTAACGGTTATCATTACTGGAATAAAATCATATCTCCGGAATCAAAGAATTCAGAAATCAGCGGAGCCCTCGAACGCAAAACAGCTAAAGTATATCGAAAAACATATTCTCGTCATCCACTAATCAAAACCGAAACCACGGAATATATTCCCGAATTTTTCAAAAATCCGTTTCTCTTGGATGTTAGTAACGAGTACCTCCAAACGACCGATGTCTCCATCCATGTTCCCAAGTATTTAAAAAATTCTTCCGACTACGCTTACCTGTGTGTTTTCAATAACTTAAAATGGACCCCTATCGCTATCGGGTACATAGCACATGCCTCTGTCAAATTCAATGACATGGGTAAAAATCTAGTATACCTACCCGCTTATTACCATGATAAAAAACTCACCTCTTTCAACTATCCGTTTATCCTTTCCTTAAAAGGTGAAGTAAAACATCTTGTTCCGGACACCAATAACCGACAAAAATTGATACTAACAAGAAAATATCCCTCGAATGGGAATTTATACAGTTACAATACAATGCTCTCTAATCTCATGCTTGAAGCCTCGAATCAATCCTCTTTCCAACACCCGGACACCATTCTCCGCTCTGTCTCTCAGACACCAACCTATTGTGAAGAAAAAATAAATACAAGCAAGAAATATCGCTATTGGCGAATCTCTCATCCACATCCGCTCTCGTTTGCAGAACTATACTTTTTTGACTCCCAGGGAAAACTCATACAAGGACAATCAGACTCTATATTTCAAGCAGTATTTGACCGTGACCCCCTTAGCAATATATATCAAGGCAAAGAATCATTCAGTGTCGATTTTAGCAAACCTGTCAATCTATCCAAAATTATCTGCCTTCCGAGAAGTGACGGTAACGGAATATACCCTGATAACGAGTATGAACTCTTCTATCACGATTTGAAAGGCTGGAAATCCCTCGGGCGACAAACCGCCACGGGATTTGAAATCGAATACGACAATGTCCCCCAAGGAGCGTTATACTGGCTACATAATCATACCACGGGAATAGAGGAAAGGATATTCACCGTCACGAATGGAATTATACGTTTTTGGTAACAAAAAAGCAAAGCATTTAGATTATTAGGAACTTCGCTTTTATTTGCTTGTATTTTCCCTACACGTGCAAAAAATATAGCAGCAATTCATTATTTTCTTTGGCTGAACATGGTAAATACACTACCTTTGAAAATAAATAAAGCCTGTTAAATAAAAAGCAATGGAACAAAGTGTTTGGCAAGAGATAGAACAGTTATATCAAAAGTTCCAGGAACTTGGAATCAATGAAGCGGTGGACTATGATAAGTACTACCTGTATTCTCTTATCACCCATTCCACAGCTATTGAAGGCTCAACGCTTACGGAGCTTGATACGCAACTTCTTTTTGACGAGGGAGTAACAGCAAAAGGGAAACCACTTGTACATCATCTGATGAATGAGGACTTGAAACAAGCGTATGAACTTGCCAAGACAGAATCCGTCAGCCTTGTACCTGTAACTCCTGCTTTTCTGCAAAGGTTGAATGCAACGCTGATGCGTACCACAGGTAGTGTACACAGTGTAACGGGCGGTTCTTTCGATTCTTCGAAAGGTGAATTTCGCTTGTGTGGTGTTACGGCGGGACATTCTTATATGAACTATCTGAAAGTTCCTGCCAAAATAGATGAATTTTGTGCCATATTGCAAGCGAAGCAAAAGACAATGGGAACATTTCGGGAACAATATGAATTAAGCTTCAATATCCACCTTAATTTAGTAACGATTCATCCGTGGATAGATGGCAACGGAAGAACTGCCCGATTGCTGATGAACTATATTCAGTTCTGTTATCACCTTTTCCCGACCAAGATTTTCAAAGAGGATAGGGAAGAATATATTCTTTCCTTGCGCCAATGTCAGAACGAAGAGACCAATCACCCTTTCTTGGACTTTATGGCTTGGCAGTTAAAGAAATCACTTGCTTTGGAGATTGAGCGATTCAATGCTTCACGAAAGGAAAGGTTTAACTTTATGTTTTAAATCTTCAATATATCTCTGTAAATAGGAACATTTATGAATAACAAAAGGGCAATTGGGATAACCGAGAACAAATCAAAGCCAGACGGAAAGTCAATAATGGAAGGGAATGTTTCTCCAATTACGCAATCAGTGATTGCGCAATTAGAAGAATAGTAATGCTACTATCCATGGTATTATCATTGAATTTACACAGGATGCTGCCCAAAAAGAACGACGATATTTTTTCATTAACTTTAATATTTTACATTATTCCAAGTAGCCTAATATAAAAAATATCAAGCTACTCAGAATAATGCTATTAACAAAAACGTTAGTTCACAACAAAATTAAGCAAATGATGTCATATTCGGTGATATGTATACATAAACATTATGACCATCTTCTAAAGGAACTTGAATTAACAAAGATTGTCCTGCTAAATTTATCATTGTAGAAACAATGCCAACAACACATCCAGCAATGCCAACCACTCCAGCAACAGGAAACAATCCAGCAGCAGCAAAAGCATAACTAGCAGCACCGAGTGCCGTAGAAACAGCTCCTAAAATGTCGTTACCCGTAATATCACCATCAGTAAATGCGATAATTGTTTGAGCAAAACTTATCCCTACTCCCAAATATCCTACAGAATTACCAAATAGCTGAAGTTGCTTCCGCGTCATTTCATTTAAAAAATTGAAACATGACGTGGCTATACCATACGTATTTGTTACAAGTCCAGCTCCATCAAGTAAATTATATCCCCCAATACTTCTCGGCTGCACGTATACCATCTGCGTCTTACCATAATTCAAATCTGATATTATTTTTTCACGAGCAGCAACTCCTAATTCATAATCTGGGTCATATCCACCTCCGGTTCCCCCGCCTGTTCCACCACCACTTCCTCCTGTTCCGCTACCACCGCCACCTATTCCACCGCCACCAATTCCTCCTCCTCCCCAGCTTCCTCCCCCACTTTCACTATTAGAATATGTTGCGGCTCGTGAAACGGGATTTCCTTCCATGAAAGTAAGTTTAGAATAACCCGTGGGGACATCTTTCTCTGTCTGTATTGCAAAACCATAAGCTCCTCCTATTAACAAATCCCCTTCTAATTCTCCATTTTTATACCTCACGGCTTTTCTAAACTTACCATTGAGTTCCGAATAAAGTACACGCCCAGTAAAAGCTCCCTCAGGATTTTTTGAATATTTCTCATCAGGGATCAACGTGGCCACAAACATATCCGTCTTCCCATCACTTCCTCGTGCAATCACCAAGCGACGTCCGCAAGATATGCTATTTTCAGCAAAGAATTCATAATCTTTAATGATACTTTCCACGCAAATTACATTCGCCTGGGACCAAAGAGGTATCTCTGTTATTTGGTAATCATCTTCAATACTTTCTATTGCCTTATCCCATTCCGGAATCAATTCCGGCATCACCAAATTAGTCGACCTCGCAAGAGGATTCGAGAACATAAGCGGAGCTAAATCCGTCGCATTCTTTTCAAAATAAGACTGTGCTTCCGAAATCCCAAAATCTTGAGGGGATTCCTCGACGGCGTCAAAGTCGTCTGAACAGGAATAAATCAAGGCTAAGATTATTCCCAAAAACCAAAACTTCGTTTTTTTCATAATCAACTTTTTAATAATTCATACAATAGGTTCAAAAACTCTTTTTTGCAAAAAATATATTTGGTGTCATGACATTCACTCTTTACTTTTCAAAAATGCCCTTGCTTGTCCACGGGCTCTAATCACGGAAGAGTTTACAATCTTCACGGGCATTGTCAGCATGTACTCTGCCTCTTGCCCTGCCTCTCGTGACATTCCTTGCATATCATACAATTTAAACAAGAGATGACGGGGCGTGATATACGCGGGAACCATATTGGCTGCAAGACGATATTTTTGTTCTGCCTCCTTCCACTGTCCCCGGTACATGTAGCATCTACCCAGATCGCAAACAAGTTCGGAAGTCGGTCTTAACAAAAAACCTCTTTCAAGAACGGGTAAAGCGTTCGAAAATTCGCCACGGGTAAACAAAGTTCGCCCGTAACACAGGACAAAATCAGGATTACCCCCCAAACGCTCGTAACATGTCTTTAGCTCGTTCCAATTCACAGGTTCCGTTCCTCGTGTCTTTGTCAAGAGAACATCCGCCTTTTTCTCGTGATAATACTCGATAGTCAACACAAAAACGAACAAGACCACGGCTATCCTTAGTATAAAAGTGAAACTATTATCCAAACTAACAACCCATTCTCTCGCGTGACGTGCATCACGAGATATAACAGCTAAAGAAATAATAGCAATGGCACCTACAACCTCGACGGAAAGAGGATAACTAAACAAAACGAATGCCAAAATCACGACTAAAATACCCCCGGTAAAGCGAGAAATTCGATTCCCTTTTGCAGCAAAATAAAAACACGTCACGACTAACCCCACGAAAAGAAGTAACCCCACAATCCCGGTTTCACAAGCCACTCGTAGAAATTCATTAAAGACATGTTCATTATTCCCTGCAACCATCGCGAAGGAAGACCCGGGATGCGCTTCGAGCCACGCTCCTTGCGCAGGCATATACAACGCGGCGAAAGAACCACCACCAAAACATGGAGCATCTAGGAACATTCTCCCGGCAACTTGCCAGATTAAAAAACGTCCCTGCACGGAAGCCGGATGCAACAAATAAAGAATATAAATCACGCTTGCAGAGATGGCAATCACAAGCAAGAATAGAATATACTTCCCAAAACGATATTGTTTGAACATATTTTCCAAGAAACGGGTAAATCTCCATCGCCTTCCGACCAGCACGATCCATAAAATGCCTAGCATTAAACCAACCCAAGCCGCACGAGATGCTAGCCATCCTAACGTGACAAGTAGTAATATTACTCCCGCCCCCCGGAGTACACGCACATACACCCTCTCTTTATAATAAAAACCAACCACCCCGGCTAAACAAGCTATAGCGAGAAAAACAGCAAGAATAGCAGGATTCATAAATCCTCCTGTCCCCGGGTATAAATAGTTATACGAGGGAAACAAACCTAGTAACTGGACAAAAAACCATATCGCCTGAAAAATTCCTGCAATAAAAAGCACGTTAAAGTAGATCGCTTTCAGCTCGATATTTCTAACATAAGCGTACAAAATAATGGCTGCACTCCCTAACAATAACTTCCAAGTATACATGGAAGACACCGTTCCAACTGTTCGCCCCACGTACCAGACCACGAACAACACGAACAATAAATCTACCAAATTAAAACGGCAACCGCGATGTTTAAAGAACAAGACAGAACAAATGACCAGTAATAATACTCCTACAAAACCCGCTGTTATTCCCGGTAACGAATGATCCAAGTGCCATAACACCGGGGCCAATAGTAAAATAAAATATATTGGAATACTTTTTATCGCTAACATAATCTTACATTTTCATAGACAATTCACACGTATCAAACTCCCGTCTTCCGTAATCCCGTACAACATCCCCTCTTCCCGGTCATAGCTAATCCCTGTCAAGGCATCGCCAAAATAAAGTGTCCGGATCAGGTTCCCCGCCCAATCGTATACAAGCAGGCAATTAGATTCAAAAGCCCGGCCCCGGTCCATCTTGTAGGTTTTCCCGGAATAAAGGGCGTACACCTTATCTTCTGTTACCGCGACATCCAGAAAACCGAAACGGTTCCCCTGGCAATAAGTCACTCGTGAAGAAGGGATTTCCGATACCTCGACTTCCGGGTAATGTAATCGAACCAATCGTACCCGCTCGATAGAATCAGCCGTCACCCGGCAAAAGTCTATAACCCCGCTATACATGTCGGCACAAACAAACGCTCCTCCATCCGGACGAACACGCAACACGTTGCTAGCGTAAAGCATCGCTTTTGTCTTTTCCTGCAAGCCGGGATAAACGGGATGATCCGGGTAAGAAAGAGAATAACGTGCCGACTGATCCGGTAAGGAATATAGCAAGTAGCGTCCCTTTTCATACAAGCCCGTGGCGATCACTCGATCCCCGACCTGTGCCGCAATCAAATGTTGTTCACCCGAGGGAAGCTGGACTACGGTCTCCGAGTTGCCAGAACGAGCGAGAGAAGAGATCGACTTCACAACCAGCTCTCCCTTACTGAAATCCAAGGCCGTCACGGTCTTCCCGTCAAACGAGTTGAACGAGCTCAAACTCCGGAAACGATCATTTAAAGATTCACCTCGACCGGTCAAATCCAACGTACCCGGACCATCCAAATCAATGGTCTTGATCTCTCCGTATTCGCCTCCCGTTTCCACTACAATTCGATCTCCCTGTTTCACGAACCCGTTTACCTCATGTATTCCCCAACGGGATATGTCGACCAAACGAGTGGTAATTACCCGTTCACTTTTTATAGCTTTCAAACTATCACTCTCCATGCCATGCTCCGTGCATCCTAGAGAGAGACTTCCTAACAAACAATATAATACCAAATGTTTCATTCGTCCTTCATTGATATACCTTTAACTTTAATCCCATTCTCAAAACAATATCCCCCCGCTTGAATACAATATTTGAAGCCTCCCCCGGATTCCGGGGATCCCAAAGCTTCAATATTTTCTAGGGTTAACGTGGAATTGTTATCACGATTCCCTTGGATACTCAAATCCAAGTTCAACATGATCGCACAGGCCATAAACATTAAAATTATTAACACGTACCACTTTTTCTTCATAATCGTAAATTTTTGTGATAAAAATAGACCTTTAAAGCTTAACTTTCGAAGAAAACGGTTGCACGTGGGTTGCAAAATCAATATCTTTGACAAAACGGAAAGAATACTGAAAATGGATCGGAGTTTAAGATATTACTGGTTTATTGCCATTCTTGCCGGGATAATTATTCTATTTAATCAATTAATTTACATAGAACAATTATACCGACATGAAAAAACAATTCGTGTGAAATAGAATAAAAACATCATGTATCCCAAGAATATGAATCCCAAACAAAACCACACGGACCGTGTCGTGAGAAAAATGGCGGGGGCAAACAAAGTGGTTCGTTTGTTTTGAACAAACTCGTGTTCCATAAAGACTGACAGAATACGTTGACGGAATCATTCTCCCGGAAAATCACGGAAGTTTTACGCTTGTTCGTTCCTACTAGGAAATCGAATGTCAAGACCTGCTGTTTCCATGATCACGCCTTTTGCCCGGAGACAATCGATAAGTTCATCATAATCAACCGGGGCAACAAGGTCAATAACATACGTCCCCGAAAATGTTCTTGGCTTTTCAAGATGAACTTTCATAAAAATATTCGTGCTTGGTTTAATTTCAACTTTCGTGATGTCTTTATAAAAATACTCTTTATACCAAAACGTATAAATGCTATTCTTGAGAATCAGTTGATCATCCGTTAATATCACGTAAAAATACTGGGTAAAATATATGGGAAAACACATGAGGCTCCATATTAATAACAATAGTAAACAAGCTCCCAGAGAATGAGTTGCAAAATAAACGAAAGGCGTGATTAAAATCGCCATTATTACCGTAAACGTGATATACCATTTAGAGGTAGTTGCTTGCCAAAAAGGACGATAAAATATTTTCATTGTTATTGTTTCTTACAAAA
>OODJ01003238.1_pt1 | contig 9904 bp, 10 predicted proteins | sample 1671611 | NCBI WGS metagenome assembly OODJ01 (sample SAMN06348174, study PRJEB24527) | human gut metagenome | biome: human gut; feature: ankylosing spondylitis patient; material: feces | host: Homo sapiens | place: China | collected 2015-10 | reverse complement strand
TGCACGCAGGAGAGCGCGATGCCGTCCACCTTCTGCACATAATGGTCCACGCAGAGGATATGCCCCGTGAAGGCAAAGGCACACAGGAAAACGAGGAAGTCGCCGCGGCCGAAGCTCATCGCGCCCTCGCTGCCCGTGAAGCAGAGGAAGTAAAGACCGACCACCGCGATCAGAACGCAGAGGAACAGCCGTTTGTTTGCCTTTTTCCCGAGGAACATGCCGGCGAGCGGCACGAGCACGATGTAGAGCGCCGTGATGAAGCCCGCCTTGCCCGCCGTGGTATCGGCAATGCCGAACTGCTGCAGGTTCGTGCCGAGCGTCAGAAAAATGCCGCACACGAGGCCGCCCTCCAGCAGATCCTTTTTCTGCTGCGGCGTGTATTTTTCCTCGTGCCGCACGCGCCGCAGGATGAGCACGAGCGCCCCCAGCACCAGCACGGCGGGGATCGCACGCGCCGCCGTGAAGGTAAAGCCGCCCACTTTTCCCGCGCCGAGGCTCTGTGCCACGAACGAGCTGCCCCAAATGAATGAAGTGATGAGCGGCAGGATCACTTGCTTTGTATTTCTCTTTTTCATAGCACTTGCCTGCCCCTTTCAAAGATGGTATAATTCTTAACGAAACAAGAATATCGCCTATCGTAGCAAAAAGCGCCGCGTTTGGCAAGTACCCCATGAAAATATTTTTTAATAGGAGCCTTTCCATGTATCTCTTCGATCTTGACGGCACGCTCATCGACTCCAACGGCATCTGGGCAGAGGTGGACCGCACCTTTCTCGCCCGCCGCGGCTACCCCTATACCAAGGAGTATTACGAGGGCGTGGCGCACACTATCTTCCCCCTCGCCGCTGTGTTCACCAAGGAATACTGCCATCTCTCCGAAAGCACGGATGAGATCATGGCGGAGTGGATGGAGCTGGCGAAGGACAACTACGCCCACGTCGCGCTCAAGCCACATGTGCGCGAGTATCTGGAAAAGCTTCGCGCACAGGGCGAGCGTATGGCGGTCTTCACGAGCTGCGTCCCCGCGCACTGCAAAACGGCGCTCGCCGTCCACGACCTGAACCGCTGCTTCGAGCGCGTCATTTTCGCGCAGGAGCTGGGCATGGACAAGAGCGACCCGGCCATTTTCGCCAAGGCGACGGAGCTGCTCGGCGTCACGCCGCAGGAGTGTATTTTCTTCGACGACTCGGTCAAGTCCTGCCGCAGCGCCAAGGCGAGCGGCATGACGGTCATCGGCGTGTACGACCCGTTTTTCGAGGGCACGAAGGACGAAATGCCGCTCGTTTGCGACCGCTTCATCCGCGACTTTGGTGAAATGCTGTAAAGCATAACTGCATTACAATCGTTGAAAAGAGCGAAGCACAGGAGATTTCTGTGCTTCGCTCCTTGTTATTTTTTGGTCATGTGGACGCCGGCGGTCTTGAGCATCAGCTTTTTCGTGCCTACCTGCTCGAACGCCACCTCGATGAGCGCGTCGCCGCCCATCGGCGTGACCGAGATCACCATGCCGTCGCCGAAGGTCTTGTGGTTGACCTGATCGCCCGCGGAAAGCTGTAACGTCGGTTTGCCCGCAGCCGGCTTTGCCGCGGCGCTGACCGCGGTCTTCGGGTGCGTCGGGCGCGCGACCGTGCCGGAAAAGCCGGTCGTCACCGAGCCGCCGCGGCTGCCGTAGCCGCTGCCGAAGCCCGAGCTTCGACCGAAGCTGCCGTAGCCGTCGGCATAGTCCTCGTCGTAGCGGCTGCGCGGCTCCGCCGAGGGCTTCGAGAGCCAGTTGACGTTCTCGGCGGGGATCTCGCTCAAAAAGCGCGAGGGCGCGTTCGGCGTCGTGCGGCCGAAGAGCCTACGCTGCCGCGCGTTCGTCAGCGTCAGCTTTTCCTTGGCGCGCGTCATGGCGACGTAGCAGAGGCGGCGTTCCTCCTCCAGCTCCTCCTCGTCGCCGACGGCGCGATTTCCCGGGAAAATACCCTCCTCCATGCCGACGACATAGACGCAGGGAAATTCCAGTCCCTTGGCGCTGTGCATCGTCATGAGCGTCACGCAGTTGTCGGTCGAGGCGCTGTCAAGGTCGGTATAGAGCGCGATCTCGTTGAGGAAGCCCGCGAGCGTCGCGTCCTCCGGCTCGCCGTCGAGGAAGGCGAGGATGTTGGACTTGAGCTCCTGCACGTTCTCCAGCCGCCCGCGGCTCTCCATATCGCCCTTGTCCTCCAGCGCGCGGAGATAGCCGGACTGCCCGCACACGAGGTCGTAGAAGTCCGCAAGCTCCGTGTCTCCCGCCGCGTCGTGCAGCGCGTCGATCATGGCGGCGAATTTCTCCAGCCGCGCCGCGGCGGTCTTGAGCGCCGCGTACTCCCCCGCCGCGCGGAGGACCGTCATCATCGGCACGCCCTGCTCGGCGGCCAGCGCCTGCACACGCTCGACGCTCGCATTGCCGATGCCGCGGGCGGGTGTATTGATGATGCGCCGCAGCCGCAGATCGTCCGCGGGATTGTTGATGAGCGCGAGGTAGGCCAGCATATCCTTGACCTCGGCGCGGTCAAAGAATTTCATGCCGCCGACGACCTGATACGGGATGCCGTTGCGCTTGAGCGCGTATTCCAGCGCGTTCGACTGCGCGTTCATGCGGTAGAGCACCGCGTTGTCGCGCCAGCTCTTGCCGCGGTTGAAGTCCGTCATCATGCCGGAGACGACAAAGTTCGCCTCGTCCTGCTCGTTGAACACGGTCTTGATGGTCACCTTTTCACCGCTGCCCGCGTCGGTCCAGAGCGTCTTGCCCTTGCGCCCGACGTTGTTCTTAATGACGGCGTTCGCCGCGTCGAGGATGTTCTGCGTGGAACGGTAGTTCTGCTCGAGACGGATCGTGCGCGTGCCCTTGTATTCCTTTTCAAAATTCAGAATGTTGGAGATGTCCGCGCCGCGGAAGCGATAGATGCTCTGGTCGTCGTCGCCGACCACGCAGATGTTGCGGTGTCCGTCCGCAAGCAGCCGCACCAGCTCGTACTGCATCCGGTTCGTGTCCTGATACTCGTCGATGAGGATGTAGCGGAATTTGCGCTGGTAGTACGCTCGTACATCCGGCTCGTTTTGTAGCAGGCGCACCGTGTGGAGAATGAGGTCGTCGAAGTCCAGCGCGTTCGCCTCGCAGAGGATGCGGTCGTAGCGCGCATAAATTTTGGCGATGCGCTCACGCTTCCAGTCGCCGCTGCCCGCCCATTTCTTCGAGAAGTCCTGCGGCGAGAGCAGCTCGTCCTTCGCCTTGGAGATGACCGCGAGCACCTCGCGCGGAGAAAAGGTCTTTTCGTCCAGATCCATCTCCTTGAGAATATCCTTCACCACGCGCTTGCAGTCGTCGGTATCGTAGATGGTAAAGTCGTTGGAGAAGCCGAGCTTATCAATGTCGCGGCGCAGAATGCGCACGCAGGCCGAATGGAAGGTCAGCGCCCAGATGTCGTCCGCGCCTGCGATGCCGAATGCCTCCAGGCGCTCGCGCAGCTCCTTCGCCGCCTTGTTCGTAAAGGTCACGGCGAGCACCTGCCACGGCGCCGGCGGCTCCACCGCGCAGAGCTGCCGCATCCGGCGGCGCTCGTCTGCGGTCGGCTGAGCGGGATAATTCTCAAGGAAAGCGAGATCGTCCTCCGACGCACCGGCGGGGACCTCGCCGCAGTCGCTCCCGCGGCCGTAGGTCAAAAGATTTGCGATGCGGTTGATGAGCACGGTCGTCTTGCCGCTGCCGGCTCCCGCGAGCAGCAGCAGAGGTCCCTCCGTCGTCAGGACGCCGCGCCGCTGCTCCGGATTCAGCTTTGCAAAATCCCGCGCAATGCACGCGCGGCGCGCCGCGCAGAAGCGGGAAGAAAAATCACTCATGCGTTCCACCTGTTTTCTCAAAATTCTCCTTGATTCTACCGCATCTCCCCTCCCCGGTCAACCGTTTTTCCCTGAATTTTGCAAAGAAATAAAAAATTTGTTCTATTTTCTATTGACAAGCACGTTTGTTCGATTTATAATGCGATTAGAACAAGAGTTTTAGAACGATTCGGAGGGTATGAACATGGCTGCTTCCACGACGATCTTTGTGCTGCTCGGCATCACTGCCGTCACGGCAAATCTGATGAAGGTCATCACCTATCTCGACCAGCCGCGCCGCAAGACGCGCCGCGTCCGTGCACGCGGATAACGGTATGGAGCTTCTGGATAAGCTCTCCGTTTTAGCGGACGCTGCCAAGTATGACGCGGCCTGCACCTCCTCGGGGGCCAAGCGCGGCTTTGAGCATGGCAAGATCGGCTGCACCTCATCCGGCGTCATGGGCTGCTGTCACAGCTTTTCCGCGGACGGACGGTGCATCACGCTGCTCAAGGTACTGCTCTCGAACGACTGTATGTACGACTGCAAATACTGTGTCAACCGGCGCACGAACGAAACGCGCCGCGCGACCTTCACGCCCGAGGAGCTTGCCGACCTGACCATCCAGTTCTACCGGCGCAACTATATTGAAGGGCTCTTTCTCTCCTCCGGCGTGCTGCGCTCGCCGGACTACACGACGGAGCTGATGATTCGCGCGCTGTCCATTCTGCGCCGCGAATACCGCTTCAACGGCTACATCCACGCCAAGGCCATCCCCGGCGCCTCGCCGGAGCTGGTCGAGCAGCTTGGGATGCTCGCCGACCGCCTGAGTGTCAACATCGAGCTACCGAGCGAAGCGTCGCTGCGCGCCCTCGCGCCGAACAAGACAAAAGCCGCCGTGCTGCGGCCCATGCGCTTCATCGCGGACCGCGGACAGGAAAACCGGCGCGAGCTGGTCAAATACCGTCACGCGCCGCGCTTTGCCCCTGCGGGGCAGGCCACGCAGATGATTGTCGGCGCGACCGGAGAGAGCGACCGCCACATCCTGACGCTGACGCAGTCGCTCTATGACACCTATCACCTCAAGCGTGTTTTCTACTCGGCCTATGTGCCGGTGGTGGAAAATACGCTCTTACCGTCTCTGGATACCAAGCCGCCTCTTCTGCGCGAGCACCGACTCTATCAGGCGGATTGGCTGCTGCGGTTCTACGGCTTTCGCGCCGGCGAGCTGCTCGACGAAGGCCAGCCGGACTTTGATCCGCTGCTCGATCCCAAGTGCTGCTGGGCGCTGCGGCACCCCGACTTCTTCCCGGTCGAGGTCAACCGCGCGGATTACGAAGCGCTGCTGCGCGTTCCCGGCATCGGCGTGGTAAGCGCGAAGCGCATCCTTGTCGCGCGCCGCGGCGGGGCGCTGCGCGCCGAGGACCTCAAAAAGCTCGGCGTCGTGCTCAAGCGGGCGCAGTATTTTCTCACCTGCTCTGGCCGAAGCACCGCACCGCTGCGGCTCTCGCTCGAGGGGGTCCGGCGCAATCTGACCGCCACGGAGCGTGCCTCGCTCTCGGCGGGACCGCTCGACCAGCTCTCACTCTTTGAGCCGGCATAATGAGGAGTTATTTATGACATGGCGCGAGGTCGTTTATGAATACGACGGCAGCTTCGATGGACTTCTGTGCTGCATCTACGAAAGCTACACGCAAAAACAGCTCCCCGCCGCGTTTTTCCGCACCGGAGAGCTCGAGCCATGCTTGTATGAGGTCCGTGCCGTCACGACGGATGCGGCGCACGCACGCCGCGTATACGAAGGCTTCCGGCGCTTTTCGCCGGAGGTCGGACCATTTTTGCGCCGCGCGTACTGGACATGCCTGCCCGAAAAAGAGCTTGCCATCTATCGCTTTGCCGCCAAGCTCTACCGCGAGGGAAAGCCGCTGCTGCAGCGCCTTTCCGATGAAACGTACCATCCCTTGCTGCGCGCTGTGCGGCAGCTGAACGGCGAGCTGGAGCAATACCGCGGCTTCGTGCGCTTTTCCGACATCGGCGGCGTGCTCGCCGCGGAGATCGAACCGAAAAACCGCGTTCTGCCGCTTCTGCGCGGTCACTTCTGCCAGCGCTGCCACGATGAGACCTTTTTCCTCTATGACCGCACGCACCGCGAGGCGCTCTTTTATGCCGACGGTCATTCTGCCATCGTATCGCTGGAGGAGTTCGTCATGGCTCCGCCCGACGAGGCGGAAAAGCGCTATCGCCGGCTCTGGCGCTGCTTTTACGATACCATCGCCATCCGCGAACGGGAAAATCCGAAGCTCCGCATGTCGCACATGCCGAAGCGCTTCTGGCCGCTTCTGACGGAGCTTCAGTCCGATCCGGACGCTATCCCTCCGTCTCCATCGCCGTGCGCAGCTTTTGCAGCGCCCGACGCTCCAGCCGCGATACCTGCACCTGCGACACGCCAAGCACCCGCGCCGTCTGCTCCTGCGTCAGCGCCTTGAAAAAGCGCAGCAGGATCGTCATGCGCTCCCGCTCCGGCAGCAGGTCGATCGCCGCGCGAAGGGAAAGCTGCTCGATCAGGCTCTCCTCCGGGCTTTCCGTGCCGAGAAGCGTTTCCAGCGTCAGCCCGTCGCCCATCTCCTGCTGAAAGGACTCCGGCGCGGCAGAGGCAAGGTCGGCATCCGCGATCTCCTCGACGCTCAAGCCGGTCTCCTCCGCAAGCTCAGAGAGGACAGGCTCGCGTCCGAGTTGCACCCGCAGCTTCTCCCGCGCACTATAGATGCTCTGCGACCGCTCGCGCAGGGTCCGGCTCACCTTTATCGCGCCGTCGTCACGGAGGAATCGCCGTATCTCTCCCGCGATCTTCGGTACGGCGTAGGTGGAAAACTGCGTTCCATATGTAAGGTCAAATCCCTTAACAGCCTTTAGAAATCCGATGCAGCCGAGCTGATAGAGGTCCTCCGTCTCCACGCCGCGGCCATTGTAGCGGCGCACGACGCTCCAGATCAGGCCGGTATTCTCCCGCAGTACACGCTCGCCGGCTTCCTCATCGCCGCTCTGTGCTGCTTCGAGCAGGGCAAAGGTCTCCGCTGTGCTCATGCGCGGCCCGCGCGCTGCGCGATCCTTTTGCGCATGGTCACGACGGTCCCCTTGCCCGGGCGGGAGCGGACCTTGAGCGTATCCATGAAGCTCTCCATGATGGTGAAGCCCATACCGCTGCGCTCCTCGCCTCCGGTCGTAAAGAGCGGCTCGCGTGCTTTCTCCACGTCCGCAATGCCGCGTCCCCAGTCGTATACTGCGATCTCCAGCACACCGCCGTCCAGCAGGCGCACGCGAACCACGATCTTTCCAAGCGTATCGGGATAGGCGTGAACGATGGCATTTGTCACCGCCTCGCTCACCGCCGTCTTGATGTCGCCGAGCTCGTCGAGCGTCGGGTCGAGCTGGGACGCAAAGGCCGCGACCGCGCTGCGGGCAAAGCCCTCGTTCGTGCTGCGGCTGAGAAACTCCAGTTTTATGTAGTTGCTGCTCTTTTTCATATCCTTCCTCCTTACTGCATTGTGACCAGACGCGGCACCCCCGCCGCGTCGAAAACCTTTCGGGCCTGCGCCGGCACGCCGGTAACGATCAGACTTCCGCCGAGCGCCGCCATGCGGCGGTGTGCGCGCAGCACCACGGCGATCCCGGAGGAATCCATGAAGGACACTCCCGAAAGGTCCATCGTCAGCGACAGCGGCAGCGCCGCGTCGAGCGCGTGGTCGATCTGCTGCATCGCGCCGTGCGCGCCGTGGTGATCCAGATCTCCGCTGATCGCAAGCGTCATCTCTCTTCCGTTTGTTCTTGTCAGAACCTCCATGTCCCGACCTCCTCTTGCTCGTTCTGCACCTCTGTGCGCTTTCAGTATAGCCTGTCCGCGGCCGTTTTTTTGTCGAAAGAATGTGCCATTCCGTTTCTTTTTGCCTGTTCTGTCTTTTTTTCGTTTGCTCTTTTCCCATCGGACATTGTAAAATGCTGCTATCATATCAAGGGCCGAACGGCCTGATATAAGGAGGCAGTGCCATGCGCAGAAACGACCGCGAGATCACCGACAGCCGGGAGATCCTCTCCATTGTCAATGAATGTAAAGTTATTCGCCTTGCCATGCTTGATGAACAGGGACTCCCCTACATCATCCCGCTCAATTTCGGCTACCGCTTTGCGGACGGCGTTTTTACCTTCTACTGCCACAGCGCCAGGGAAGGTCACAAGCTCGAGCTGCTGCGCCGCGACCCGCGCGTATCCTTTGAAATGGACTGCCGCGGCGAGCTGCAGTCCGCCGACCACGCCTGCGGCTACGGCTACTACTATGCCTCCGTCATCGGCAGCGGCACGGCAGAGCTCATTGAGGGTGCGGAAAAGCTCGATGCGCTCTCCGCGCTCATGCGCCACATGGCAGGCCGTGAGGATACCTTTACGGAAGAGCAGGCACGCGGTGTGGCGGTTCTCGCCATCCGAGTCAGGTCGCTGAGCGCAAAGGCAAAAAAGCATTGAGAAAGCGCAGGGAGTCTCCCTGCGCTTTCCCGATATGCTCTTTGTTCTGACGGTACGGTGGTTTTACTTCCGGCTCTGTGCCAGAACCTCCCAGTAATCCTTGTAGTTTGCCTGCAGCAGCTCCGGGGTGTTGAGGCCGTAGGGGCACTTTGCTATGCAATGTCCGCAGTGCCTGCACTGCTCGATTTGGTGCATTCTGGCCTGCCATTCCTCGGTGAGCCACGCCTGCGCCGGCGCGCGGCGCAGCATCAGCGACATACGCGCGCACTGGTTGATCTCAATGCCCGCGGGGCACGGCATACAGTAGCCGCAGCCGCGGCAGAACTCGCCGCAAAGCTCCCGGCGGTCGCGCTCGATCGTTGCGCGGCGCTCGTCCGTCAGCTCCGTACCCTCGCGGATGCACTGCAAAAACTGATCCAGCTCGCTCTCCCGCTGCACGCCCCAGATGGGCACCACATTTTCCTGCACCGCCATCCAGGCCGCCGCGGTCAAGCCGTCGCGGAGCAGGCCGCCGGCCATGCCCTTCATCGCGATAAAGCCCATGCCGTGCGCGCGGCAGCCCTCGACCAATGCGAGCTCCTGTTCCCCGGCAAGATAGCTGAACGGGAATTGCAGCGAGGCGTATAACCCGGAGTCGATGGCCTCCTGCGCCACCGCAAGGCGATGGTTCGTGATGGAAATGTGGCGGATCTTCCCCTGCTTTTTTGCCTCAAGCGCCGCGTCGTACAGACCGTCCTCGCCGCCCGGCTTCGGACAGAAGGCCGGATTGTGGAACTGGTAAATGTCGATGTAGTCGGTCTTGAGGACGGTGAGCTGCCAGTCGATGGAACGCTTGATGGCGTCCAGGTCTGTGGTCCAGCCGTAGCTCCCGCTGTGGTAATCGGCGCCGAAGTGGATCTGGAAATAGACCTTGTCCCGGACCCCGGCCATGGCCTTCCCATAGACGGGGAAGGGGGCCGCATCCGCCGAGGCCAGGTCAAAGAAGTTGACGCCCCGCTCCAGGGCCAGTTCCACCGTGGCCTGGATCTCCCTCTCCCCGGCCATGCCGATGGAGCTGGACCCCAAGCCCAAAATGCTGATCTGTTCCTCCCCGTGGGGAAGTTTCCGGTATTCCATAACATGTCCCTCCTCAGCGGCTCCGGCCGGTGAAGTCCGCGGCCTGACAAAAGGGAGCCATTTCTTTTATTTTATCGGAGAAGGGGAGTCCTGTAAAATGCTTATGCCGAATCGTGAGCAATGCCTGCGGCGTATGGCTGTCCGCTCGTGCCGAGGAGACAAAACAGAAGTTCGCAGCAAGCACAAAGGACACCTGCTCTGCAGGTGTCCTTTGCATGGCACCCCCGACCAGACTCTAACTGGTGGCCTACCGCTTAGGAGGCGGTCGCTCTATACAACTGAGCTACAGGGGCGTATGGAATCAATAGGTGTTGCTTCGGATGCTTGCATGGCCAGCCGCATCAGGGGCGGACTTTCCGCCCTGCTGAACGGTCATGGCGGATCAGCAGAAAACATTGTACCTGTTTTCTGCCCCGCTGTCAATGGGAAAGGGCT
>OODJ01003236.1_pt1 | contig 9906 bp, 8 predicted proteins | sample 1671611 | NCBI WGS metagenome assembly OODJ01 (sample SAMN06348174, study PRJEB24527) | human gut metagenome | biome: human gut; feature: ankylosing spondylitis patient; material: feces | host: Homo sapiens | place: China | collected 2015-10 | reverse complement strand
GCAGCAGGAATCCGGCAGCCGCATAATTGTGGCGCTTTTCCATCTTAACACGTCCTTTTTGAAAAAGTCTGTTGCATAAAACCTTGAAAGGTTAAAGGGTATTATATCACGGGGTTCCCTCTTGCGCAAGGTGTGTGGCGGTGGTATAGTAATTACTATGCGGTCCAAAACGCAGCTTTTTAACTGTACCTCAGGAGGTTTCTTGTATGCATATCCCAAAAGGCCCCACCGCCGGGCTGGAACTGGCGCTGTTTGAACCCGCTTTGCAGGCGGCGCTGCAGCCTTCCCCGGATTATGATGCGGCCCGCTGGCTGTATGTGCCCAATACCTATTCCGAGTACCGTTATATTTTGGGCACCCGCGGCAAAAAGCCGCTGATCTGCGTAGGCATCAACCCATCCACCGCGTCCCCGGATGCCCTGGACCCCACCTTGCAGAGCGCCCAGCGCATTGCCCTGGCTAACGGGTATGACAGTTTTTTGATGTTCAACGTGTACGCCCAGCGCGCCACCCGCCCCGATGATATGGAGCATGCGCTGAACCCCGCCCTGCACGCGGAAAACCGCAAGGCGTTCCGGTATCTGATGTCCTGGGTAACAGCCTCCAGCACGATGGGCTTGTATTGCTCATGCAGCTCCCGGAGGGTGGCGGCTTGGATGGCTTCTTCGTCCCGGAACGCCCGGAAATAGCCCTTCACCAGGCTGCCCTCCCGGTCGGTGCCCAGGCGGAAGCACACGGTGTACATCGCCGTGCCGGCCGCGCCGATGGTGACGACCGGCAGGCATGTCACGAGATAGATCACATTCAGAATGATGAGGTCGGCGACCCGGCTCATGGCTTGCATGAATTTGGAATCCAGAGAAAAGAAACCACCCATAGAATATGCTCCTTCTTTGTTTGCCATCAGTATAGCAAAGTCCACGGATAATTGCAAGGGAGACGGGCAAATTCCGGCCGGAAGGCGGCGGCTGCGCCTTTCATGGGTGGTCGTAAAACAGTGAATGGAGCGTATCGGTGCAGATACGCTCCATTTTTCGTATATTTGACGGGGGAGGGGTACAACCCCTTGGCTCTCCCTTTGGGAGAGCTGTCACCGAAGGTGACTGAGAGGGTACTGCACCCTGGTATACCCTCTCCGTCCTCGCTTCGCTCGTCCACCTCTCCCAAAGGGAGAGGCAAGGGGTGCTGTTCATTATCCCACCGTTCCTGTTAACTGTCTGATTCGCCCCGCCCACCTCCGCGGGGCGTTTTCGCGGGTTTTCGTGAATTTGACCGTATCCGCAGAGGGAAACGGCGCGGAAACGGTCAAACTTCCGAAAATTCACAGCGTTGGATTTTTATTCAAATCGGCCGTTGACAAATCCAGATCGCGGCGGTATAATCCTGTATACTTACTCACGAAACGCGAATAAAATTCATTTGGAGGCTGTATATATGAATAATCATGAAGGCATTAAGAAAATCGTCCTTGCATATTCCGGCGGTCTGGATACATCCATCATCATCCCCTGGCTGAAGGAAAACTACAACAACCCCGAGATCATCGCCGTATCCGGTGACGTAGGCCAGAACGACGAGCTGGAGGGGCTGGAGGAGAAGGCCATCAAGACCGGCGCCAGCAAGCTGTACATCGCAGACCTCACCGACGAGATGGTGGACGAGGTCATCATCCCCTCCATGATGATGGGGGCCAAGTATGAGGACTATCTGCTGGGCACCGCTTTCGCCCGGCCCATCATCGCCAAGCGCCTGGTGGAGATTGCCAAGGCCGAGGGGGCGGACATCATGCTGTGGTCCATCGACAGCATGGACTGGTCCAAGCGGGCGAGCATCGAGAATATGAAGACGCTCATCAGCGGCCAGAAGTTGCGCGGCGTTTTCCTGTTCCACGATACGCATGAGCAGACCATAGAAGCCCTGCCTGAAATTCTTGATCGCCTTATTGCGGACGGCTGCCAGTTTGTGACGGTTTCCGAGTACCTTGCGGCCTTGCGCCAAGATGCCCTGCCCGAGGGGGTCAAAGTGGCCGCCCCCGTAATTCAAGGGAACCCGCATCAGCCGGCTCCCCCCCAGAACGCCCAAGCGGAGCGGGAAGCGCCGCAGCAGTTGTTCCAGCCCGGCGACGTGCATGAAGTCCGCCAGCCGATGGCCCCGAGGCCGAAGGCGGCGGAAACCCCCGGAGCCGAGCAGATGGCCGGGCAGACGGCACCACGGCTTGCAAAGCGTATCGTTATAGTGCGCGACGGCCTGCCGGTAGATGCTCTCGCTGCGCGCGAGGATCTGGGCGAGCTCGGGATCGTAGCGCACGCCGGCGGCCTGACGGCGGCAGGCGGAGAGCTGCGCGGCGGCGCTTTCCACCACGCTGCGCCGACTGCGCAGGACGCGCCGCACCTCCCAGAACCAGAGGACGAGAAAGGCGGTGGTGCTCACGGCGGCGATCAGCCAGGCGACCCACGACGGCATCGGCTTCAACTCCTTTTTCTGCAGATTTTATCGTTGGAACCAAGCATAGCAATTTTTTCCCAAAAATGGGAAACAAGGGTATGAGATGTATGCTTTTTCGGCGCGAAATGCAGGAAAAGGCGAATTTTGCGAAAAAATGAAAAAAGAAGTGACAGCTGTCCGCCGGCTGTGGTAAGATAGAAAAACAACGATACCGGGAGGTCAGGATATGAGCTATGCCGATCAGGTTTTTCGCCGGAACTGCGAGGACATTTTGAAAAACGGCGTGTGGGACACGGAGCTTGCCGTGCGTCCGCGCTGGGAGGACGGGACCCCGGCGCACACGGTCAAGAAATTCGGCATCGTCAACCGCTACGACCTGCAAAGGGAATTCCCCATTCTCACGCTGCGCCGCACCTATTGGAAGAGCGCGGTGGACGAGCTTTTGTGGATCTGGCAGAAAAAGAGCAATAACGTCCACGAGCTTTCCTCCCACATCTGGGATGCCTGGGCGGACGAGAGCGGCAGCATCGGCAAGGCCTACGGCTACCAGCTCGGCGTGAAGCACCAATATAAAGAGGGGATGTTCGATCAGGTGGACCGCGTGCTCTACGACCTGAAGCATGATCCTGCCTCGCGGCGCATCCTGACGAACCTCTACAATTTTGCCGATCTGCATGAAATGGCGCTCTATCCCTGCGCCTACTCCATGACCTTCAACGTGTCGGGCGATACGCTCAACGCCATTTTGAACCAGCGCAGTCAGGATATGCTGGCGGCGAACAACTGGAACGTGGTGCAGTACGCGGTGCTGGTCCACATGATGGCGCAGGTCAGCGGGCTCAAGGCCGGCGAGCTGGTGCACGTCATTGCGGACGCGCACATCTACGACCGCCATGTGCCCATCATCGAGCAGATGCTTTCGGAGCCGGAGAAGCCCGCGCCGGCGTTTTTCATCGACCCGAGCGTGACGGATTTCTATGCCTTCACAAAGGACAGCTTCCGGCTCGAGGGCTATGAGCCCTGCCCGTTCGAGGCGAAAATTCCCATCGCGGTGTAAAGGAGAACGCTATGACCGCCATCGTCTGTGTGGACAAAAACTGGGCCATCGGAAGGGAGAACCGGCTTCTCTTCCGCATTTCCGCCGACCTCAAGCATTTCCGTGCGCTCACGACGGGAAAGACCGTCGTGATGGGGAAGAATACCCTGCTTTCGCTGCCGGGCGGCAGACCGCTGCCGAACCGGCGGAACCTCGTGGTGAGCACGACGATGGCGCCGCGTGAGGGCGTGGAGATCGCGCGCAGCATCGAGGAGGCCGCGGCGCTGGCGGGAGAGGACGCTGTGCTCATGGGCGGCGCGCAGCTCTACCGCGCGCTGCTGCCGCGCTGCGAGCGCGTGCTGGTGACGCAGGTGGACGCCGCGGCGGAGGGGGCGGACGCCTTCTTTCCGAACCTCGACGCCGCGCCCGACTGGACAGTGGAGACGGTGGGGGAATGGCAGGAGGAAAACGGCCTGCGCTTCCGCTATGTCGATTACGTCCGAAGAACGTAAGGGAACAGGGGCTTTCCGCAAGAGCGGAAGGCCCTTTTCAAATGCGGAGAAAACGAGTATAATGAAGAAAGATTTTCTGAGAGGAGGCGAGGGCCGTGGCGGAGCTGAATACCGATGTGCGCTTTGTCAGGGGCGTGGGCGAGGCGCGGGCGAAGAGCCTTGCGAAGCTCGGCATCACAGACCTGAAAAGTCTCATCTCCTATTTCCCGCGCGCCTATGAGGACCGGCGGGAGAGCCACCGCATCGCGGAGCTGCAGGTCGGTGAGCGCGCCTGCGTGACGGCGATGGTGGCGTCGGAGCCGAAGCTCTCGCGCATCCGAAAGGGATTGGAGCTCGTCAAGCTGCGCGTGGTGGATGAGAGCGCCGCGCTGGAGCTGACGTACTTCAACCAGTCGTACCTGAAAAACACGTTCCACGTGGGCGAGAGCTACACGTTCTACGGTACGGTCGAGGGGACGCTGCTGCGGCGGACGATGACGAATCCCGTCTTTGAGCGGGAGGGGCTGCGCGCCGTCACCGGCTGCATCGTGCCGGTCTATCCGCTGACGGCGGGCGTGGGGCAGAGCCTGCTCCACCGCGCCATCCGGCAGGGACTGGATGAGGGAGCGGACCGGCTGCCCGACCTGCTCCCTGCGGAGCTGCGGCGGCAGCATGGGCTGTGCGATGTGCGGTATGCCTACGAGAATATCCATTTCCCCGCGGACGACGCGGCGCTGGCGGCGGCGCGGCGGCGGTTCGCGTTCGAGGAGCTGTACTTCCTCACGCTCGGGCTGCGGCTGCTGCGCGCACGGCGGACGACCGTAAAGGGCAAGACCTGCGCGGCGGTCGATATGACGCCGTTTTTCGGCGCACTGCCGTTCTCGCTCACCGGCGCGCAGGCCCGCGCGGTGGACGATATTCTGCGCGACATGACGGCGGAGCGACCGATGAACCGGCTGGTGCAGGGCGACGTGGGCAGCGGCAAAACGATGGTCGCGGCGGCGGGAATCTACTTCGCGGCGAAAAACGGCCTGCAGGCGGCGTTGATGGCGCCGACGGAAATTCTGGCCGAGCAGCACTATCACACGCTCGCGCCGCTGCTGGAAAAGCTCGGCGTGCGCTGCGCGCTGCTGACGGCCTCGACCAAGGCGAAAACGCGGCGGTCGATCTTAGAGCAGCTCGCGGCGGGGGAGATCGACCTTGCCATCGGCACGCACGCGCTGCTCTCGCCGGACATTTCGTATCAGAACCTCGGGCTGGTCGTGACCGACGAGCAGCACCGCTTCGGCGTGAACCAGCGCGCGGCGCTGGGCGCCAAGGGTGAGAACCCGCACCTGCTCGTCATGTCCGCAACGCCCATCCCGCGCACGCTGGCGCTGATGATCTATGGCGACCTCGACGTTTCCGTGATCGACGAGCTGCCGCCGGGGCGGCGGAGCATCGAGACCTACGCTGTGCCGTCGAGCTACCATGAGCGCATCTACGCCTTCCTCGAAAAGCAGCTCGCGGAGGGACGGCAGGCCTACATCGTCTGCCCGATGGTGGAGGAGAACGGCGAGCTGCCCGACGAGCGCAAGGCGGTGACCGCCTATGCGGAAAAATTGCAGAAAGAGGTATTACCGAACCGAACGGTGCGTTTTCTGCATGGAAAAATGAAACCGAAGGAAAAGGAAACGGTCATGCGCGCGTTCGCCGCGGGCGAGATCGACGTGCTCGTTTCCACCACGGTGGTGGAGGTCGGCGTGGACGTGCCGAACGCCTCGGTCATGCTCATCGAGAACGCGGAGTGCTTCGGGCTCTCGCAGCTTCATCAGCTGCGCGGGCGCGTGGGGCGCGGGCCATGGCAGTCGTACTGCATCCTCGTTTCCGACAACCGCGGCGAGGACAATAAAACACGGCTCGACGCGATGCGCCGCACGCAGAGCGGCTTCGCGCTGGCGGAGGAGGATCTGAAGCTGCGCGGCCCGGGCGACTTCTTCGGCGCGCGGCAGCACGGTCTGCCGACGCTGCGCGTGGCGGACTTCACCTGCGACATGGAGCTGCTTTACGAGGCGCAGGGCGCGGCGGAGGCGCTGCTCGCCCTCGACCCGAGGCTGGAGGGACACCCGGCGCTGCACGCGCGGGTGCGCGAGCTCTTTGACCTCAACGCCGAGGCGCTGAACTGAGACCGAACAGAAAACGAAAACGACCGCGGGAGCGGTCGTTTTTTTCACGGGAAAAAGCCGATGATGGGCAGGGAATAAAGGAAGCGGGGCAGAGGGCCGAACGGCTCTCTGCCCCGCTTTTGCTTCAGGGTATCCGGTGAATGAGACGGGCTCAGACGTTATTTTTGGCGAAGCGCTTGCCGATGAGCATGATGACCGCGAAGGTGAGCAGGTACCAGAAGTTGCCCATCTTGTGGCCGATGAGGCAGGCGATGACCATGAAGATCGAGCCGCAGATGGCGAGCGTCGGAATGACGTAGCGGCGCAGCGCGGATTCGTCGGTCGCCTTCTTCATCCAGTTGATGAAGATCGGGATGTAGAGGGCATAGATGGTGATGATGGGCAGCTCGGTGGGATCAAAGAAGAAAATGACGCTTTCAAACGGCGTGCCGACAAAGGCGACGGCATGGCTCCAGGTGCCGGCGAGGTTGGAGAGATAGAAGTAGAGGCCCCAGGCGGCGCAGTAAAACAGGCCGAGGATGGCGGAGTTGTTGGGGAGGTTGGAGACCTTGTCCACCTGATTGAAAAGCTCGGGGTGGGGGCCCTCGCCGCGGGCGGCAAGGGAGTAGGGGCCGCGGCAGCAGCCGAGCATCAGGCCGTTCATCGTGCCCATGCAGGAGATGGCGATGAAGAGGTTGAGGATGTTGCCGAGAACGGGACCGAACACGTTGATGAACGCGGCGGTCGCGCCGGAGTCGCACAGCTCCTGATTGGTGGCGCCGCCGGCGACGCCGATGTAATAGAGGATATAGGTGGCGACGATGATGAGACCGCCGATGAGCAGAGCCTTGGGCAGATTGCGCTTGGAATCCTTGAGCTCGGCGTTGATGGAGGTGGCGATGATCCAGCCCTCATAGGCGAAGGCGGTGGCGCAGACGGCGGCGAAGAGCGGGCTGCCCGTGACCTCGTAGCCGACAGCAGGGGTGGTGAAGTTGTTGGTCAGCATCCCGTTGGCGAGGCCGAAAATGATGCCGACGACCGCCATGAGCGCGAGGGGAATGAACTTGATGACGGTGGTGGCGACCTGGAACTTACCGGCGAGCTTCGGCGAGAGCGCGTTGACGGCGTAGGCGCAGACCATGTAGAAGAGCATAAGCGCGAGGCACTCGGGACCGATGATGCAGCCGCCCGCCTCGGCCGGAACAATGAGCGGGAAATCGGGATCGACGGAGGTGACGAACACCAACGTGTAGCGGGCGCTCAGCCAGGCGAGCGCCGAGGTGAGCGTGGGATAGTAGGTGGTGGAAAGGAACCAGCCGATGTAGTAGCCGTAGCGCTTGCCGACGATGGCCTCGGCATAGTCGACGATGCCGTTGACCTTTTCGTATTTCTGCGCCATGGCGGAAAAGGCGAGGATGCAGACGATCATGATGGCGCCGCCGATGAGCCAGGCGAGGACGCCGAGCGGCATATCGCCGCCGGTCTTCTGCAAAATGACCTGCGCCTTAAAGAATACGCCCGAGCCGACGACGATGCCGACCACCATACAGATCGCGGTGAAGAGGCCGTATTTCTTTTCGAGCTTGTTTTCCATTGCTGTCACTCCTTATCCGGCGGGAATCTTCCCAAAGTCCGCCGTATCAAAAATTCGGCGGGGGTATTCCCGTATCCGCCGTGTAAAAAAGAAGCCCGCCCATTCAGGGAACGGCGAAACTATAGCAAAAATTATAAAGCGATGCTTCAAAAAAAGCAATCATTTTGACGCTTTAGAGAGGTAAAATATGAATTTTTTGTGAATGTGACGAATTGACGGGTAAATCGTTGGATATTTTGACCGTAAAGATTTCGTTAAAATGAGAAAAAGCGGGAAAAATAAAAATTTTTGAACGCTTGACGCACGGAAATGTGCAACAAAACGGGGGTGGGCGGCTACGGGTGAAAACGAACGGCGGCCGGAACCGGTGCAGCCCGCGCAGGGAAGAAGGAAATGCGGGAGAGCCGGGGACGGCGGCGGAAGGGATGTGATCGAAGGAATGCGAGCAAAGGCGACCCGTGAGCGCGTCATTCAGAGACTGTACGAAATGGCGCTGGCGCGGGCAAACGACGCGGTGAAGCTCGCCTACTGCCAGGAGCCGACGGAGGACGAGATCCGACGGCTGGACCTCGGCGCGGTGGCGGAGTTCCGCCGCAGCAACCTCGGGAGCGTGGAGATCCGGTTCATCGACCGGGTGAAGGCATTGCAGGCGCTGGCCGGTATGCTGGAGGGCGAGGGCTGCGAGGCGGAGGAGTTTTTCCGCGCGATGGTGCAGGCGGAGGAGGAAGCGTGAAGGAGATGATACCGCTCTCGCTGCGGCAGAGGAAGGCGTTCGTCTGGTGGGCGAGGAGGGAATACGAGGACTATGCGGCGATCATCTGCGACGGCGCCATCCGCTCGGGCAAGACGCTGGCGATGGGAATGGGCTTTTTCTTCTGGGCGATGGCGTGCTTTTCCGACCGGCAGTTCGCGCTGTGCGGGCGGAGCGTGGGCGCGCTGCGGCGCAACCTGCTGGAAACGGTGCTGCCGCAGCTGCGAAGGCTGGGCTTTGCCTGCGAGGAGAAGCGGAGCGAAAAGCTTCTGATCGTGCGGCGGCGCGGACGGGAAAACCGGTTCTATCTTTTCGGCGGGGCGAACGAGGCGAGCGCCGCGCTGATCCAGGGCATGACGCTGGCGGGAGTGCTGTTTGACGAGGCAGCGCTGATGCCGCGCTCGTTTGTCGAGCAGGCGAGCGCGCGCTGCTCGGTCGAGGGGAGCCGGCTGTGGTTCAGCTGCAATCCCGAGGGGCCGAACCACTGGTTCTACCGGGAGTGGGTGTGCCGGGCCGAGGAGAAAAGGGCGCTCTATCTCCACTTCACGATGGCGGACAATCCGTCGCTGAGCGCGAAGGTGCGCGCCCGGTACGAGAGCATGTACAGCGGTATTTTCTACCGCCGCTTCGTGCTGGGCGAATGGACGGCGGCGGAGGGGCGCATCTACGACTTCTACGCGCCGGGAGAGTACGCGCAGGAGGCGCCTGCGGAGCCGTGGGAGAGGCTGCGCGTTTCCGTGGACTACGGGACGGTGAACCCGACGAGCATGGGGCTGTGGGCGCTCAAGGACGGCGTGTGGTACCGCGTGGACGAATACTACTACGATTCCCGCACGGAGGGCCGGCAGAAAACGGATGAGGAATACGTCGACGCGCTCGAGGAGCTGACGCGGGGAAGAAGGATCGAGCGTGTGATCGTGGACCCGTCGGCGGCAAGCTTCATCGAGACGCTGCGGCGCAGGGGCTTCCGCGTGATGCGGGCGAACAACGCGGTGGCGGACGGACTGCGGGTGACGGCGGATCTTCTGAAGAAGCGGAGGCTCGTGATCTGCCGGAGCTGCAAGGACTGCCTGCGGGAGATGGAGAGCTACGAATGGGTGAACGACGGGAGCGGACACGACGTGCCGCGCAAGGAGAACGATCACGCGATGGACGAGATGCGATACTTTGCGATGTCTGTGGCGGCGGGGCACGGCACAATGCCGACCGCGTGCGCGGTGACAAGAACGACGAACTGGAGAGGAGCGGCAGAACGGTGAAACGAAGGAAAAAGGAGCAGACGGGCGGCGCGGCCGCGGCGGTGCAGGTGCGCGAGAGGGGAGGGCATCCCTTTGCGGCGCTGCGAGGCTATATGCCGCTCGGCGGGGCGGACGCGGCACTCTACCGCAGCGTCCGCGAGGCGGTGCCGATCGTGGACGCGGCGATCGGAAAGCTGGTGAGGCTCA
>OODJ01003233.1_pt1 | contig 9912 bp, 7 predicted proteins | sample 1671611 | NCBI WGS metagenome assembly OODJ01 (sample SAMN06348174, study PRJEB24527) | human gut metagenome | biome: human gut; feature: ankylosing spondylitis patient; material: feces | host: Homo sapiens | place: China | collected 2015-10 | reverse complement strand
CAAGCGCGGCATACCTTCAGAACATTGAAGATCTTTTGAAAGTCTACAATGAGGCCGTTGAGCTTATGAACGTCGGCAATTACGAAGATGCTGTTTTGCTTTTTCAATCGCTGAACACAGAATTTGAAAATTCTGCCGAGCTTATCGAAACCTGCCGAAGTCGGCTTGCGGTAAGTCCCGTTCTGCTGAACAGCTTCATCAAAGCTTATAACTCAGAGTATTCTTCCGAGGGCATACGCATTGAGGCGGGCAGCACGGGTGAACCGGGCTCGCAATTTTCGCTCCGCGACACAAGAGGGATACTTTTTACGGGACTCACGGACGAGTTCGGAAGGATAACCTATATTACCTGCCGATTTGAACCCGAAGTTCTTGAATCTCTTGAACCCGGCAGCGTGTCAACGGTTGCGGCGCATTTTATCCACGCGCTGAACACGCATACATGCAGCCTCGATTCCGTAACGGCCGATATTTCATCTTATCTTAACGCAGGCGAAAACGGCAGGCTCTACGGCTGCATGAATGTATCAAGCCTTTCCGAAAGCAGCGGCGCATTCGTCATATCGGCAGGGTACGAAAAATGACCCGCCCCGTTCACGCTTTTTTTCGCTTGGCGTATGTTCAATTTCATTCGTTAAAAGGCTTGAACTTTTTTTAAAAAACTGGTATACTTAGGCTCATGCCGAACAGCGTGAAATCAATGCGCATTCACGCTGTGCCGATTTGTTTTTTCGGAAACGATACGGCAATTAACAAAACAAACCCGAAAGGAATATCGTTATGAAAAAAGTCAATCGAATGATCGCAATCATGCTGTCCGTTCTTCTGCTTGCTGCCGCATTTTGCATGACAGCATGCAAGGACGACAAAAAAAACCCCGACACTCCCACGACCACCGCGAAACCGAATCCGGGCAATGACACACGCAAAAACCCCAACACCACAACCGACCCCCGCACTCTCGTTGTTGAAACGAACTGGGGACTTGCTGCGGATACCGTTGTTATGACGCTCAATTTCAAGGGCAGCGAATACAAACTCACGGCAGGTGAACTTTATGCTCTCGGTGCCGAAAATGTTTCCGCACTCGACCAGACCAACGCACTCGTCAGGGGAGGCTCCATTAACGTTTTCAACGGAGTGAATCTCAAGGCCGTTCTCGATTCCGTCGGTGTTGATGTTTCCGATGCCGAAACCACCAACATATACTCGCTTGTACTCACCCAAGCCGGCGGCACCGAGCAGGATCTTTCCGACAAAATCTCCGCGCTGAGCCTTTTCGATTGCACGCTTGCATTTGCAAACAACGGAAAACCCATCGGTTCACCCGATAACGGCGGCTATTTCACTCTGCATACAACTGAACAGGGTTCTACGGATGTTGCCTATTCCGGCGTTACCGCAGTTACCATCAAGTAAACACTCTGCACTGTTCCGTTCCGGCGACAAATAAATCAAACCATAGGCAAAAGGGAGTTCGGCAATTGCCGTTCTCCCTTTTTTTGATTCAATTGCATGATTGTAAAAAAATACCGGTTTTTAAATGCCGAGTTTCGTGCATACGGCTGAGTCGGGCGGGCATAATAAGCCCATGAGGAAAAGAGCGAACGGAAAATTTCAGGAGCGGATCAAGCAAGACCATTCGAATGTGACGGATAAAAAATCCGCATTCACAACCGAAGGCAGAGGCGCGATCAAATCGGATGTGTTGGGCAGCTACACCGGCACCGCCGAGGATTATGAGGCTCCGGTGCAGGATGCGGACGATCTGTAAATGCCGCGGATGAACAGCAGCTCGCCGTCAACGGCGGCGCAGTGATGCAAATGTTCCGACCCGCAGGGCATTTCAACCGGATGCTTTCGATGTTCCCCCGAGTTGTACGGATGATTACCCCCATCCCGGGAAACCTTTGAATCGGGAATACCCCAAAAATTCGGCTTTTACGGAGAGCCGAATCGAGTGTTCCCGAGTTTGTGCAGAGTGTTTCATGAAAACCCGAACGGAGCAGAGAACTTTTCTCATGATTTGTCCGCAATTGAAACTGCCGCAGTGATTGCATCTGCGGCAGTTTTTTGATTTTTGAATATGTAATGTTCAATGCACAGAGAGGGCACTCTGCTTAACGGCTACACAATATGCATGACTTTTTTTGCGATTGCAACCGCATCTTCAACGGAAATTGCGCCGTCGCAGTTATAATCCGAAAGCTCGCGCCGTTCCGGGTCAAACCCGTCCAGTCCGAGCGCGGTGCGCAGCGCCGCCATGCTGTCCGAAAGGGTAATTTTCCCGTCCATGTTCACATCCCCGCGAGCGGCATCCAGCCCCACGGCTTTCAACTCAACGTTGTCAATATAAGCGCAGTCATCAACACCCGCCGATTTGTCGTTTCCCTTTTCATAGCTCCAGCGGAAACAATACCTTCCGTCGATCGGTGCGGTGAAAATGTATTTCGTCCATCCCGTTTCGCCCGATATCTTCATCAAGACCTTTGTTCCGACGGTGCAGATAAACCTGTCCGTGTCAACCCCGCTGCTGACGCAGTAATCAAAACTCAGCGTGTCCCCCGCTTTCATCGTCACTGTAAGACGCAAATCGCTTTCGGAATTGTTTTCGCCCGCATTCGAGCTTACGGCAGCAATGCGTCCGCCGACAACGGTGTTGCCGACCATGCCTCTTGAAACTGTCGTGCTGCCGACAAACGGATCATCCGTCCCGGATGTGAACTCAAGTGAGCCGCCCGGAACGTTCAAAGCATAATTAAGATCGGTAATTCCGCTCTGTCCGTTGAGCAATTGAGAATCCAGCCATTCAATTCGTCCCGTAAGCCAATTGGTGAGAAAATTGACGCCGTGATCAAAGTTCTTTTCCCATTTTTCTTCGGTTTCGGCAGTGCAATTGTATAAATACGCCGCCTGTTCGTTGATAAGTGCAAAAAACTCGGGAATCAACGTGCTGCGGTATTCTTTGTAGCGCTGTTTGAACCGCGCCTGAAAATCCGGATAGTTGTGATACAATGCGTTGAACCACGGAGCGGAACTGTTTATCGCAATGAACCCGACCGGTCCTCTTCCGCCGACGCAGTCCTCAACATCATTGTGTTCCGCACTGGCATTATTAAATGCCGTCAGCCCGAACGCAATATCAAAATCCCATATTGCGGTCATGTACAGCCTGTCGTCCTGACTCTGTTTATACAGATAGCAGCTTGTTTTAAAATTACCGTCGATGTTCTTTGTTATTTCCTGAATAATAATGTAATCTATCCATGAATCGACATCAATGTATTTTTGATAATCTTCGCCGCTTATTCCCATCACGGCATTATGAACGCTCTTCATGTGTTCCTCAAGGTATTCAAGCATTCGCGCCGTGAGTTCGGATGAAGCGGGTTCCGGCTGTTTAAGCACGAAATAATCCTGCGTCTGATTCGCCCAATACGGACAGTCGAACCACATATCCCGTGCAAAATCAACCTTCATCGCAATATCTTTTTCGATGAAATAACCGCCCGTTATATCGCTCTCATCCGCTTCGTCAATATCGATTTTTGTGCTTTCAATGCCCGGACGTTCTATGAGGATATAAATTCCGTTGTATTCTCCGTTAAAATAAACGTCAACGAATTCGCATTTCGGAACATAGTCCATGCCCGAAAGCAATGCACCGGCTTTGTATGTCACAAGATTGCGCATCAGGGAGGGATCCGAGTAACTTGCAACGATTGCATACCGCTTTGTTGCAGGAATATCAAGCAGCGATGTTTTTTGTTCCAACTTAATCGAATATGGCTTTTGCGGCTGCGTCCAAGACAGATTTCCGCGCCCCTTAACATAGCCCGAGCCGCTGAACTCGCCGCTTGAATACTTTTTCGTTCCGAGAGTCAAACTGAAATTTGCAGACACCCAATTATCCTTGCCGATAAGCGAAAAATCGTTTAAGGTTGTGATATCCAGCCGCGGAAGGGATTCAACTGCGGCATAAATCCCCAAGAGATATAAGTCAGAGAATGCCACGCTCTCCCCTGCGATTGCGGAAAACGAAAAACGTATGCTCGCATCGCTGTTGAGCAATATGGTTCTTCGCGCCGGATTGCTTGGGAAGAACACGCTGTATTTATCGTTATAACTCCAGCCCTCCGCAAACCTTGCAACAAGCGTCACCGTTTTTGTTTCCGCAAACGTGAAAACACCCGAATGCAGGTTGCCGCGCAGAACCGTTTTGCTGTATTCCAAAGTTACCCCGTCCGAATGTCGGGGCTTGATCTCGTATTCAACAACTCCGTTTGAATCCTCTGCATATGAAGTAATCCCGCCCGCTTCCGTCTCGGTTCTTGCGCCGGCAGGCAGAGAGCAGAGCACAAACAGCAATGCTGTTATCGCACACAGTGCGCGCCTGCAAAGCTTGTTCACAAGCAACTCCTCCGAAAATAGAATTTTCGCAAACATATCGATTATTTTAGCATATTTCGCGCTTCATTTCAACCCATTTCCAAACTCATATTGTAATTTTTCGACTTTTGTCACAGAATATTCGAATTCTGCACTCATTTTTCGCATTTTTTTGCCACAGAATCGCACATGAATACTTAATAGGTGATGAATTCAATGTATTTCCCGGGAAATTTTGCAGGATTACCTTTTTTTGAAAAAGGCGTTGACAAAACCGTCGCTGCTGTATTATAATCAATAACACAGTTGTGGCAACTGATTCAGTACGAACGGAGGTGGACTTTTTGCAGATTGATAAATTCTCTCGAACGCCGATTTATGAACAGGTCATAGACGGTATTGAGCGAGAAATACTCACAGGCGAGCTGAAACCCAATTCGCCCGTCGCATCCGTGCGCGCATTGTCGGTGCAGTTTTCCGTGAATCCGAACACGCTTCAAAAGGCTTATACCGAACTTGAGCGGCGCGGACTTTGTTACAGCGTTCCCGGCAGCGGGAGGTTCGTTTCGCCGGACGCAATGCAGCGATTGCACGAAGCACGCAGCAAACTTCTTGACGAAATAACCGCACTTTCCCGTGAGCTTAAGCTGACAGGTTTCAACAGGGCGGATGTTATCAACGCAGTGAACAAAGCCTATGATGAAAACATTATCGAAAACAACCAAACGGAGGAAAAATGACATATGATTAAAGTAACCGACCTTTCAAAAAACTTTGGCGAACTCAAAGCATTGGACAAAGTCAGTTTTTCTGTCCCAAAGGGCAGCATATTCGGGCTTGTCGGGGCGAACGGTGCGGGCAAATCCACTCTTATGCGCATCATTGCGGGAATTTACACTGCGGATGACGGTTCCGTGCTCATTAACGATGAACCGGTCTATGACAATCCCGCCGCAAAAACGCACCTCGTTTTTGTTCCGGACAGAATGCACCTTACGGGGCAACGATCGAACGCATGGCAAATTTTTATGCTTCATGCTATCCCAAGTTCTCGTTTGAAAAGTTTGATGCGCTGCTCAACATTTTTAAGCTCGATAAAAAACGCCGCGTTCGTTCCCTGAGCAAAGGTATGGTGCGGCAGGTGCAGACGGTGCTTGCGCTGAGCTGCAATGCGGATGTTCTTCTTTTTGATGAAACCTTTGACGGACTGGATCCGATTGCGCGCAACATTGCCAAACGCCTTATTTATCGCGATATGTGTGACTTCGGTTCAACCGTCATTCTGACCAGTCACTCCCTGCGCGAACTTGAGGACACTTGCGATCGGTTTGCAATGCTGTATCAGGGGAAAATCGTTTTTCAAAATGACCTTGCCGATGCTAAATCACAGCTGTTTAAGGTTCAGCTTGCATTCGCAAGACAGGTTACGCCGGAGGACTTCAAGGATGTTGAACTGCTTTCTTTCACCAAGCAAGGCAGCATTGTATATGTTCTTGTGCGCGGCGAAGCAGCCGAAACCTCGGCAAAAATCGAAGCGTTGAAGCCGCTGATAATGGATATGCTTCCCTTATCAATCGAGGAAGTTTTCACATATGAACTGTCTTCCCTCGGCTACAATTTTGATGAAATCAAATAAGGAGAATCCAACCATGAGAAAGAATCGCGTTCCGTTTTTCAGCAAATCCTACTGCCGCGAAATGCTGAGGGAGTTTTCAACCACGGGAATCGTATTTGCATCGATCGAATTTGTTGCATCCATGCTGTCGTTTTTCGGTATTACGCAAAACCTTCTTTCAATGCTGCTCTTCGGTGCAAATGTGTATATCCAATCTTCCGCCGTAAGTTACGTCAGTCTTTTCTGCTTTGTTGCCGGATTTGTTTTTGTTGTGAAGCACCTGGTCCGCTCCGCATGGGATTTCCGCGGAAGCATTCCTGTCGCAAAACGAACCATGCTCATTTCGGCCTTCACCGCAATGCTTGCGTGGGCGGGCATTTGCGCCGCCGCAAACATTCTCGGAGCATTCGTCGGCAGCCTTGTTTCAACAATTTCCAACTCATCCGTCCTTGTTCCGAGTTTCGCCATGGTTGCGGAGGCGATCGGAGAGTCACTGCTTCGCGGATTGATGCTGTTCGGCGGCTTTGTGCTTGTTTTTTCGCTGTCCACACGTACTTTCCCGACCATTGTGCTTGCGTTCGTCTGTCTTCTTCTGCCGAACATTGCATATAATGCGCTCATGAACAACACCGAATCAGCCTTCACGTTTACGGAGCTGCTGTTCCCCGTCAGCCCTGCCGCGTCAGCATTTTTGAACTGTCTTGTTCGCGTTCTGTGCTGTGCGGCGGTTCTGATTGCTGCATATTTCGCTTTTGTCAATGCGCAGGCGGAAACAGCGGGCAAACCTGCAAGAACGCGTTGGATCCACGTTCTGATAAGCATCGGCTTTGCACTCACCGCATCGCTCATGTTCACGAATGATGTGTTCTATCCCGATGTTTATTCGGGCAGTCCCCAAATTGCATGGAATCATCTCATCGCACCCGCAATTGTCGGAGTTGTTGTGTATTTCGGATTCAGCTGGATCACACTTCGCAGCTTCAAATCCGCAGTAAAGCGGCTGATGTTCTTCCCCGCCGTGCTTGCGGGAGTCGCAATCGTTCTGCTTTGCTCGGCAGCAATGACAAGTGCCTCTGAAAAAATCGAAATTCGCGCAAGCAATATCGAATACGTCACCGTGCAGGGCGGATTGGTTCCCCCTTCCGACGCTTACTCGCTCTGTTGGCGCGGAAACAAGGATTCGGAACGCATGCAGCTTCGTGATGAAATGCTTTTTGACTACTGTGAACAGCTTTCAAAAAACAATTTCGAATACATCTCCACGTATACGTTTGCATCACCCGAATCGTACGCAATCGAGCCTTCAGCGCTCGGTTTCTCATCCACCATAAGCTCCGTAGACATTTTCGACCGCAGCGTTACCCTGGCCGTGAAGCTTAAGAGCGGGCAGACGTATTATTATCCTGCCTTCCTTGACTCGTGTGTCTTTTCATCGAAAAACGAACTTTTGTCACTGCGCAGCATTCTCTCGATGAATACGGACTATGTTGAAAGCAATGTCAACCTGTCCCGATTCGAAAACGGAAAAGTCGCCCTGCCGCACGGGCTTGACGCAAGCTTCCATGACACGCTTATGCGTGAGCTGAAAGCTCTGGATTCCGACAAGCTGTTGCACCAGTTCGGCATCGGCGGTGAGGACGACGGAGACTCGGCGGAATTCATGAATCCGTGGAGCTTTATGGAAAGCGGTGAATTCGGCAACGATTTCCAATTCGCAGTGCTTTCCGACATAAGCGGAAACTATTGCCGCGTTGTTGCTGTTGATGAAAACACTCCCGAATCTCTTCGTATGCTTATTTCTTACGAAAACAGGAAAACGGAGAAAAAACGCGGATTCAATGAAACGCTCAGCGCACTTGAAAGCGGCTCGTTCAACATTGTCGGCGGCTCGATTTCAGGTTTGGATGACATGTTCCAAAGCAATTTTGTCTATTTTAATGTTGACGGCATGAATCCTCCGGCGCTTGCGCAGCAGGCTTATGTAAACCGCGAAACAATCGATACTCTGTTGAATTGCATTGAACAGAGCCGCGGCAAAACACCGGAGCCGGGTCAGCATGTTCTGTCCGTGTGGTTCAGCACGATAGCTTCCGGCAGATACAACAGTGAGCTTGACGATGAAATGTATGATAAAAGTTTCATCGATGATTACGGTTACATTGACAGATACACTCTGTCCGAACTCGGAATTGAGTATTCCGATGCCGGCACTCTGCACTACTTCATCTTTGTTGATGATGCAGCTTACAGCAGGATTCTTCAGCTGTTCAGCAACATGCACGGCGGTGTTGCAGATGCATAAGCATCATAACGGACTTCGGAATTCAAACAAATAAGGCCGATGCTAAACAGCGTCCGTCCCAACATACGGGGCGGACGCCTTACTTTTTTTTGAACGAGGGCAATCCGGGGAGTGCCGAACATTACATTTCCCGGCTCAAGCGAAGCTGGCTTATGCAGAAAGCATGATTTTTGTGTGCAGCAAACGGACTTGTTCATGTTTGCTGTTCTCGTACTGTCCTTAAAAGCAGTTCTCCCTGTGGAAACAGCCGAAACAGTCCATTTTAGATTCTTCGATTGTATCTGCTTTCAAGTCTGAAGGTGTCCAAATTTCCGGACTAAAGAAGTTTATGACTTGAACCGCAAAAACTTTTTGCTTTGCTCTGAAAATGCAGTGCTTATTCGCTGAGCAGCCAATCGATGAGGTTCTCGGATTTGATTCCGTCATAGGAAGTATCAAGACCCGGTTCAAGAGACAACACGATTTTTTCGTAGTTGTCGCGGATACTTTGCAGCGGTGAAAGTTCCCGCTTGCGTACATCTTCGCTCATCATCGATTCCGTTACCTGAATATACTTTTTCTCGTCGGCGGTAGTTGCAATGAAGTCAACCTCCGCATTGCCGATTTTGCCGATCGCTGCATCATAGCCACGGCGAAGCAGTTCAAAGTAAACGACATTCTCGATGGCATGACCGCTGTCCCGATTACGGAAGCCCAACAGATAGTTGCGAAGTCCGATGTCAACGATATAGTATTTTCCGAGCGTGCGGAGGTAGGCTTTGCCCTTGATATCAAAGCGTTTGATCTCGTAGAAGAAGTAGCTCTCCAGAAGCGCATTTACATATGCCTGCACCGTATGGGCGCTGGGTGCGCCTTTGCGTTTGCCATCGTCCAAAAGTCCCTCGTTGACTAGTGTGTTGCCGATGGAAGCAATCGACACGCTGGAGCCGATATTATCCGCAAGGAACAGGATGATCTTACGAAGCAGCATAGGGTCTGTGATCTGCTTTTGACCTCTGCGTTTTTCTCTCTCCAGAATGTCACGAATCACGACTGTGGAATAGATGCCGTCGAGAAGCGACAGTGCCTTTTCCTGTTCCAGCCCAACATCGGCGATTCCGGGCATTCCACCGAAGCGCATATAGGCGTCAAAAACTTCTCGCAGTTCGTAGCGTTCACCGTTCTTATCAAATACCTGCTTGCGGAGTCCACCGAGAGCGCTCTGCGTTTCGCGAACCTCAAAACCGTGAAAATCAAGGAACTCACGGAAAGAGAGAGGCAGCATTTTGATTTCGACGCACCTCCCGGAGAGATAGGTTGAATACTCCGAAGAAAGAAGATAGGCATTCGACCCGGTAACATAGATGTCGCAGTCAAGATCCACACGGAAGGCATTTACAGCATCCTCCCACGCCTCGATCCGTTGCAGCTCATCAAAGAAAAGGTACATCCTCTTTCCTGTGACAACGCGCTCTTTTACATAGTGATAAATATCATCGGCACTCATCCCTCGGAAATCGAAGGATTCAAAATTCATCTCGATGATCTGCTCCGGCAGAATACCGGTATCTTTCAAATGCCGAACCATCAGCTTTAACAAGCTGGACTTGCCGCAGCGGCGAATGCC
>OODJ01003231.1_pt1 | contig 9913 bp, 9 predicted proteins | sample 1671611 | NCBI WGS metagenome assembly OODJ01 (sample SAMN06348174, study PRJEB24527) | human gut metagenome | biome: human gut; feature: ankylosing spondylitis patient; material: feces | host: Homo sapiens | place: China | collected 2015-10 | reverse complement strand
GCGGTGCTTTTCCACCCGGGCGGCACACTCGGCATCCCACACCTGCATGGTGGCAAGATAGTAGCGCGGGCCGGTGGTTTTCAGCACAAGGCTCTCGGCATATTCACTTTTGCCGCTGGCCGCGCCGCCCAGGACCAGCGTCAACATTGGGGCGTATACGGCGCAATGCCGCCCTCCGCAAAGGAGTAGCACCCACCGTATACGGCCAGCGCCATATCCCACAGCGGGATGCTGGCCACCGCGCCGGTGCCCTCGCCCAGATGCAGCCCCGCCGTAATGATGGGAGCCTTGCCCAGTGCTTCCAGCACGATGCGCGCGGCAGGCTCTGCCGAGCAGTGGCTTGCAAACACAGCCTTTGCCGCCGCCGGGCACAGCCGCACGGCGCACAGCGCGGCCACTCCGCTGATAAAGCCATCTGCCAGCACCGGCACACCGGCCAGTGCACCGCCCAGAAACACACCGCACAGGCCCGCGATATCAAAGCCGCCAAGCTTTGCAAGAACATCCAATGTGTCTTCCGGGTCCGGCTCATTGCAAAGGATGCCGCGGCAGATGGCATCCACCTTACGGGCAAGCCCTTCGTCCGAGAGGCCCGCACCGCGCCCGGTCATAAGCTCCACGGGCTGGCCCAGCAGCACTGCCGCCACCGCGCTGGAGGTGGTGGTATTGCCAATGCCCATTTCACCGGTGGCGATGAGCCTGTAGCCATCCTCTGCCAGTTCCCGGGCAAGGGCAATGCCCTCCCCAACGGCCTGCACGGCCTCGGCCCGGCTCATGGCAGGGCCTTGGGTAAAATCCGCCGTGCCTGCGGCAATGCGGCAGCTGCGCACGCCGGGCACCGGTTCGCCTGCCATGCCCATATCCACGGGCAGAACATCGCAGTGGGCCGTGCGGGCCATCTGGCACACACTGGTGCGCCGCATGGCAAGGTTTTCGGCCACGGCACGGGTCACTTCCTGCCCGGTCTGGCTCACGCCCTGCGCCACCACGCCGTTATCCGCGCAGAGCACCACCACCACCCGGCGGGAAAGATCAAGCTCCGCACTGCCGGTAAGGGCGGCGGCATCCTCCAGCATGGTCTCCAGCCGGCCCAACCCGCCCAGAGGCTTTGCAAGGCTGGCCCAGTGGGCGTGTGCCGCCGCACGGGCGGCTTCGTTGGCCGGGGTGATACCCGCCAAAAGTGCATTCAGTTCCGTTTCGGTCATTTTGGTCATCCTTTTGTTTTGCTGTATCGTTCTGCCGCGCGCACAAAGCGGCCCGGCAGGGGCGTGCCCGCCCAGTATAAATGCGGGAAGCCCGCATAGAAATTCTCGTTTGCAAAGCCGCATTCCCACTGCATTTTCTCGTTTTTACGGGCCGTAAATGCAGTGCCGTTTGCGGTGGAATCCCAGTGGTGGAATTCGTGGATGGGCAGCGTTTCTCCGGCGCAGAAGAGCATACTGTCCGCCTTGGCGGTCATTTCGGCATAGCCAAAGCGCACCAGCCTTCCCACCCGGATGCCATCGCCCGGCAGAACGTCTGCCATGGGCCACGCCTTACCGTCGGCATCCTCAAGGCTCCGGCCCAGATACAAAAAGCCGCCGCATTCGGCCGCTGTGGGCTGGCCCGCCTGCACGGCCTGCCGGATGGAAGCCAGCATGGTTTTGTTTTCACTCAGCGTTTTGGCGTACAGCTCCGGGTAGCCGCCGGGCAGATACAGCCCGCCTATATTTTCCGGCAAAACCGCATCCTGCACCGGGCTGAAAAACACAAGCTCCGCCCCGGCATCCCGCAGTGCGTCCAGCGTTTCGGCATAGGTAAAGCAGAACGCCTCGTCCTTTGCCACCGCAATGCGGACGGATGTGGGTGCAGCTGCTCCCGGCAAAGCTTCCGGCGCCGGCTTTTCGGTCAGCACGGCAAGGCGCTGCCAATCCAGCACCAGTGCATCGGCCAGCAGGGCGATCTTTTCCTGCAGGTCGGCAATTTCATCTGCAGTCTTCAGGCCGAGGTGTCGGCTTTCTACCGCTGCCTGCGGCAAATGGGGCAGATAACCCAACACCGGCAGTCCGGTCTCCCTTTCCAGCAGGGCCTTGAGCATTTTATACAGCTTTTCGGAACAATCATTGAGCAGGATGCCCGAAACATGGCTGTTTTTGCGGAAGTTCACAAGGCCCTGAATTTGCGCGGCCAGCGTCACGCTGGCACCCTTGGGCTGTACCACCAGCAGCACCGGCAGGCCCAGCGTATCCGCCAAGTCCCAAGCGCTGGCACGGGTGGTCAGGCCCTGACCATCATAAAAGCCCATAGCGCCCTCGCACACGGCGGCACCATGCCCGGCGGCATAGCGGGCAAAAATGACCCGCACCATATCCCTGTTGGAAAGAAACAGATCCAGATTGTGGCTGTCCACCTGCAGAGCCGAGCGGTGGAACATGGGGTCGATGTAGTCCGGCCCGCTTTTGAACGCACAGGGGTCGGCCCCGCGCTTTTTCAGCGCCGCCAGCACTGCACAGGCAACAGTGGTCTTGCCGCTGCCGGAAGAAGGCGCGGCGATGAGGAATTGCATCATTTGCGTGTACCCGTAATGAGGAAGATGGGGTTATTGGCCATGAGCAGGTGCAGTCGGCCCGCCGGTTTTGTGCGGCTGACGGCGATCTGCGTTACCTCTGCGGTCAGGCCCCGGGCCGTGAGGGCGGCAATGGCAGCGCCCAGCGTTTCCAGCGCAATGGCCGAAATGCAGATGCGTGCGTTCGGATTCTTGCCGAGCACTTCATCCAGCACGGCTTCCATGCCGCCTTTGGTGCCGCCGATGAACACGGCATCCGGCGCAGGCAGGTCTGCCAGCACATCCGGTGCGCGGCCCTCGATGAGGATGAGGTTGCAAGCATGGAACTTTGCCCGGTTTTTACGGATCAGTTCACAGGCATCCGGTTCACACTCCACGGCGTAAACGCGGCCTTTGGGTGCCGCCAGCGCAAGCTCCACGCTCACACTGCCGGTGCCTGCGCCCACATCCCACAGAGTGTCGGTGGGCATTACCGCCAGCTTTGCCAGCGCAGCAGCGCGCACCTCCTGCTTGGTCATGGGCACCTCGCTCCGGATGAAGCTTTCGTCCGGGAAGCCCGGCGCACGCAGCTGCGGCAGATCAAAGTTTTCCACCAGAAGCACGCTGAGTGGTGCAAAGCTCTGCCCCGCCAGCTCTGCAGCAGAGCCGTAGCGGATGGCTTCCGCCTCGGTGCCAAGGTTTTCGCCCACCACGCCGTGGGCTTCGCCCATACCGGCATCGGTCAGCTTCTGGCACAGAGAGGCGGGCGTTTCAGTGCCGCCGGTGAGGAAGTACACCGAACGGTTCATCATGCACTCGGCCACCGGGTCGCAGGCGCAGCCATGGGCCGAGACCAGCTTCCAGTCCTGCCACGGTCGGCCCAGCGCCGCTGAAAGCATCTGGATGCTGGAAACGCCCGGATACACCCGCGCGGGGATGCCCAGCGCCCGCAGCGGCGTGAGCAGACCGGACGCACCGGAGTAAAATCCGGTATCGCCGCTGTAAAGCACGGCAGCATCCTGCCCGGGGTTTTGTGCCAGTGTTTCCAGAATGTCGGCGGGCTGGTAGAGCGCGAACTGCCGGGCCATGCTGTCTGCAGGCAGGCCCGCCAGCAGCCGCTTTGCACCGAACACAAGGCCCGCGCTGCGCACAGCCTGCTGTGCCTGCGCCGAAAGGGCTTCCCATTTTCCGCTGCCCATGCCGATCAGTGTGACCATTGCAAAATCTCCTTGCAATACGCTAAAATTTGTGTTTCCGTCTCGCCAGTTTCCGGCGGGCGGCGCAGCACCACCAGCTGTGCGCCGGTATCGGCAGCGGCCTGCACCTTCTCGGCAAAGCCGCCCGCTGCGCCGCCGTCCTTGGTGACGAGGTACCGGATCTGGAACTGTGTTATCAACGCCTTATTCAGCGCCAGACTGAACGGCCCCTGCATGGCAATGATGTTCCGGTGCGGGACATTGGCCGCTTCACAGGCGGCAATGCCCTCCGGCGTGGGCAGGACGCGCGGGTAAAGCCGCGCCGGTTCCAGCCCGGCAAACACAGCCAGCTCCTTGGCACCGGTGGCAAGCAGGATATTGCCCTCTGTCCCGGCCAGATATTCTGCAGCCTGCGCTGCTGTTTCAAACACCGCACAGCCGGGCGGCAAGGGGCTTTGCGCACGCAGTAGGCGGCGGTATTCCACGCCCGCCTGCACCGCTGCAGCGCGGATGTTCCTGGTGGCATCCACTGCATAAGGGTGGGTGGCATCCACGCAGAGATCAGCTCCCGCCAGCAATGCCGCCATGGCATCCGGCTGCAGCCGCCCGGCGTGCACCGTGATGCCCGCCATTTCGCCCTGCTCCTCGGCACCCAGCGGCGTTGCCACGCACACCGTTACCGCAACACCAAGCTCTGCCAGCTTTTTGGAAAAGCGACGGCCCTCGGTGGTGCCGCTGAACACGACCGCCTTCACTTACGGTACCCCCGCGGCGTGACCATCCGGCCCGAAAGGGCGCGGGTATTGCTGTTGCCGATATACACGGTGGTGAACATATCCACCGGCGTGTTTTCCAGCTCGGCCAGCGTCAGCACCCGGGCGCTCTGGCCCTCGCGGCCAATGTTGCGCACAAGGCCGCAGACGGTATCATCCGCCTTGCCGTTTGCGCGCAGGATGCGCACTGCCTTTTGCAGGTAGTCCGGCCTGCCCTTGGAGGAAGGGTTATAGAGTGCAGCGCAGAAATCTCCCTGCGCGGCGCAGGCCAGCCGCTTTTCAATGACGGCCCACGGCGTCAGCCGGTCCGACAGCGAAATCACGCAAAAATCGTGTGCCAACGGCGCACCCAGCACCGCGGCCCCGCTCAAAGCGGCAGTCAGGCCGGGCACGATCTCGACCTCCACTTCCGGGCAGTGCTCCGCCAGCTCCAACAGCGGGCTGGCCATGCCGTAGACCCCGGCGTCACCGGAGCAGACGAGCGCCACCGTCTTGCCGCCCTTTGCCGTTTCCAGCGTCCAACGGCAGCGGTCAAGCTCCCGCGTCATGCCGGTAGCGTAGACCTCTTTATCCGGGTAAAGCGGGCGTACAAGGTCGATGTAGACCGTGTAGCCGCACAGCACGTCGGCGGCCTGCAGGGCGGTCTGCGCCTGGGCGGTCAAATACTGCGCACCGCCCGGGCCGAGGCCCACCACGTACACAAGACTACGGTTCATCATTTTTCCATCTCCAATCCGGGGCAAAGGGGGCCAGCGCCACGGCAAGGGTCACGCCGTCCCGCGCCCACTTCGGGATGAACAGCACCCCGTCTGCAGCCAGCACCGCCGCGCGTTCACAGACATTGTCCACGCCCGTGATGCTCTGCACAAAGCCGGAGGACGTAAAGCGGCCTTTAGCCGTGCGCAGGGCAGCGGCGGTATAAAAGTCCATCTTCCAGTCGTGCGCCCGGCAGAACACCGCCAGACCCGGCTCATCCTTTTTCAAGTCAATGCTGGCTGCGCGGACAATGCCCTGCGGGGCAAAATGATGCTCCGCGCAGAAGGCCGCAAAGGCTGTTTCCAACTTTTCCGCCGTCGTGCTGCGCTTGCAGCCGACACCTAACACCGCAATGCGGGGGATCAGGTGCAGCGCCTCACCCATCGGGGTCAGCGTCAGCGCAAAATCTGCGCGGTCAGCGGCGGCGGCAGGCTCCACACCCGCGGGCAGCGTGCCGGAAACAGCCCAGTCGGCGGCATAGCAAACGCTCTGCCCGGCCAGCAGTGCCCCGCTCACGTAGCGGATGCGCTCCGGCTCAGCCACGGCGCAGTTCTGGCGCTTGGCCCACTCGTCCACGGCAAAAACGCCGCGTCCGTCGGTGGCCGTCGTGATGACCGGCACGGCATGGCAGACCGCCGCCAGCCGCTGCGCCAGCTCGTTTGCGCCGCCCAGATGCCCCGACAGCAGCGGAATGGCGAACTGCCCACCCTCATCCAGCACAACGACGGCGGGGTCTGCAGCCTTGCTGCGGCAGTGTGGCGCGATGGCCCGCACTGCGATCCCGGCAGCTCCTACAAAAATCAGTGCGTCGCTTTGTGCAAACTGCGCAGCAGTCCAATCGGTCAGGCGGACGCCGTCCGCACCGCCGCGGGTCACGCTGCCGGGGCAGGCTGCCGCCAGCTGCTGCGCCAGCGCCAGTCCCCGCGCCGTGAACGCAATGTACGCGCAGGTCATCGGTCCGTCCCCCTGCGGAACTCCGTTGTGAACGCCGGGTCGTACAGCTTGCTGCGGTCATACTGTGCGGCCAAAAAGTCCCCGACAACGATGAGCGCCGTCTTGGTGATGCCCGCCGCGCGGGTGCTCTCGGCCAGCGTTCCGACGGTGCAATGTACAATTTTTTGTTCCGGCCACGTTGCCTTGTAGACAACGGCGGCAGGGGTCGCGGCGGTGTACGCGCCCTGCAGAAGCGCGTCCTGCACCCTGTCGATCAGGCCAATGGAGAGGAAAATGACCATCGTCGCCCCGTGGGCGGCCAGCGCGGCCAGCCGCTCACCTTCGGGCACAGGGGTACGGCCCTCCATGCGGGTGATGATGACGGTCTGGCTGACGCCGGGCAGCGTGTACTCGGCGTTCAGCGCCGCCGCCGCACCGCAGAAGCTCGACACGCCGGGCGTATCGTCGTAGGCGATGCCCATGGCGTCCAGCGCGTCCATCTGTTCCCGGATCGCGCCGTACAGGCACGGGTCGCCCGTGTGCAGGCGCACGGTGGTTTTGTGCGCTGCTTCGTTTTCTTTCATGACGGCAAGCACCTGCTCCAGCGTCATCTCGGCGCTGTTACGGATGGCGCAGCCGGGCTTTGCCAGCCCCAGCAGGACCGGATTGACCAGGCTCCCGGCGTAGATGATGCAGTCAGCCCCCTGCAGCAGGGCCGCGCCCCGCTGGGTGATCAGATCGGGCGCGCCGGGGCCCGCCCCCACAAAATGTACCATGTCAGGCTTCCTTCCACAATTTCAACAGTGTATCGGCAGTTTTTGTCTGCCCCAGCGGGCCGTTCCGGTTTGAGAACAGCACCGCACCGACCTTGAACGCCCCCGCCGCGCGGCGGTCCAGATGCGTCTGGATCGCGGTGAGCAGGCTGGCCATGACCGGCTCCCGCAGCTGCGCGGCGTCCAGAATGTCCAGACAGGCGTCTGTCGTGGCGGCGTCCATCAGGGCGCGGCAGGTCGCCGCGTCCGCGCCGCAGAGCGCCGCATGGGCGCAGAACAGCTCAGTGCGGCAGTCGGCACAGCGGGAGTGGGTGTTCATGATGCCGCCCGCCAGCTTGACGAGCTTGCCCACATGCCCGACGAGCAGCACCTCCGCGAAGTGCTCCGCCGCTGCCATATCCAGCGCCTCGCCGATGAAATTTGAGATTTTTACGACAGGGATCTCGTGCAGCGCGGGGTAGTTGGCGGCCAGGTAGTCCAGCCCGTAGTTGCCGGGGGCTAAAATCAGGCGGCGGCTTTTCAACGCTGCCTGGTGGATTTCGATTTGCAGCGTATCCAGAAGCGCCTGCTGGCTCATCGGCTCCACAATGCCGCTGGTGCCCAGCACCGACAGGCCGCCCTCGACCCCCAGATGCGGGTTGAAGGTGCGCTTGGCCGCAGCCTCGCCGCCTTCAATGGAGATGCCCACCGCGAACCCGCCGCCGTAGCCGACGGCGTCCGCCTCCCGCAAAAGCGCCTCGGTTATCATCTGCCGCGGCACACGGTTGATGGCCGCCGCGCCGACGGGCTGGTCGAGGCCGGGCTTTGTCACACGGCCCACCCCCGCCCCGCCGTCAATCGTAACGGTGCGCGGCGCGTCGGGCAGCAGTGTGACCGCGGCAATGACCGGCAGACCCGTCGTGGCGTCGATGTCGTCGCCGCCGTCCTTGACGATGGCACACGCGGCCCCGTCTGCCGTCAAGCGGCAGAACTGCGGTGCGACCTCCACGACGATGCCCTTGGGCGTGCGCAGACCAACGCTTTCCGGCGCGTGGCCGGTCAGCAGCAGCCGCGCCGCGCCCGCCGCCCCCAGCGCCGCGCAGGTGCCGGTGGTGTAGCCGCAGCGCAGTAAACGCTGCCCGCTGCGGATGTAGTGCTCAAATTGGGGCTTCGGCTTTGCGCCGCTCCCGGCAAACAGCACCGCGTATTGGTCGGTGCTCAGTCCAAACAGCGCACAGATATTGTCCTGTGCAAAGGCGTCCTGCGGTGCCAGCACAGCGGACACGCCTGACGGCGCAACGCAGACAACGGCGTCGGCCAGCCTTTGGGCCAGCTCCAGCTCATGCAGCGTCACGATGACGGCCACATTCTTCTCATGTGCCAGCACTTGCAGGATGTCCATGAGCTCCGCCTTGCCCTTTACGTCCAAAAACGACGTTGGCTCGTCCAGAAGCAAAATCTCCGGCTGCTGGCAGACCGCGCGGGCCAGCAGCACGCGCTGGCGCTGGCCGTCGCTGATCCTGGCAAAATCGCGGTCCTCCAGCTCCTCCGCCCGGACAAGGCACAGGGCGTCATGCACCTGCTGCCTGTCGGCATCGGACAAAATGCCCAGCCGCCCGGTGTAGGGGTAGCGCCCGGCGGCGGCGACCTCAAAGCAGGACGTCAGCTCGGTGCGGGCCGTGTGGGGCAGCATCAGCGCCAGCTTGCGCGCCCGGGCGTTGGGGGTGTAGCCCGTCAGGTCTTGCCCGTCCAGCAGCACCGCGCCGCCCTGCGCCGCCAGCTGCCCGGCCAGCGTTTTTAAAAGGGTGGATTTGCCCGCGCCGTTCGGACCGATGAGCGCCAGAATTTTGCCGCGCTCGGCGTGCAGGGCAATGTCCCGCAGCAACGGCGCACCGTAGCCGACGGCGAGATTTTGCGTTTCACAACAGCTCATACCGTGCCCTCCCCGCTGTGGCGGCGCACAAGCAGCCAGATGACCACCGGCGCACCGAACACCGCTGTGACCGAGCTGATGGACAGCTCGGTGGGTGCAAACAGGCTGCGGGCGATCAGGTCGCACAGCAGGCAGAATGCCGCGCCGCCCAGTGCGCAGCCCGGCAGCACCCGCAGCGGTTTTGCACTGCCCAGCGTATGTTTTACCAGATGCGGCACCGCAATGCCGACGAAGGAGATCGGTCCGGCAAACGCCGTCACCGTGGCGGAGAGGATGCTCGAGAGCACGATCAGCGCCGTGCGGAACGCGCGCAGGTGGACGCCCATGTTCTGCGCGTACACCTCGCCCAGCTGGTAGGCCCGGATGGGCTTCGAGAGGAAAAAGGCCAGCACCAGCGCCGCGCCGCAGACCAGCACCATGGTCCGCACGTTCTCCCAGCTCATGCCGGAGAACGAGCCGAGCGACCAGTTGTGCAGGTTGACGATGTTGGAATCCTGCGCGAAGGCGACGACAATATCGGTCACGGCCGAGCAGATGTAGCCGATCATGACGCCGCAGATAACCAAAATGCTCATCTGCTGCACGCGGCGCGCCACGGCCAGCACAAACAGCATGGCCGCCATGGCCCCGGCAAATGCCGCCAGAATCAGCGTCAGTGAGCCGGTGAGCAGACCGCGGTTCAAAAAGACGACCATCGTCAGCGCCACAGCCAGCTTGGCCCCGCTGGAAATGCCCATGACGAACGGCCCGGCAATCGGGTTGGCAAAAAACGTTTGCAGCAGATACCCGGCCACCGAGAGCGCCGCCCCCAGCAGCACGACCATGACGGCGCGCGGCAGGCGCAGCTGCAGCAGGATGTCAGCCGCCAGCGCGTTTGTGCGGCGGCCCAGCAGGGCCGCCGCGATGTCCGCCGGGGAGAGCGCAACGCTGCCCCAGAACAGGTTGAGCGCAAACAGCGCCAGCAGGGCCGCCGCCATGGCGAGATATGCAATTGTCATGCGTTTGGAGGTGTGCATGCGTGGTTTCCTTTGCGGCGGGCGGCAATG
>OODJ01003230.1_pt1 | contig 9914 bp, 8 predicted proteins | sample 1671611 | NCBI WGS metagenome assembly OODJ01 (sample SAMN06348174, study PRJEB24527) | human gut metagenome | biome: human gut; feature: ankylosing spondylitis patient; material: feces | host: Homo sapiens | place: China | collected 2015-10 | reverse complement strand
TCCGATGACACGTCGGATTTGGTGCGTCACGGGTTTTTGCCTACAATAGTGAGCGTTAACAGTGAGCGCTAACATTCCGTCGACAATGTGGTTGTGAGGCGCTCGGATGCAAGGAGTTTGAAACTATGGCGCAAGAGCAGGGACTTGACGATCGCATCGCGCTGACCGCCGAGAAAATCCGCGCTGGCAAGACGAGTCTGGGCATCGAATTCGGCTCCACCCGAATCAAGGCCGTGCTCATCGATGACACGTACACCACCATCGCAGCCGGCGACTACGGCTGGGCCAGCCACTTGGAAGACGGCCTGTGGAGCTATTCGCAGGAAGAAATCTGGACCGGGCTGCAGACCGCATACGCGGCGCTCGCCGAAGATGTCGAAAACGCTTACGGCGAAAAGCTCACCCGCGTGGGACGCATCGGCTTCTCTGCCATGATGCACGGCTACCTCGCCTTCGGCAAAGATGGCGAACTGCTGGTGCCGTTCCGCACCTGGCAGAACACCAACACTTCCGAAGCACACGAGAAGCTTTCCGAACTGTTCCAGTACAACATTCCGGAACGCTGGTCCATCGCACACCTGTACCAGGCCGTGCTCAACAACGAAGAGCACATCGGCAAGGTCGATTTCTTCACCACCCTCGCCGGCTACGTGCACTGGAAGCTCACCGGCAAGAAGGTGCTCGGCGTTGGCGACGCATCCGGCATGTTCCCGATCGACCCTACCACGCACACCTACGAAACCGAATTCATTGAGAAGTTCAATGCGATTCCGGAAGTCGCAGCCCAGCCGTGGAAGCTTGCCGACCTGCTGCCGGAACCGCTGGTTGCAGGCACTCCTGCGGGCACGCTGACTGAAGAGGGCGCCAAGCTGCTCGATCCGACAGGCACGCTGCAGCCGGGAATCACATTCGCTCCGCCGGAGGGCGATGCTGGCACCGGTATGGTGGCCACCAACTCCGTACGCGTGCGCACCGGCAACGTTTCCGCCGGCACCTCCATCTTCGCCATGGTTGTACTCGAACGCAAGCTGGAACGCCTGCACCCGGAAGTGGACCTCGTCACCACTCCGGCAGGCGATCTCGCAGGCATGAGCCACGCCAACAACTTCACCTCCGACCTCAACGCATGGGTTGGTCTGTTCGGACAGTTCGCAGCTGCAATCGGCACTCCGGTCGACGCCGGCACCCTGTATGGCACGCTGTTCCGCGCGGCCATCGCGGACGACGTTGACTCCAACTGCGGCGGACTCATCAACTACCCGTTCCGCTCCGGCGAATTCCTCGCAGGACTGCCCGAAGGCCGACCGCTGTTCGCGCGCGGTCCGGAAGCCCGCATGAGCCTCGGCAACTTCATGCGCGCCCAGCTGTTCAGCGCATTCTCCCCGGTGAAGATCGGCATGGATGTGATGACCAAGGACGAAGGCGTTGCCGTTGACTCCTTCGTCGGCCACGGTGGCATCTTCACCACCCCGAAGGTCGCCCAGAAGATTCTCGCAGCCGCATTCGATACGCCGATCAAGGTGATGTCCACCGCAGCCGAAGGCGGCGCATGGGGCATGGCCGTGCTTGCCGACTACCTGTGGCACGCCAACCAGCCGCTCGACGAATTCCTTGACGCTCGTGTGTTCGCCGATGCGGCTTCGACCACGGAAAATCCGGATGAAGGCGATGCCGCAGGATTCGAGGAATTCTTCGATCGCTTCCGCAAGGGACTGCCGATTGAGCATGTTGCAATCGAAAGCATTCCGCTGGAAACCAAGTAAATAAATATTTTAAAAACTTATTTCAATTTGAAAGGAAATGATTATGGCTACTTTGGCTGATTATGGTCCTGAGGTTCGTGCCGAGATCAAGCAGGTGCGCGAGGTCGTGGCGACCTTGCACGAGCAGCTGATCAAGTGGAACCTGGTGGTGTGGACGGCGGGTAATGTGTCGCAGCGTCTGCATTCGGCGGATCTGATGGTGATCAAGCCGTCGGGTCTGCGCTACGAGTACCTGACGCCGTCGAGCATGGTGGTGTGCGATCTGGACGGAAACGTGGTGGATGGTGCGGAGGTGCCTTCGTCGGATACGGCGTCGCACGCGTACATCTACCGCAACATGCCGGACGTGTACGGCGTGGTGCACACGCATTCGACGTACGCGACGGCGTGGGCGGCGACGGGTCAGAACATCCCGTGCGGCCTGACGATGATGGGTGACGAGTTCGGCGGTCCGGTGCCGGTGGGCCCGTTCCGTCTGATCGGCTCGGAGGCGATCGGCAAGGGCGTGGTGGAGACCCTGAAGAAGTATCCGAAGTCGCAGGCGGTGCTGATGCAGAACCACGGTCCGTTCACGATCGGCAAGGATGCGGAGGCCGCGGTGAAGGCCGCGGCGATGACGGAGGAGGTGGCTCATACGATGTGGGCCGCCCGTCAGCTGGGTGACATCATCGAGATTCCGCAGGCGGACATCGACAAGCTGAACGACCGTTACCAGAACGTGTACGGCCAGCACTGACGACGGGGCACATGAGGGGATTGTGATTTGGTCTCGACTGCGAGCGAGGTATGGGGGTCTGTGCTTGTGACATGCCCGGAGTGCGTAGCACAATCGTCGCGGTTCAATATTGCGATTGGCTTTATCGCGCCATTCGCATGGCGATACCCAACAATTGTGCTGCACACTCCGGGCGTGTCGGCTCGTTCCGGCGGCTGAACGGGAGGCTCCCGTTACGGAGCCCGGCCGAAGTTGAGGTCAATTTCGTCTCGTCCATATGAATCAATAAAATGTTGTTTTGCTGTGTCGAGGGTCGGCCGCCGCATAAGCCGCCTCTTCATGAGTCCAGACCGAACGGGCGCAAAGCCGCTGTTTCGGCGGATTGACAGGCTTCCTGAGGGCAGACCCGAGGGAGTTACAGAGTGTTCGTGATGCCAGTCATCACCGAACCCCAAACCAGTGCGCTGATATGCGGCAGCGACTAAGGAATAGCAATGGTTAACGCTGTTGAGGCATTTGACGCCAAGCACATGAAGCCCGCCGAGGAGATCCCGGCGTTCCGTCCCGGCGACACCGTCGACGTCAACGTCAAGATCAAGGAAGGCAACAACTCCCGTATCCAGACCTTCACCGGTGTGGTGATCGCTCGTCAGGGCTCCGGCCTGCGCGAGACCTTCCTGGTCCGCAAGATCAGCTTCGGCACCGGCGTGGAGCGCCGCTTCCCGCTGCACTCCCCGTCCATCGACTCCATCAAGCTGGTGCGCAAGGGCCGCGTGCGTCGCGCGAAGCTGTACTACCTGCGCAAGCTGCGCGGCAAGGCGGCTCGCATCGTCGAGCGTCGCGACAACTCCGCCAAGGCGACTCAGGCCTGAGTTTTGCCAAGCGAGGCGACAGTACCGTGAAATTCAGCCCGGAGCCGATTGGTTCCGGGCTGAATTTATAGGAACGCCGCTAGTATAGTTGGGGTTTCATGTATGCGTGATGGAGGAACTATGCGGCCAGACGACCATCGGACGGATCGGGCCATGCCCGGTTCCGGCACCGAATTCAGCCGGGACGAATGGATCGTCGCCATAGCCGATCATGGCGTGGCCCCCACCGATATGCGGGGGCGGGTAGTGGGCCCCGACGGCCGAGACTCGTTGGCCCGCCGCAGGAAAGGCGCCCATCGCAAGACCTCGCCTAAGCGCAACAATGATTCGTTCTCGTTCCGAGACCTGCTGATCTGGTGCGTCGTCCCCTTCGTGGCGGTACTGCTGGTACGCATCTTCCTGATCGGCTTTTACGTGATTCCGTCCGGATCGATGCGCGATACCATCGAGATCGGCGACCGGGTCATCACGTCGAAGCTCACGCCGGAATATTTCGATCTCAAACGCGGCGATATCGTCGTGTTCCACGACCCCGCGAACTGGCTGAACCAGGAGACCACCAGAGGCAAAGGCGATTATCTCATCAAACGCCTGATCGGCTTGCCGGGCGACGTGGTCGAGTGCGGCGGTGCCGGGCAGCCGGTCAAGATCAACGGCGTCGCGATTGATGAGACGTCATACATCAAATCCGGCGTCGACCCGAGCAGTTTCTCGTTCCGCGTCGAGGTGACCGCCGGGCATATTTTCGTCATGGGGGATAACCGCGCCAGCTCAGCCGACTCCCGATACCATCAGGACGACGGTGATCATGGCTTGGTGCCCATCGACAATGTGGTCGGAGTGGGACTGATGCGGTATTGGCCGCTGAACCGGATGAGTTTCCTGAGCTCCCATCATGATGTGTTCAAGGACGTTCCCGCCGGCAAGGCGCAGTGACATCAGACGGATGGTGATATGGCGATGATCGAACATCCGACGCTTGATATGGCAGCTTGCCGCCCAAGGCTGCGATGTGGTGATCGGCTGCGATGAGGTCGGGCGCGGGGCGCTGGCCGGTCCGGTCATGGTCGGGGCGGCCGCCATGTGGTCACGTGACCTCGCCGCCGCGCAAGTGCCGGCCGGTGTCGCCGATTCCAAATTGCTGACCGAGCACAGGCGCGAAGGAATCGTCGACGAGTTGCGTTCGTGGTGCGCCGCTTACGCGGTAGGTCAGGCGAGTAACGCCGAAATCGACGAATGGGGCATATCGCATGCGTTGGGCATCGCCGCCTTGCGGGCGCTCAACGGCATGCTCTCCGGCAAACCGGTGAAGGTCGGCGCGATCCTCGACGGACCGAACGATTACATCACCAAGACGATGAACACGTTTGACGCGCCGGCGTTGCCGATTCCGGTACAGGTGTCGTGCAAGGTCAAGGGCGACCGTCATTGTGCGACCGTCTCCTGCGCGGCGGTCATCGCGAAGGTGACGAGGGACCACCTGATGGTTGACATCGCGCAGGGCAATCCGCGGTACGCGCCGTACGGCTGGGCGCACAACAAGGGATACGGTTCGGCGGCTCACCGCGACGCCATCGCCCGTCTGGGAGTCACGCCGCTGCATCGGGTCACGTGGCATCTGACCTGATTGCGGCGTTGCGGCTGATTCCGGTCCTGCGCCGCGCGGCTCGGCATGGCGCGGCTTAATTTGGCTCGGCCCGGTTACTTGACTCGGTGTTTTGTCTCAGGTGCGGGCGCTGTAGTGCCACAGTTCTTTGTGAGAAGAAGTCCGGGGCGTGAATCCGTACAGCGCAGTGGTGAATCTGTTGCCTGCGCATGATTTGTGAGCGCTCACGTGTGTTATTTAAGCGTTACCGGGTAGACTTGCCCATATTGTGTTGTTATGCAGCGGGAGGTTTGACAGCGTGACGGCCAAGCGAAGCGGGCGGAAACGCCCATCCATGTTCGAAGTCGCGAAGCTCGCCGGAGTCAGTCATCAGACGGTGTCCCGGGTCATCAACGATTCTCCCGATGTCTCCGACGCCACCCGCACCAAAGTGCAGGATGCCATCAAGGCGCTCGATTATCGTCCCAGCAACTCGGCGCGAGCGCTCGCATCGCACCGTTCCCGCACGATCGGCCTGATCGCAGGCGGCATGAAGTTCTACGGCCCTATTTCGGCGATTTCCGCGATCGAGATGATGGCGCGCAAGCACGGCCTGTTCATGTCGGTGATGATGGTGCATGAGGCGCTGTGCACGCGGGCGGAGTTCGAGAATCTGTGCGGCACGTTCAACGAGCAGAACGTCGACGCGTTCATCATGCTCACGCCCACCGATGTCATGTTCGAAGCGGCCTGCTACACGCAGCTGACGCAGCCTCGCGTGATGATCACCTCCACGCACGGCGAACTCAGCGTGAGCGAAGGGCTGCGCCTGATTCACTCGCGCGAGCGCGACCGCGTGTCGATCGTCGGTATCGACCAGTGGGGTGCGATGGACGATGTGGTGCGCATGCTGACCGAATACGGTCACAAGCGGGCGTTGTACTTCGCCGGTCCGTTGGGGTGGCGCGGTGCGATGACGCGACTGGATGCCTGGGTGAAACTGACCCGCGCCCGCTCCATCAGTTCCGTCACGGTGCGTTGCAAGACCTGGGAGTCGACCGAGGCGTACGCCAGGATGAACCATATTCTCGATTCCATCGGCAATCAGGGCGGCAAGTTGCCGACGGTCGTGGTCACGGCGAACGACAATCAGGCGGTGGGTGTCGCGCGTGCCCTGTATGAGCACGGTGTTCGCATTCCACGTGACGTCAGTCTGGTCGGGTTCGATGACATGCCGGCGATGGACAACATGATTCCGCCTCTGACCACGGTTCGGCCTGATTTTGAGGCGTTGGGCGTCGCTGCGATGCGGCAGGTGCTGCATCTGCTGGGGGAAGGTGACGAAGTGGCGTTGCCCGCGTCCGCACATGGTGTCGGTCTGCTCCCCGCAGAGGTCGTGAAGCGTTCGTCGCTCGGTCCCGCCGCCAACCGCTGACCGAGGATCGCGCGTTTTTCTTGGGTCTGTTAGACCAACGTGTTGGTTTTGATTTGCAAAGTAGCTACATGGTACGTGCAATGAAGCTATGGGTAGGCATAGCAAGGCAGTGAAACTGGTCGGCGGAGTCCGGGGCGGACTCGCGCTGCTGGATGATGACGAGCGTCGTCGGGCGATTGAGGCGGGCGAACGAGATATTGACGACGGCGTCGGCTTTTTCGCGGCACGGCTCGGCCTGGCACGGCGTTGATAGTCGCGTACGTCGACGAGTTCAGGGACCGTTTCAGGGCCGGGATCGGCCGGGATCGGCCGCGGCCTGGTGACGAGCGTCATGCGGGAACCGGGAATCCGCGGCGCGCGCCGCGGCGGGACTCCCGTCACCGCCAGACCGGCGAGGGGCGCGGGCGGCGGGCCCGGCCTCGTGGAACGCGGGTTCGAGGCGGGGGCGCCGAACCGGCCACACCGGTCCTCGGGCTGCAGGACACCGGAACGGACCGAAACCGGGTATTACGCGAACCAAGCGGCGCAAGCCGCCCCACTATAAGAGCGGAACAAAAAACAGGCCATATCAATGTGCCAGACGGCACGTTCGCACCACCCCCTCGTTCGGTTATGCGGCCCGGTAGTCAGCGCTTGCCGGCGTACAGCTGCTGGTCGATCACGTCGGCGAACACGCGGTTCACTGCCGGACGCACCACTTTCAGCGACGGGGTCAGGCACTTGTTTTCCTGCGTGAACTGGGTATCCAGCACTACGAACTTACGTACGGATTCGGCGCGGGAAACGGTCGCGTTCGCCTTGTCGACGTACTTCTGGATTTCGTCGCGAACGGCGGCGGTCGCAGCCACGCGATCCAACGGCGTATCGGCAGACAGTCCAATGGAAGGCAGCCAAGCCTCCAATCCTTCCGAATCCAACGTGATCAGCGCACCGATGAACGGACGATTGTCGCCGACAACTACCACATGCTCCACAATCGGACATTTCACAATCTCCTGCTCCATCGGAATCGGAGAAACGTTCTTGCCGCCGGCGGTGATGATGATGTCCTTCTTACGGCCGGTGATCGTAATACGTCCCTCGTCGTCAATCGACGCCAAATCACCCGTTTTCAGCCACCCATCCTCGGTGAACGCTTCCGCCGTCTTCTCAGGCAGGTTGTGGTAGCCCCTGAACACGTTCGGGCCCTTCACCTGAAGTTCGCCATCATCGGAAATGCGCACAGACGATCCCGGAGCCGGTTGGCCGACAGTGCCGATCACATTGTCGGTGACGCGGGTCGCGGCGAACGGCGCAGCGGTTTCCGTCATACCGTAACCCTGAATCATCGGCAGGCCGATACCGTTGAAGAAATGCGCCAGAGACACGTCCAGAGGAGCACCACCGCATGCCACGTAGCGGATGCGCGGGCCGAGAGCGCTACGCACGGTACGGTATACGGAAGCCTCATACGAAAGATGCTGCGCGATCTGCTTGGCGGTCGGGCGTTCGCCGGCCTGCTGCATGCGCGACCAATCGCGTGCGGCTTCGGCAGCCTTGAGGAACAGGCGTCCCCTCCAACCCGTGCCGGCCTTGCGGGAGGCCGCGTTATACACCTTCTCGAACACTCGTGGTACGCCCAGCAGATATGTCGGTTCGAAGGAACGCAAATCGGGCAGCAGCGTCTTTGTGTCCGGCAGATAGCCGACCACGCCGTCGTCGGAAGCAATCGACGCGTACTGGATGAACCGTGCGAAACAGTGGGCGAGCGGCAGGAAGAGAAGCAGTCGCGGATGATCTTCGAGAACGATCTCATGCAACGCCAGACTGCCTGCGCGCGTGATCGATATGAAATTGCGGTGCGAAAGCTCGGCACCCTTTGGAGCTCCCGTCGAACCGGACGTGTACACGATGGTGGCCAGATCGTCTGCATGCACCGAATCGATGCGCGCTTCCAGCTCCTCGTCGGACACGGTGACGCCCAAGCCTTCCAACGCGCCCATGGCGTTGGAATCGAGCATCAGAATGTGCTTGAGAGACGGGCAGCGGTCGATTACGGAGTCGAGACGGTCGAAGCGCTCGCGATTGTCGGCGATGGCCAGTTTCACATCCGAATCGTTGAGGATACGCTCGGCCTGCGCCGCGGAATCGGTGTCGTAGATCGGCACGTTCACCGCGCCGATGGCGGCCAGTGCGAAGTCGAGCACGCCCCACTCGTAGCGGGTGGTGGAGAAAATGGTGACGGCATCGCCCTTGTTGATGCCGAATGCGATGAGGCCTTTTGCAGCGGCGAGCACGGCATTGTGGAATTCGCCGGTAGTGACCTTCGTCCATTGGCCGGGGGCGGTTTTGCGTTCCGCGATCACGGTATCTTCGCCAGTGCGCGCTATGCGTCCAGTAAGCAGGGAATAGATGGATTCGTCGTCGCGCACCTCAACGGATTCGCCCGGGGTGGTGTACTCGGTGAGCATGAAGCGTTCTCTTTCTCGCGGTTTTTGCGTTGTTTCCGCGTATTTCTGCTTGTGATGCGTGCGGGAGCGATACAAACCGTGTGTCCGCGTTTCCTACCCCTTGCGCACCTTGCACATTCTAAGTTACGGGGCCGTAAGTCTGCATTGTGAGAAGCGACAAGAAATATTTCATCAACTTTGTATGAACTGACAAATGGTGCTATTCCGTCAAAAATCAAGTGTTTGGTGTCGCGCTGTATCCGTTCGAAAAAAGGCTTGACGTAACGGTTGCGGGGGAGCCGCCATGCTTCCCATATATCCCCGAAAGGACCGTAAAACCAGCGAAATGCGAAGAAATGGTGGTGCGAGCGTTTTTTATCGAGTACACTCACGAGTGACGCAATTTACCCCTTGCGTCAGAGGGCTGCCTGCTCAACGGCGAACATCCAGCCTTTTTATTCTTTCGCCGTTTCGCTGGTCGTGTGGCATGCTCCGCACTTGCTTGGTTCGTGTGTTTTTGCTGAAGATGCGTTTGTGATTGCGTTTGCGATTGCTATGTGCGATGAGCTCTTGACGTTTCTGTTTCCGGGCGGATAGGCTGAATCGAGCGACAAGGTGATGCGGGCGCGCAAATTGAACCGCGCGAATGTGAAGGAAAGGATTTCGATGTTTGACAAACGGCTGTTTTCCCTCGCTCCCGGCGTGGGGCGGTTGGTTGCGGCGAAAGTGCTCTGCCAATGGGTCGGACTGCTGTCCAACGTCGTGTTCGTGGTGACGGTGGTGGTCATGCTTTCGCCGGCGCTTGCCGTGGTGGAATCGGCGTTCGACCCCATGTTCTCCATGGGTGATAGTGGCCTGATTTCCCGCCTGTTCATCGGCTTTGGCTACGGCGGATTCAGTGCGGAAACATACGTCGGATGCGTACTGGCGATCGTGGTCTGTGCGGTACTGCGTTTTCTGATGATGCGCGCAGCGGCCTATTTCGGCGCGGAAGCGGCTGAGCGTGTCAAACTCGCGTTACGTGAACAGCTTTTTAATAAAATGCTTGCGATCGGACCATCATATTCGCAACATATCAGCACTGCCGACGTGGTGCAATCCGCCGGTGAAGGCAT
>OODJ01003226.1_pt1 | contig 9920 bp, 10 predicted proteins | sample 1671611 | NCBI WGS metagenome assembly OODJ01 (sample SAMN06348174, study PRJEB24527) | human gut metagenome | biome: human gut; feature: ankylosing spondylitis patient; material: feces | host: Homo sapiens | place: China | collected 2015-10 | reverse complement strand
AGAGCTTTGCAAGGAAGATAAAGCTGCCATTTCCCGGACATTAAGCCAGTTAAGTGCTAAAGGCCTGGTGTCCTGTGAGCTGCCGCAAAACAAGCGTTCCTACCGTACTTTATATTATCTGACCGAGGAAGGCAGCACTGTAGTCAAAAAAATCGGTTCCCGGATCTACTCTGCACTGGCTCACGGCGGAGACGGCATGACAGAGGAGCAGCGGGTGAATCTCTACGATTCCCTGGAGAGGATCTCCCATAATCTGGAACAGTACCTTGCTGAGTTCCCTTCCGAACATCCCAAAGAGAGTTGATCCCCGAGACGCAGGCCATATCTGCGCCACGGACACGTGAGGCTCCAGCCGGCTGCTTCATCGCAGAAAAGTCAGAATTTTGAAATCCAGTATATTACTATTATAGAAAGCACAGGAATTTTACACTATGGAAAAAATACGTTTTATCACCGACTCCGCATCTGACATGAACCATTCCAGGGAGGATGTCACCATCCTGCCGCTGCACATTCGCTTCGGCGACGACGAATATGCAGACGGTGTCACCATCAGTCACAGAGAATTCTACGAAAAGCTGATCGAATGTGACACTCTCCCCACCACCAGCCTGGTATCTCCCGCTGTCTTTGAAGACGCTTATGAGCAGGCAGTCTCCGCGGGGGAGACCGTCATCGTAATCACCATCTCCGGCAAATTGTCCGGCACCTGTCAGAGCGCCCGGATCGCTGCGGAAGATTATGAGGGTAAGGTATTCGTCATAGACAGCATGAATGCCACCATAGGAGAACGCATTCTGGTAGAATATGGTCTGCAATTAAAGGATCAGGGAAAATCCGCAGAAGAAATTGTCAGCATTCTCGAAAAGGAGAAATCCAAGATCCACACGATGGGACTTTTAGACACCCTGGAATACCTGAAAAAAGGCGGTCGAATCTCCTCTACCGTAGCATTCATCGGCGGTGCACTGGCCATCAAGCCTGTGGTCGCTGTCTCAGACGGTGAGATCATTATGCTCGGGAAAGCCCGCGGCTCCAAAAACGGCAGTAACTTTCTGATCCGTGAGATAGAAAAAGCTGACGGTGTAGATTTCTCCCGTCCTTTCTGTCTGGGTTATACCGGTCTGAGTGATGAGCTGTTGCAAAAATACATTCACGACAGCGAACATCTGTGGAAGGATTACGCAAAGGAACTTCCCATCAGCACTCTGGGAGCCACCATCGGAACCCATGTAGGTCCCGGTGCCGTAGCGGTTGCCTTCTTCGAACATTAAACCTATTATAATTCTTTCCATTTACTCAAGAACAGCCGCAATCTTCCGGATGTTACGATGCGGGCTGTCACACTGATCAAAAAAATCCCGAAGGCTTTCACAGTCTCCGGGATTTCTTTTATTTTTCTTTTGTTTCTCTGATTAAGCAGCCTTTTTCGCTTTCTTTTCTTTCATCTGCCTAACGAAGGTCTGTGCACCTTCCACTACCAGGAAGATTGCCAGAACTGCCATTGCAGCTGCGAAGAACAGCTGGAACCAGTCACCCCATGCAGCAGTGCCGGCACCGATCGCCTTGCACTTGTTGATCACGGTGATCACCAGGCTGGTCAGGGTTGCGGCAAGCATGAATACCATAGGGAAGAAGAACATCTTGTTGTTCTTACCAACTTCACCCAGCCATGCAGCTACTGCCATCAGAGCGATACCTGCGAGCAGCTGGTTCGCTGCACCAAACAGACCCCAGATCTGGCTTAAGGACAGACCGCCGAGGATACAGCCGATCAGTACCATGGATACAGTACCGAACAGAGGATGAGCCAGCACCTTACGTGCGCCCTTGGCATCCTTGTAAGTAGCTTCGCCTTCCTTCAGGAACAGCTCGGAGAACATGAAACGGCTCAGACGGGTACCGGTATCCAGACTGGTCAGTGCAAATACGGATACAGACAGTGTGAGCAGTGCGTAGATCGTACCGTATGCCTTGGAGGTCTCGGTACCGAACATGGATGCAATACCTGCAGCGAATGCAGCTGCGGGAGATCCGAACTCACCGTTTAAATACTTCTGATATACTGCACCGACTGCTACCAGCGCGATGATACCCAGAGCAGACTCGATCAGCATGGAGCCGTAACCGATAGCCTTGGCATCCTTCTCGCTCGCTAACTGCTTGGAAGAAGTACCGGTAGCGATCAGGCTGTGGAAACCGGAACATGCACCACATGCTACAGTGATGAACAGCATAGGGAACAATGTCTGTCCTGCCTTGGGCTCCCAGCCATTAAACGCAGGGATATCGAATGCGACAGTACCGGTGAAAGCACCGGCAACGACACCGATGAATGCCAGACCGATCATAGCATACAGCAGGAAACTGGACAGGTAGTCACGGGGCTGTAACAGGATCCATACGGGAACCAGGGAAGCCACTGCGATGTAAACACCTACAAATACGATCCATGCGATACGGTTCATGGCAAAACCAACGTTCAGACCCAAAACAGTAATAGCTACGATACCGATGATACCACCGATGGTAGCGGGCAGAGTCTTAACGCCCATTCTGTTGGTCACATAACCATAAATAACAGCCAGAACGATGAACAGCAGAGAGATCATTGCGGTAGACTGATTACCGGTAGGATTGGTCGCAAAACCGAAAGCGGTCTTGCCGGCATCATCCGCCAGGGTCAGGAAAGTACCTGCCACGATGTTAACGAAGGAAGCGATTACCAGGATCAGCACCAGAAGTGCAAAGATAATGAAAAGCTTCTTAGCTCTGGATCCCATGGAATCCTCAATGATCTCACCTACAGATTTACCGTCATGTCTGATAGATGCGAATAAAGATCCGAAGTCCTGCAGACCGCCAAAGAAAATACCACCGATGATACACCACAGGAATACGGGAACCCATCCGAAGATGGAAGCCTGAATCGGTCCGTTGATCGGGCCTGCTCCGGCGATAGATGAAAAATGATGACCCATAAGTACGGCAGGCTTAGCTGCGACGTAATCCACACCATCTTCCTTCTCAATTGCAGGAGTCTTCTTGGTAGGATCGATACCCCACTGTTTTGCCAGCCAGGAGCCATAGAACACATAGCCGATAAACAACAGTACAATAGCGGCTACAACGATTAATAATGCTGTCATTTGTGTTTCTCCTTTTCTTAATACACAGATTTAATTTATTGCCTTTTTTACGAGTTTCTTCAGAATCTGTCCGTGGCGGTTGTGGACGATCCGACCCGAAGACAGCTCGGCGACAATCAGACGATAATTGCTCCAGCCATGGAATCCCCAGAGGTAACTCTGATAATGCCTGCACTTTTTCACCTGTGCGAGAGCATCCTCCCCGGCATGAGCGGTCAGAATGATCAGGACGACATCACTGTTCCTGTGATTGGAAGACGGCTGCACATTTGCAGTTCCCCGCTCCCAGGCGATAGCGTCCAGTTCCAGAAGACGTTCCTTAGATAAAGATTCTTCTGTGGCAAAATACACTGTCTCGTTGGTGTCAATATCTGCCACCTTAGCTTTCTTGATCAGAAAGTACTGCTCATTATGGGATCCGAAGATTGCTTCGGCTGCGAATGGCGGTTCTACAGCTTCTGTTTTGATATTGTAGTAGGTCTGATAAGATCGCAGGACGCGTTCCAGCGCTTCCCCGGGAGTAAGTGTCTTTTGTAATTCCATTCTGCTTTCCTTTTAAGCATGCGTAATCGATTACATTTACGTTCATGCTATTGATAACTTTAGCACGTCGAAGTGTCAAATGCAACGGATTTTTTAGCATTTCTTTACACTTTTTTTATAAATACATACTTTATCGTTATATGTTAGTCCTCTGACAGCTTTTTTCCAAGGTGCAAATTTAACCTATATACCATTACAAATTTAATCTCTTTATCTGGATAAACTTATTGACTTTTGTTGGGTAACCGGAAATCATTCTAAAAAAAGCAGCCGATTTTCATCAGCTGCCGATTTTTAGGAATGATTCTTCTCTTCCTTGATCTCCCAATGGATCAGGAAAGTCAGTGCCGCACGAAGTCCGATGATACCGGCTACGGTAACGATCTCCTTCCAGTCTCTGACAATAACGGTCTTAAGGATCTCACTGCACAACTTGAATTCCAGCCCTACAGCAAGCCCCTGCGCCAGAGTGATCTTCATATCCGGCACCCGCCGCACATAATTATAAAACCCTTTCAGACCGGAGAGAATAATAACGATCACTCCGACAAATTCAAAGAACAGTATTGCCACCTGGACAATATTGTTCATCACGTTTTCCAGGAATTCAATGATAAGCTCTATGTGGAACATGCACAGCCCCCCGCTTTTCTTACACTTCTTTTTTCATTGTAGCGTATCCAAAAAGGGCGTGCAAGATGTATCTTTATCTTTTTATCAGCTATTTTTCTTCTGTTTTCAATAATTCCTGCATAGTATGCCAGCCAAGCACCGCGCATTTTACCCTGGCAGGCATGTGGGCGATATCCTGCAATACGGAGGCCTCTTCCAGCTCATCCTTCTCTTCATCGGTGATACTTCCCTTGATCATTTTCAGGAACAGATCTGCCAGATGCAGTGCCTCTTCCTTACTTCTACCAATGACCAGTTCCAGCATCATGTCCGCAGAAGCCTGGGAGATGGCACAGCCGTCTCCTTCAAAGGCACCGTCCACGACTACGCCGTCCTCCACCTTCAGTTCCAGGAAAATATCATCGCCGCAGCTGGGATTGACACCCTCTAACACCAGGTTCGCATCCTCCAGCTTGTGCTTGTGATACGGATGCAGGTTGTGCTCCGTCAGGATCTCATTATAAAACGTTTTATTCTCCATAGCCCATCTGTCTCCTTATCCCGGCAAGACTTATTAAAAATGCCTGTATCTCTTCTTCCGTATTGTAGACGCCCAGACTCACTCTGGTGGTAGACAACACTTTCAGGTGCTGTAGTAACGGCTGGGCGCAGTGATGTCCCGCCCGGACTGCGATGTGATCTGCATCTAAAACAGATGCCACATCATGGGGATGCACGCCGTCCAGCTTAAATGTCACGATACCGTGATGATCCTCCGCTTTCTGTGATCCTAAAATATGCACCGCAGGGATCTCCTTCATCCCATCCATCAGCAGTTTTGTCAGCTTTGCTTCTCTCTCTTCTATGAAATCAAAGCCGATCTTCTGCACATAACGGATAGCCTCTGCGAGGGCATAAGCACCGGCACCGTTCACCGTACCTGCCTCGAACTTATGAGGCACCTCTGCCCACACGGCTCCTGTACGGCTGACGGAATCGATCATTTCTCCACCGCATAAAAACGGGGGCATCTGCTCTAACAGCTCTCTCTTCGCATATAACACACCGATTCCCATGGGAGCGTACATTTTATGCCCGGAAAATGCCAGAAAATCCACATCCAGATCCTGTACGTCCACTGCCATATGGGGCACGCTCTGGGCTCCGTCTGCCACGAAATAAGCGCCTGCCTCATGTGCCAGCTGTGCAAAACGCCTGATATCATTTTTGCAGCCCAGCACATTGGATACCTGGGTCATGGCAACGATCTTCGTTCGGTCGCTCAGCGCCTCCTTAAAAGCTTCCTCAGTATATTTTCCGTCTTCGGTGCACTCCAGATACTTCACCACTGCTCCGGTTCTGGCTGCCGCCTGCTGCCAGGGCAGGAGATTGCTATGGTGCTCCATAATGCTCACCAGGATCTCATCTCCCGGTTTCAGTACCAGGGAGCCGAAGCTGTACGCCACCAGGTTTAAACCTTCCGTGGCATTGCGGACGAAGATGATCTCCGCTGCTTCCTTCGCATTCAAAAACTTCCTTACTGTCTCTCTGGCTTCTTCGTATTTTTCGGTTGCCGCCTCTCCCAGCTCGTATAAACCGCGCAGGGGATTGGCATTGTATTTTTCATAAAATTCCCGCTCTGCTTCCAGGACACAGGTCGGCTTCTGCGAAGTCGCCGCCGTATCCAGATAGATCACCTTCCGATTCTCCAGCAGAGGAAAATCCTTGCGGATCTCGTTGACTGAAATACTCATACTTCCTCCTGTTATCTTACTCTTTACGCTTCCTCTTCTTCCACGGCTCTGCCCAGGAACTTTTGTACCTTTGCCTGTGTGGCGGCATCGGGGATCTTGCGGCAGACCGCATCCACCTTCGCCATCGCCATCATCTCATAGATCTGCTCTCTGTTCATGCCGCGGCTCTCTAAGTAGAACAGCAGCTCATCGTCAAGTTTGCCAATGGTGGCGCCGTGATTACCTTCCACATCTTCCTCCGCACAGAGGATCAGGGGAATGGTCTGGTTCACCACATCGTTGGATAATAACAGTACGTCCTCCTTTTCATTGCCTACCGCACCCTTGGCACCCCATTTGAAGTCAATGGTGCCGCGGTATAATTTGAAGGCATGATCTCTTAATACGCCTCCGGCCTGCATATTACTCTGGGTCTTTTTCCCCTCATGCAGAGCCACATAATTCATATCCAGTCTGCCTTCGCCGTCTACGATATAGGCGGTATCCGTGTTCACGCTGCTCTCTCTGCCCTGCAGAGTGGTCTTACATCCAAGGTAGGTATTCTTCCCGCCCAGGATCAGCTGGATGACTTCCAGGGAAGCCTTCTCCTCACATAAGGCCCCAATATCATTCATAAAAGTAAAATCACTGCCCAGTCTCTGCACCTGGATCAGCCGGAGCTTCGCTCCTTCTTCCAGATACAGTCTGGTGGATACCGCTGCCTGACCTGACGCCTCCCCGTCGGAAGCAAAGTCCTCGATCACGGTGATCTCACTGTTTTTACCTGCTTTTACCGCTACAGCTCCCGCCTGTAAGCTGTTCTGTGCATAGGCATAATCAAGCAGTAACGGCTGCACCTCTGTCACATCCGCGGGCACCTCATAATGTTTTGCTTTTACTCCCGCTGCGGTAAGCAGACCGTCCATATCTTCCCCCATACCGGAGGCAATCCCTGCAAAATCCGCATTCCAGGGCTTAGATCCTTCGTTTTCAGCGGTCGTTATCTTCTCCGGCAGAGTAACTTTTGCCTCTCCGGCCGCGGGGATCTCTATTTTCTCCAACTGCGTCTCGTTCATGCGAAGCCAGTTCCATGTCTTGGAGGGCAGTCGGTTGATGGTCATATTATATTCTTTTTCCATATTCTGTCCTCCCTTTACCCGATGCTGCCTTTCATCTCCAGGCGGATCAGGTTGTTCATCTCTACCGCATATTCCAGCGGCAGCTCCTTCGATACATTGTCCGCGAAGCCGCTGACGATCATGGCTCTGGCGTCCTCCTCGGAGATACCACGGGACATCAGATAGAACACTGCCTCGTCGCTGATCCTGCCGATCTTCGCCTCATGCCCGATATCGGCATCCTGGGTACGGATATCCATCGCCGGGATGGTATCGGAACGGGACTTGTCGTCCAGCATCAGGGACTGACAGGATACGGCGGATTTACTCTTTGCCGCACTGTTTTTCACTACCACGGAGCTTCGGAACGTACTGATCCCGCCATCCTTGGAGATGGACTTCGTGTTGATATAAGAAGTGGTCTCCGGTGCATTGTGAACCACTTTCGTACCGGTATCCAGATTCTGTCCGGCTCCGGCGAAGGTAATACCGGTAAATTCCGCTCTCGCACCCTTACCGTTCAGCACGCTCATGGGATACAGATAGGATACGTGGGATCCGAAGGAACCGGATACCCATTCTATGGTACCGCCTTCTTCCACCAGCGCCCGCTTGGTGTTCAGATTGTACATATTCTTGGACCAGTTCTCGATGGTGGAGTAACGCAGTTTTGCATTTTTCCCCACGAACAGCTCCACACAGCCGGCATGGAGGTTCGCCACGTTGTACTTCGGGGCGGAACAGCCTTCGATAAAATGCAGGTATGCACCCTCATCCACAATGATCAGGGTATGCTCGAACTGTCCGGCTCCCGGTGCGTTCAGTCGAAAATAGGACTGTAAGGGGATCGTCACGGACACTCCGGGGGGAACATATACGAAGGAGCCACCGGACCATACAGCACCGTGCAGCGCTGCGAATTTGTGATCTCTGGGTGTTACCAGCTTCATAAAATGCTTCCGCACCATATCCGCATATTCCCCATTCAGGGCACTCTCCATATCGGTATAGACTACGCCCTGGGCTGCCACTTCTTCCCTGACATTGTGATATACCAGCTCGGAATCGTACTGGGCACCGACACCGGCTAAGGATTTCCGCTCGGCCTGTGGGATTCCCAGACGCTCAAATGTCTCTTTGATGTCTTCCGGCACATCCTTCCAGGATGCCTGCATTTTGGAATGTGGACGGACATAGGTGGCAATGTGATCCATGTCCAGTCCCTCAATGGACGGTCCCCAGTCCGGAACCGGCATCTCATTGTAAATCTGTAAGGACTCCAGGCGGAACTGCTGCATCCATGCCGGATCGCCCTTTTCTTTGGAAAGCTGCTCCACGATCTGTGGGGTCAGACCTTCTTTCATTCTGTATGCATCTTTTTCCTCATCGCGGATATCATAGATGCTGCGGTCGATATCTTCTACCTGACTCTTTTCTCTCATTTCGCACGCACCTTTCTTACTGTTCAAATTCCTCAAAACCGTTTTCGTTGATCTCATCTACTAAGGTAGCATCTCCGTTTTTCACAACTTTTCCTTCATCCATAACGTGGGTGACATCCACATGCAACGACTCTAAGATTCGTGTGCTGTGGGTGATAATCAGAAGGCTTCCTTTGCATTTTTCTTTGTAAAGCTGGATGCCCTTTGATACGGTACGGACAGCATCCACATCCAGTCCGGAGTCGGTCTCGTCAAGGATTGCAAGCTTTGGCTCTAACATAAGCATCTGCAGAATTTCTGCTTTTTTCTTTTCACCACCGGAGAAGCCGACATTTAAATCACGTTCTGCATAGGACTCGTCCATGGAAAGAAGTTTCATGGTCTCGGTCAGTTTTTTCTTGAAATCCCACAGACGGACACGCTTTCCGGTCTTCTGCTCGAGTGCATTACGGATAAATGCGCTCAATGTCACCCCCGGAACTTCCAGCGGATTCTGGAAGGAGAGGAAGATTCCCTTTTTGGCACGCTCATTCACCGGCATCTCTGTGATGTCCTCTCCGTCAAAGAAAATCTGTCCGGATGTGATGGCATATTTCGGATGCCCGGTGATGGCATAGCCCAGGGTGGATTTTCCGGTTCCATTCGGTCCCATCAGAACATGCACTTCGTCTTTTCCAACTTCTAAATTTACTCCGTGTAATATTTCTTTATCTTCAACGTTTACGTGCAGATCTTTGATCTCTAATAAGTTTTTTTCAGACATTTGTATTTCCTCCATATAAAACATGTTGTTTAACTTTCACAGGAATGCGTCTTCTGTGAAATCATATCCTCAAGGGTATGCTTCTCAAGGTAATCATTGATCACAGCTTCCAGTCCCTGCCAGAACGGAAGTGTGGTACACTCTGCGGTGCTCTCGCACTTTTTCCCACCTTCACACAGGCACGCGACCGGAGCTAAATTTCCTTCGATCAGTTGAAGGATCTCAATTACTTTATATTCCGACGGTTGTTTGATCAGACGGTAACCGCCACCCTTTCCGCTGGCACTCTCAAGCATCTTCCCTTTTGTCAGTATGGTCATAATACTTTCAAGATATTTCAGGGAAATGCCCTGCCTTGTGGCAATTTCTTTGACCGGAATGAATTCTCCGGAATTGTGCTGCGCAAGATCGACCATCACACGCAGTGCATATCTGCTTTTTGCGGATATCATCATATCGTTTTACCACCTCGTTTCATGAAATACGACCGCAGCGTATTCCGTGAGTTCTACGGTGTGATTATACCCCCACTCCCCTACTATGTAAATAGGGGAATGGGG
>OODJ01003213.1_pt1 | contig 9968 bp, 8 predicted proteins | sample 1671611 | NCBI WGS metagenome assembly OODJ01 (sample SAMN06348174, study PRJEB24527) | human gut metagenome | biome: human gut; feature: ankylosing spondylitis patient; material: feces | host: Homo sapiens | place: China | collected 2015-10 | reverse complement strand
AGATCAGCACGCGCGAGCTGTCGAGCGCCGCGCAGCCGCAGAACGAACCGATCAGGCTCAGCCGCGCCATCCGGCGCTCCCGTCCGCTCTCGCGGTCGAGGGCGATCAGCCACACCTCGCTCCCGCCGTCCTCAAGAAGCAGCAGGAGATCCGCCGCAAACGGGAAATAATGATGCACAAAGGAAGGATCGTTTAAAATGTAGTTCGTGATCACGCGCTCGCGCTTCGTCCGCCTGTTGTATTCGAGCAGAAACAGGCTGTTGTGTCCCTCCTCCACCTTTTCCTCCGCGTAGGAGAGAAGCTCGCCGCCGAGCTCGATCAGCTCCACCCGGCTGCTCGGATAGATGTTGCGAAGATCCTCAATTTTCAAGCGTTCCGCACTCCTCAGACCGGCCGCACGGACCGGCTACTTTTTCCCTCGCGCTCAGTCGACCGACTTGAGGCTCTCCACCATGTCGATCTTCTTGAGCTTCGGATACATCACCAGATCGACAATCACCGCGAAGAGCAGCGTCAGGAGCGCGCTGTAGACAAAGCTCAGCGGCTCGACCGTGCGCCCGAACATCACCATGTCGACCTCCACCGTCTGAATGACGAAGGAATGCATGAGCACGCCGAACGCAAGGCCCACCGCGCAGCCGAGAATCGTCAGAAGAGACGTCTCGCGGTAAATGTAGCCCGCGACCTCGCCGTCCCGGAAGCCGAGCACCTTGATCGTCGCCAGCTCGCGCTGCCGCTCCGTCACGTTGATGTTCGTCAGGTTATATAATACCACAAATGCAAGCGCTCCGGCGCAGAAAATGATCACAAGAATGATGGAATTGAGGCTTTCCACCAGATCGTCGAACGACGCCCTCGTATCCTCCGTGAATCCTGCCGTCGCCACGCCCTCCTGCTCCTGCAGCTGCGCCGCAATGGCTTCCCGCGCCTCCCCGTTCGTCTCCACGCAGACAGCGTCGATCTCGGACGGCTCAAACGGCTCGTTCATCTCCGATTCGTACAATTCAGGAGAAATATACAGATAGTGATATACGTAGTTTTCGACAATGCCGGTCACGGTAAAGTCGACGCGGCGGCCGCTTTCATTCTCGATCGTGATCGTGCCGCCCACGTCCACGCCGAGCAGTCCGGCCAGCTTCTCCGTCCCGAGGACGGAGCCCTCCGTAAACTCGACGCTTTCGCCGGTTTTGCGGTCGCGCAGGACATAGCCTGAATAGCTCGCGTCTCCCGCCATGAGATCGGTGGACTTCTTCATCACCGTCATCCAGCCGTCGAACGAATCGCCGTCCAGAATTTCCCGCGCGCCGTCGGAAACCTCGTTATCCTTGAGGCTGACAATGGTATCGTAAAGATAAATTTCGCTGTACTGCTTTTCCACGATGCCGGACACGGAGTCCTTGATGCCGAAGCCCGTCAGGAGCAGGCCCGTCGCGCCGGCGATGCCCACAATCGTCATGAACAGGCGGCGCTTATAGAGGAAGAGGTTGCGGCATGTGACCTTCTGGGTAAACTTGAGCCGCTTCCACAGCGGGCGGATATATTCGAGGAAGATCCGCTTTCCCGCTTTGGGAGCCTTCGGCTGCAGCAGGGAGGCGGGCGTTTCGCGCAGCTCCGAGCGGCAGGCGAACGCCGTCGCGCCGAGGGTGCAGGCCGCGGAGGCCACACAGCCGATCGTGTTGAACACGGGCTGATGCACCACCAGAAGATCGGGGCCGCGGTACATCATCAGGTAAGCGCTCCAGCAGATGCGCGGAAGCGTCTGGTTGCCGAGGACAATGCCGAAGAGGCTTCCGAGCACGCTCGGCACCGCCGCGTAGATCAGGTATTTGGACGCAATGCGCAGCCGTCCGTAGCCGAGAGCCTTGTACGCGCCGATCACGCCGCGCTCCTCGTCGACCATGCGGGTCATGGTGGTGAGGGCCACGAGCGCCGCCACGAGGAAGAACATGGTCGGGAACACGGTGGAGAGCGATTCCATGCGGTCGCAGTCGCCCTCAAAGCTCGCGTAGCCGACGTTCGTCCCGCGGCCGAGCACGTACCATTCCGGCCGCTCCAGAGAGGCGAGCTCGTCGCGCCCGTCCATGATCTCCTGCCAGCCGTCAGCGAGCTCCTGCTCGGCTTCCTGCCTGCCGTCCTCGTATTCCTGCCAGCCGTCGTCGAGCTCCTGCCGTCCCTCCTCGAGGTCGGCGCGCCCGTCGATCAGCTTCTGTTCATTCTCGGCGATCTGCTGTTCGCCGTCCGCAATCTCCGCTTCGCCGTCGAGAAGCTCCTGCCAGCCCTCTTCGATCTCCGTTTTGGCGTCGAGGAGCTTCTGCTCGTTCTCTTCGATCTCCGCCTTGGCGTCGGCAAGCTCCTGTTCTCCGTCAAGGATTTCCTGCCAGCCGTCGTCGAGCTGCTGCTTAGCGTCGTCGAGCTGCGCCTTTGCGTCGGCCAACTGGGCATCCGCCTCCGCGAACGCGTCGTCGACTTCCTTCTTCTGCTCCTCGTATTCGCGCTTGGCTTCGGTCAGCTGCCAGTTGGCCTGGGAGATCTGCGATTTACCGTCCTCATACTGCCGCACGGCTCTCGAGGTAATCGCGGAGCAGATACAGGCTGTCGAGGTCAAGCCCCAGAAGAACCTGAGCCGCCTCGCTCTCGCTCATGCCCGCCAGCTTTTCCAGGAAAGCCGGGATCTCGTCCTCGGTAAGGCTTTCGCCGGGATCCGGATCCCCGCCGGAGCCCTGGGCCTGCTCCACCATCGCGAGAAGGGCCGTGAGCTGCTGCTTCTGCGTTTCGTCGGACGTGCCGGCGATCACGCCCTCCAGGTAGCCGTGGAAACAGCGGAGGCCCGCGTCGTCCAGCTGGCCGAGCGCGGCAGAAATCGCCTGCACGTCCGTCCCAAGACCGGACAGGTACTGAAGGAACTGCGCGGCTTCCGCGTCGCTTGCAATGGACATGCTTCCGAGCGCCGTCACCGTGCCGCCGGAAGCGGAGGAAGCATCACCGGAAGCAGCCTCACCCGAGGAAGCCAGGAACTCCTGCGCGTCCGCGTCGTCCCGGATGGCCTGGTCCCCGCCTTCGCCGCCTTCTTCGCCGCCGTCGCCTTCCTCGCCGCCGCCTCCCTGGGCCTCCTTGACGGCGATCACCTGTTCCACGCCGCTGAGGAACTGCTTCGCGGACTCATACGATCCCTTCTGCTCCGCGAGAAGCTTTCTGGCCTCTTCGAGCTCCTTCTGGCCGTCCTGGATCTGCTTTCTCGCGTCGGCGAACTGTTCGTACGCCTCCTCCTTCTGCTGCTCAACCAGCGAAGCGTTGTGCTCGTATTCGTTCAGGCCCGTCAGATACTCCGACCAGCCGTCCGACCACTCGTCCTTCGCCTCCTCGAGCTGACGCACGCCGTCCTCATAGTCGGCCTTGCCTTCCTCGAACTGGCGCACGCCGTCCTCATACTCCGCCTGTCCGTCCAGAAGCTCCTGGCGGCCGTCGGCAAGCTCCGTCCGCGCGTCCTCGAGCTCCCGCTTTGCGTCCTCGAGCTCCTGTTCCCCGTCGAGGAGCTCCTGCTCCGCGTCCTCGAGCTCCTGTTCCCCGTCGAGGAGTTCCTGATAGGCGTCATCGAGCTCCTTCTCGGCCTTCGCCTTCTCCTCCTCATAGGTTTGTTCCGCGTCGGCGAGCGTTTCCTCGGCCTCGTCGCGGATCTCGCCGTAACGGATCTCGGCGCGCACACCGGCCAGATCCTCCAGGCTGTCGAGAACAGGCTGGACAAGCTCCTCATACGCGCCGCTGAACGTGTCGAGCTCGCGGGAGCCCTCCACGGACAGGTACAGATCGGTGTAATACTCCTGGGAAAAATCGTCCTCGAGGACATACAGATAGCGTCCCAGCGTGCCGCTGCCCACGGTGCTCGTGCCGAGCGACATGGAGAGGTAATACGACGATTCCACAAAGCCGACCACGGTGAACTCCGAGCGCGCCAGCGTATCGCCGAGGCTGCCGTCCGTATCCTCGATGGTGACGGTATCCCCGATGGCAAGGCCGGTCGCGTCGTCCGCGCCGCCCACGCTCACAACGCACTCTCCGGGGTTTTCGGGCATGCGGCCTTCCTTGAGCGTCGGCCGGTTCAGGTACTCTTCATTGTCCTCAGACAAATCCGACGGCAGGGAATGCAGGCGCGTGACGACGTCCTTTTCCCCCATGCGGACGAGCCAATCGGCGCTGTATCCGGCCATGACGCTTTCCACGCCCTCCGTCGCCCGGATGGCCTCCACATCGTCGTCCGTAAAGCCGAAGGTGCTCACAAGGCGCACGTCAAAAAAGCGGGTGTCGTCATAGTACGCATCCGCCGTAGCGCGCATATTCGGCGCGGTGGTGCGCAGGCCGCTGTAAAAGCCCGCGCCGAGCGCCACAATCACAAAAAGCGCAAGGAACCTGCTCCACGAATGCGTGACCGCACGCAGAACATCCTTGTGAAACGCCTTGACTCGCATGAGATTCCCTCCTGCCGGAAGGAAAGCCGGTATCTTCGCCGTCTGCCCGGCATTCCGGCCTGTTGTTTGCCGCGCGGCGGCTTACCACTCGATGGTTTCCGCCGACACGGGAGACGCGTTCGTCTCCATTTTGACCACCTTTCCGCTGCGGATGTGGATCACACGGTCCGCAATCGCGGTAAAGGCGAGGTTATGCGTGATGACCACGACGGTACGCCCCGTATTCCGGCACGTATCCTGGAGCAGGCACAGAATCGCCTTGCCCGTCCGGTAGTCGAGCGCGCCCGTCGGCTCGTCGCACAGCAGCAGCTTCGGATTTTTCGCCAGAGCGCGGGCAATCGCCACGCGCTGCTGTTCGCCGCCGGAGAGCTGGGCCGGGAAGTTCGCGATGCGGTGCTCGAGCCCGACCTCGCAGAGCACCTCCTTCGCGTCGAGAGGGTCGCGGCAGATTTCCGAGGCAAGCTCGACGTTTTCGAGCGCCGTCAGGTTCTGCACGAGGTTGTAGAACTGAAACACGAAACCGACGTCATACCGCCGGTATTCGGTGAGCTGCTTGCGGTTGTAGGAGCTGACCAGATTGCCGTCGAGCCAGATCTCGCCCCCGGAGCACGCGTCCATACCGCCGAGCATGTTGAGCACCGTGGTTTTTCCCGCTCCGCTGGGGCCGACAATGACGGCGAATTCGCCCTTTTCGATCACGAAATCGACGCCGTCGGCCGCCGCGATCTTCTGCTCGCCCATCTGATAAAATTTAGTGACGTTTTTAAATTCGACGAACGACAAGGCCCTCGCCTCATTTCTTTAAAAGTATCCGCGTAACGCCCGGATTGAGAGAAAGGAGCTTCGCCGCGATGCGCCTGTGATGCAGCCGCTCGCGCACCATGTCGCGCAGGGCGGTGGCCATGGATCACCACAAGCTCCTCCAGCGAGGGGGCGGCGTTCGTGAGAAGCTGCTCCAGCCGCTTCTTTGCCTGCTCCTGCGACATGCCGTGAATATCAACTTCCATGCTGCGGGACTTTCCCCCTCTGCGGGCCGCCATCGCAATTTTCTCCCTTCTGCCAAGCCGGTTTCCGATACTGGTATTTCCGGGAGCGCAAAAACGCACTCCCGGAACGGATTCTACTTTCATTATACTCCATTGTAAAAACCAATGGAGAAATTTTAATGAACTTTTTGTACCATTTTCCTCGTTTTTGGTATCATTTTTCTTTTGTGGAAGCCGCATTCGCGGCGCGTCACAGCAGAGCGTCCTTCTTTTGCCGCGTGCGGCTCACTGCGCCTCGAGCCCAAAGCCGCGCATGGCGTGCAGGATATGCAGCTCCATCGCCGCGCGGGCGGAGAGGGCGTCCCGGGCGGCGAGCGCGTTCATCAGCATCCGGTGATCGGCGCGGGTGTCGCGCACGACCCCCTCGTATTCCCCGTCCCCGGAAAGGCGGACGCCGGAATCGATCGCCTCGTAAATGACGGGCAGCAGGCGCTCGACAAACTCGTTGTGCGCCGCCATGGCGATGGCCTTGTGGAACGCGCGTTCCGACTCGGTGCGATCCTTTCCCTCCTCGATCTCGCGCTCCTCGCGCTCGCCGTAAAAGAGGATGCGCTCCAATTCGCTGTCCGTGGCGCGCCGGGCGGCATAGTACGCCGTCTGAGGCTCCACCATCAGGCGCAGCTCATAGACGGAGCGCAGATCGACCGGGGTGCGCAGCAGCTCCCTGTGATCGAGCGGGCGCTCATGGTCGCCGCGCCGGGCCACAAAGGTACCGAGGCCGCGCCGAACCTCGAGCACATGGCGCGAGGAGAGCAGCCGGATGCCCTCGCGCAGCGTGGTGCGGCTTACGCCCAGGCGGGACGCGAGCTCAATTTCACCCGGAAGGCGATCGCCGGGCTGGAACTCCTTTTCAATGGTGATGAGCGAGAGGATCTCCCCCGCGGCCTTCTCGGCCAGACTGTTTTCCTTTTTCTTCATAAAGTGTGCGACTCTCCCGTCCGGGACGCTCCGTGCGGGAGCGCCCCCATGATAGCCCAAAGGGCCGCCGCGAAATGCGCACGACGCATCCCGCGACGGCCCCCGGCCGTGCGCTGTTATCGGAAGTTCTTTCCGAGTTTTTCCTTCAGGAAGGTGCGGAAGCCGTCCGCGTCGCCCACCGTGAAGCCGTCCTTCGCGATGTAGTACGCCTGCTCCTCACCGAAATAGAGATAGAAATACTTGCTCGACTCATACGCCCGCGTCACCTGGAAGTACGGGAACACGGAAGCCGACTGCACGCCCGCGATGCGGAAATCGTCCGCGCGGAAGGTGTACTCATTCTCCTTGTTTTTGGCCTTTTTAAACGTGGCCATCACGTTGTTGTACAGCTTGCCGGGCATCAGGCACATCCACACGACGAGGAAAACGCCCACGCCGAAGAGAATCAGACGCATATACCACTCCGAGTCGAGCACAAAGGCGGACGCCGCCATAAACAGGGCGAACACCGCGTAGCCGATCATGACCCCGAGCTTACGCCGCAGGAAGTGGAACTGCACGAAGGCATGCGCCACCTCCTCGTTGTAGGTGGTTTTGTTGCGGAAGAGCGTCTCCGGCTCCTCGGGCGTTCTGCCCTCGGCCGCGGCCTCCTCCTCGAGCTTCTTCTGGGCGCGGCGGTATTCGGACATGCGGTCGGCGAGCGCGCGGCGCTCCTTCATCGCATGGCCGCGGCGGATCCGCATCCCCACGCCAAGCGCAATCAGAAAGACAATCAGGACAAGGGGGAACAGCAGTGAAAAGATCGTTGCGGCGTTGAACTCAATGGTTTCCTGCTCGATGATCTGCGTGACGTGCACGCTGTCCGCTATTTCCCGCAGCAGATCGCTCTGCTCCTGGGTCATGTCGCCCTCGGCGACGCCGTCTATTGTGATGGAATAGCCGTTGACGACCGTGACATAGCACAGCTCTTCCTTTTCACCGTACTGCTCGCTGTTCATCTTCATGCGGATTGTGAAGAACGGCCGCTCGGGCTGATCGTCGTACCGCTGAACCTCGTACGCCTCGATTTCGTCGGTCGTGTCGTCCTCGCCGCGCATCGTGTCAAGGAACTCCTCGAACTGCTCGTCCGTCAGCTGGGAAAGATCGTACACGCTCTGCGTCGTCGAGGAATCCTTCTTCGCCACGTTGATCGACAGCATCTGATCCTGCGAAACAGCCGTCAGATAGATTTCATATTCCTGCATCATCTCCAGCTGCTCCTGCGGATCCGTAAAGCCTGCTTTTTCCAGATCCGGGTTCGGATCGAGAATATTGAAGTCAGACTGCTCAAACACATACAGATCGTCCGGCAGCTCCAGCGTGATGTTCATTTCCTCAATGGTATACGTCGTCTTTTCCGCGGCAAACGCGGGCACGGCGCAGCCAAGCGCCAGCAGCACGGCGCACAGCGCGGATGCAATTCGTTTTCTCATCGCCTATCCTCAATCCTTCCCCCGTCTCCGGGGTGTATATTTGCGGCGCTCCCGCGCCTGTCCCCTTATTATATCGTAATTCCACGCCCCGATCCAGCCCTCGTCACAATAAATTTACAACCCGTTTTTGAACGAAAACCGGATCCGTCTGTAACCGGTCTGTAAATTCTTGCCGCCTCTTGTTTACGCCCCTGTCAATTTGTGATAGAATGAACACAATGCCCCATCCGGGGCTGTACCGATTGCGGTAAAACCCGAATGAAAGGGGGATTCCCCATGTATCCTGATCCATACCAGACCCCAGCCTCCGGCACACCGGACACGTCCGGACACGCGGGAGATTCCGCTGCGCCGAATGCCGCCGCGCCCGCGGAGGGCTCTGCTTCGCCGTATGCCGCCGCGCCTGCGGGAGGGCCTGCTTCGCCGTATGCCGCCGCGCCCGGCAGGCCGCGCTTTTTCCCCTCCGATCCGTACCGTGCGGAGCTCGCGCGCGCCTGCGGAACGGAGCAGAAGCTTCTGCGCCGCCGCTGCTCGTGGGCGGGATGGGCAACGCTCGCTTCTCTCATCCTTCTGCAGATCTTCTATACGATGTGCTGTTTGGTTCTTCCCGCGGCGGAGAACAGCGCCGGATATTATTTTGAAGTCACCTTTGCCTACACGACTGGCTTTTCGCTGGCCGCCATACTGCTTGCCCGCGCGCTGCACATGCCGCTGAATGCCGCCCTGCCGATGCAGAAAACGGGCGTTCTCACTGCGGCGGCGGCCGTCCTGTTCGGAGCGGCGGCCTGCAATCTCGCCAACTACCCCGCGAATATTGTCGCCACCCTGCTCGAGTCGGCCGGTCTGAGCGGCAGCGTGCCGAGCTATCAGGTCGATTCCTCGCCTCTGGCGTGCGTCATGCTTGTCGTGTCGTCCTGTGTCGTTCCCGCTCTGGTGGAAGAGTTCCTCTTCCGCGGCGTGATTCTGCGTTCGCTCATGCGTTTCGGCACCGGCTTTGCCATTGTGGCGTCGTCTCTGCTGTTCGCTCTCATGCACGGGAATATTTCGCAGATCGTCTTCGCCTTCCCGCTGGGCCTGCTCTTCGCGTACCTCATTGTGCGCACGGGCAACCTGTGGATCACGATTGCGATCCACTTCATCAACAACCTGCTTTCGAGCCTCTATCTGATTCTCGCGGCAGTTTATGGCACGGCGGCGGCGGATCTGTATTCGATCGTGTTCCCCATCGTGCTGTGGGTGCTCGGCGGACTCTCCCTTGTGGTTCTTCTTGTCCGCACGCGCGGCAGCTTCTTCCGCCTCTCGCCGCCCCGCACGCTTCTTGACAATTCGGCGAAGCTTTCCGCCTTTGTTCTGAACCCCGGCGTGCTTCTCTTCCTCGCGTACACCATTTTCTCCTGCGTCGTCTACCTGATTCCGGCATGAGCGCGGAGAATCAGCTGACGTCCCAATCCCCAAAAGGAGCGCGGACAGAGGAACCGCTGGGCTGCGGCTCCGGTGCGGCAGGCGCGGCCTCACCCCGATGGGCGGACCGTTCCCCCGCGCCGCCGGAAGCATCCGCGGCGGAGGACGAGCGCTTTATGCGCGAGGCGCTGGCTCTGGCACGCGAGGCGGCCGCCGAGGGCGAGGTGCCTGTGGGTGCGGTCGTCGTGTGCGGCGGAGCGATCGTCGGACGCGGGCGCAACCGGCGCGAACAGGACAAAACGGCGCTCGCTCACGCCGAGCTCGAGGCCATTGCCGGGGCCTGCCGCACGCTCGGCGGCTGGCGGCTCTGGCAGTGCACGCTTTACGTCACGCTGGAACCATGCCCGATGTGCAGAGGGGCCATTATCAACAGCCGCTTAAAGCGGGTGGTGTACGGCGCACGGGACCCCAAGGCGGGTTGCTGCGGCAGCCTGACCGACCTGTTTGCGTTGCCGTTCAACCATCATCCGGTGATTGAATCTGGGTTGCTGGAAGAAGAAGCGCAAGCGCTTTTGCAAGATTTCTTTGCGATGATGCGCGAAAAGAGGAAGAAAAAATGATGCGTAACGTGTTTTTGACCGGCGGCAGCCGGGGCATTGGCGCGGCGG
>OODJ01003208.1_pt1 | contig 9984 bp, 8 predicted proteins | sample 1671611 | NCBI WGS metagenome assembly OODJ01 (sample SAMN06348174, study PRJEB24527) | human gut metagenome | biome: human gut; feature: ankylosing spondylitis patient; material: feces | host: Homo sapiens | place: China | collected 2015-10 | reverse complement strand
TGGTGGCTGTGCTCCTGGACGTTCTCCGGAGCGGTGTTCCGCATCAGGGCCCACCGCTGGATGAACCGCATCCGGGAAATATAGGCAAAGAAGTGGCTCTTCATGTCAGTCCTCCAAAATCTCACCCAGCAGGGACTCCCCGTCGCTGCCGGTGATCTTCACGTTCCGGATCTGATTGTGCAGGTCCGCGCCCTCCGCCAGCACCTCCATGTAGTTGGGAGCGTGGCCGACATATCTGCCGTCCCTGGGCTGCTCGAAGAGGACGGGGTACACCGCCCCCACGCAGTCCGCCAGATACTTCCGGTGGAGCTCCGCCGCCGCCTCTGCCGCCCGGTGGGCCCGCTCCTCCTTCACAGCTTTCGGCACCTGCCGCATCTGCGCCGCCGGCGTGCCGGGCCGGATGGAGTAGGGGAAGATGTGCATCTGGGCAAAGCCGCACCGGAGGAGGAAGGCCAGCGTCTGCTGGAACTCCTCCTCCGTCTCCTCCGGGAACCCGGTGATCAGATCCGTGGTGACGGCAGGATGTTCAAAATATTGATTCAAAAGTTCAACAGACTGTGCATACCGGGCGGTGTCGTACTTCCGGTTCATCCGCTTCAGGGTGGCGTCGCACCCGGACTGCATGGACAGGTGGAACTGGGGACAGAGGTTCTCAAGGGCCGCCGCCCGGCGGCAGAACGCCTCGGTGATGGTCCGGGGCTCCAGGCTCCCCAGCCGGATCCGGACGTCCGGCGCGGCGGCACAGACGGCCTCCAGCAGATCGATCAGGGTCTCGCCGTCCTTCAGGTCCTGGCCCCAGGAGGAGATCTCGATGCCCGTCACCACGATCTCCCGGTAGCCCTCCGCCGCCAGACGGGCGGCCTCGGCTGCGGCCTGCTCCATGGTGCCTTCCACATGCAGGTTGGGGTTGTTCGCCGCGGCGAGGATTTGCAGGCCCTCGGCTGCGGCATTGCCATCGAAGCGGACCACGAGCGGCTTCGATGTGTGCAGCTCCTCGAACGCCTGCAGGATGCCCTTGGCGACCTGCTCGCATGAGGTGATGCCGCCGTAGACGTTGATGAACACGGATTCCACCTGCGGGTCGGACAGCACGATGGACAGGCTGTCACTCATCACCGCGGCGGACGCGCCACCTCCGATGTCGAGGAAGTTCGCAGGCGTGACATTCGTGCCCTGCTCCTTGCCGGCGTCCCAGACGGCGTCGAGCGAGCTCATGACCAATCCGGCGCCGTTGCCGATCACGCCGACCTGACCGTCGAGGTGCACGTAGTGCAGCCCGTGTTCGGCTGCCGCCGCCTCGAACGGATCGGCCTGCATCGGATCGTCGAAGCGGGCCCACCCGTCGTGCCGAAACGCCGCATTGCCGTCCAACGATATCTTGGCGTCGAGGGCGCACAGTGATTTGGACGCCTCATCGTCGGGATCGCCGATCTTGGCGAGCGGGTTGATCTCCACCAGCGTCGCGTCGTTGTCCTTGAAGCACTGCCACATGCGCAGCAGGATGTTGGCGGCCTGATCCAGGTCGGCGTGGTAGAAGCCGATCTGGCCAGCCATGCGCTTGGCGGCCTCCATGTCGAAATCGCCGAGGGCGTTGATGTGCAGACGCTTGACCGATTCCGGATGTTCCTTGGCGATCTCCTCGACTTCGGTGCCGCCGTTCGCGGTGGCGAGGACATCGAAGTCCCGCGATGTGCGGTCCACGGATATCGACACGTAGTACTCGTGCAGGATGTTCTTCGCCTCGGCGACGAGCACACCGTTGACCTTATGGCCGTGGATGGTCATCGGGAGGATGGATTCGGACAGCAGTATCGCTTCGTCCCGGTTGTGGGCGATCTTGACGCCGCCCGCCTGGCCACGATGGCCGATCTTGACCTGGGCCTTGATCACGCACGGGTATCCGATGGCATCGGCCGCTTCGGCGACCTCGTGGGAGTTCTGGGCGAAAACGGCCCGCGGCGTGGGAATATGCTGTTCCTCCAGCAATTCTCGTGCCTGGTATTCATAAAGATCCATGTTCGACGCCTCACGTTCCTATGATGTGTTCTTCGAATGATGATTGGTGCCGTGCGGCGCGTCCCGACGCACGGCACCGCCGGGTCACGCCGGCATCGACACCAGTGTGCTGCTGGGTTTGTCGCCCAGTTTGTCCAGTCCGTCGAGTCCTCGCAGCCCCATGACGAAACTGAATCCGACGACCGTGCCCCCGGCCGCCTCGACCAGATCCATGGCTGCCTTCGCCGTGCCGCCGGTCGCGATGAGATCGTCGACGATCAGCACCCGATCGCCCGGACGGATGGCCGACGTCTCGATCTCCACTTTTTCGGTGCCGTATTCGAGATCGTATTCCTCGGCGATGGTCTCCGGCGGCAGCTTGCCCGCCTTGCGGATCGCGATGAACCCCTTGCCGAGCATGGCCGCGAGGGCGGGGCCGAACAGGAACCCTCTGGCCTCCAGCCCTGCCACCGCGTCGAACGAGTCTTCGGTGACGGGAAGGCTGGCCTGGAGCGCCTTCATGAGAATGCGCAGCCCCTTGCCATCCGCCAGCACCGGCATGAAATCACGGAATTTGATGCCCTCTTTGGGGAATCCCGGTATGGTGCGAATCTTCGAGACGAGGTATGCCGCGTCACCGGCACCGACATCGGCCAGTCTCTCAATGGTGATGTCAGACTGCGTCATGGTCTCGCGCTCCCCCGTCACTTCTCGGCGTCTGCGGTCTGCGCGGAATCGTCGGACTGCGTTGCGTTCTCGGCGGATTCCAGCGCCTTGTCCACCGGTACCTGGGCCTGGTCGTCGGCTTCGTCGGTCTGCTCGGCGTCCTCCACTTCGTCGTCATGGATGAAGGCGGGACGCGTGTACTCCTTGTTGATGGCGCGGAAGGTGAAGCGCAGTAGGGAGCCCTCGGAGTCGATGACGATCTCCTCGTATTCCTCGTCCACGGACACTACCTTGCCGATGATGCCGCCAATGGTGATTACCTCGGTTCCGGGCTCAAGGGAGGAGCGGAAGTCCTTCATCTTCTGCTGCTGCTGCTTGGCCTTGCGGGACTGCCACCACATCATGATGCCGATCAGCACGATGGAAACGATCATGATGAGATAGGATGATGAACCTTGCGGCATGATTTCTCCTTGCAGTAGGGAACGAATGCTCTATGGACGTCGGTCAACAAACAACCAATGTTAGAAGAGCTTGCTGACATCCTCTCCGTTTGTTTCACCTTGTGGCTCCAGACCCAGATGAGACCAGGCCTTGGCCGTGGCGACCCGGCCTTTGGGAGTGCGGATCAGAAATCCTTCACGGACCAGATACGGCTCGCATACGGTTTCGACGGTCTCCGATTCCTCGCCGACCATCGCGGCCAGGTTGTTCAGGCCGACGGGCCCTCCGTTGAAGTTGCGCACGATCGCGTTGAGCACGGCGATGTCCAGCCGGTCGAGGCCCTCGGAGTCTATCTGATAGAGCGCAAGCGCGGCGCGCACGTCATCGACGTCCACGACTTGCAGGTCATGCACGATCGCCCAGTCACGCACACGGCGCAACAACCTGTTCGCGATTCGTGGCGTGCCTCGAGAACGCAGGGCGAGTTCCGCGGCAGCCCCCTCCCCCAATGACACTCCCAGAACGCCGGAGGATCGCTCGATCAGCTTTTCGAGCTCATCGTGGGGGTAGAAGTCGAGATGGGCCGTGAAGCCGAAACGCGCACGCAGCGGAGAAGGCAGCATGCCCTCCCGGGTGGTTGCGCCCACCACGGTGAATCTGGGCAGCGTCAACGGGATGGACGAGGCGCCGGGCCCCTTGCCCACCATGACGTCGACGCGGAAATCCTCCATGGCGATGTACAGCAGTTCCTCCGCGGCGCGCGGAAGACGGTGGATCTCGTCGATGAACAGCACTTCCCCTGCGTCCAGCGAGCTGAGTATCGAAGCCAAGTCGCCCGCGTGCTGGATTGCCGGACCGGACGTGATGCGAATCGGCACCTCCAGCTCGTTGGCTACGATCATCGCCAACGTGGTCTTGCCCAATCCGGGAGGTGTCACGTTTGCGGGCGGCGTCCAGGAACAGCTGCAGCTGGGCCTTGAGCCGCGGCTGCCCGACGAATCCGTCAAGGGCATGAGGCCGCAGTTCCTCGTCGCTGATCGGCTCGTCGTTGATTGCGGCGGCGGAGACCATGCGTAGGGAGTCCTCCGAGACGCCGGTGTTGGTCCGCCCATCCTGCATGTCGATGTTGGATGTCATGGAATATCACCTTCCTCTGTCCAGCGACGACAATGCCAGTTTGAGCACCCGCGGCACGTCCTCCGCACTGATGGGGGTGGCTATGGACGCGGCATCGCATGCCTGACGTACGGCCTCCTCCGCGGTCTGGGGTCGCCATCCCAGAGAGACGAGTCCTTCGATCACCTGCCTGGCTCCGGGGTCGCGACTTTCCGACGGCCCATCGGCTTCGGGCCGTATCTGGTCGAGGTCGATGCGGCCTGCCAGTTCAAGGATGATCTTCTGTGCGCCTTTTTTGCCCAGGCCCGGAGCCTTGGACAATGCCGCCGTGTCGCCGTCCGCGACGGCCTTGGCCAGACGGTCCGGAGGCAGCGTCGACAACAGGGAAAGCGCGACCTTCGGCCCGATGCCACTGACCTTCTGCAATTGCAGGAACATGCGTTTGGACGCGGGTGACAGGAACCCGAACAGGGTGACGGCATCCTGCGATATGGTCAGCGAAGTGAAGACGTGCGTTTCCTGACCGGCATGCAACGCCGCAAGATCGGCCGCCGCCATGCGGACCTCGTACCCGACGCCATGAACCTCGATCACGGCGCTGGATGCCTCCACCGACTCGACGCGCCCGGTTAACGTACTGATCATCACGTCGTCCTTTCCTCGCCGAACCGCACGCGGAATGGGCCGCCACGAGCTCGTTCGCCTCGCATCGCATAACGAAAGCACATGCCGAACGCGCCCGCCCCGAACTGGCACATCGTGCGGGATATGGTGTCGAGACGGCCCATCCACATAATGCAGAACATCTGTTCGATACACATTACATGCCGCTGCGGACGCCGGCGCGTCGGGCGGCCTTCTGCGCCGCCTGCGCCCACTGCCGTTGAGCCGCGGTCAGATGCTGTTCCCGTTCGCCTCCCTGCAAGGCGCCTTGCGGGCGCAGGGCATGGCATATCGCCAGCGACAGTGCGTCGGCGGCATCGGCGGGCTGCGGCAACGTGTTCAGCCCCAGCACCTTGGCCACCATGCGTTCGATCTGTATCTTCTCGGCCTTGCCGTTGCCCGTGATCGCGAGCTTCGCCTAGGTCGGCGTGTGCAGCGCCACGGGAATCCCCCGTTGCGCGGCGGCGAGCATGGCCATTCCTGCGGCCTGGGCGGTGCCCAGCACGGTGTTGCGGTTCGACTGGGCGAACACGCGCTCGATCGACACCGCATCGGGAATGAATCGGTCCATTTTGGAGCACAGCCCGTTGTAGATCGTCAGCAATCGGAGGTCCTGCGACGTATGGGGATCCGAACGCACCACATCGACGTGGATAAACGAAAGCCGGCGGTTAGCGCCGGCTTCGATCACGCCGACCCCGCAGCGAGTCAGCCCGGGGTCGACGCCAAGAATAATCACGCTGGATTACTCCTCGTCAAGCTGGGCCATGACCTCGTCGGAGGCGGTCCAGTTGGAGTAGATGTTCTGGACATCGTCCAGATCATCGAGGTTGTCGATGAGCTTGGAGACCTTCTGGGCGTCCTCAAGGCTGAGCGACACCTCGTTCTTCGGGCGCATGACCATATCGGCGGAGTCGTAGTCGAAACCAGAGTCCTGCAGAGCCTTGCGGATTGTATGCAGATCGGAGGGATCGGTGATCACGGTGAACACGTCGCCGTCGTCGATCACGTCTTCCGCACCGGCGTCGCCGGCCTTCTCGAACAGGTCGTCGAAGTCGACGCCCTCGCTCGGAACCTCGATCTGGCCCTTACGCTCGAAGTTGAAGCTGACGGAACCGCTGGTGGCCAGCGAGCCGTTGCCCTTGGTCAGGGTGGAACGGACTTCGGCGGCGGCGCGGTTGCGGTTGTCGGTCAGGCACTCGATGATCAGGCCGACGCCGGCAGGCGCGTAGCCCTCGTATACGATGTCCTCGTAGTTGGCGCCACCGGCTTCTTCACCAGAGCCGCGCTTGACGGCGCGCTTGATGTTGTCGGCCGGCATGGACGCTTTCTTGGCCTTGTAGATGGCGTCGTACAGCGACGGGTTGCCATCCGGGTCGCCGCCGCCCATACGGGCCGCGATCTCGATGTTCTTGATGAGCTTGGCGAAGAGCTTGCCGCGCTTGGCGTCAATGGCGGCCTTCTTGTGCTTGGTAGTCGCCCACTTGGAATGCCCTGACATAATGCTCCTACAGGTATACGGATACTGACAAACGTCACTATGATAAAGCGGCAAGACGACAACGGCAGTCCTGGGTTCTGCCGCTGCCGGTCATTACGCCGCAAGAGGAACCACAGGCACCGCCGAAAGTCCCATCTGATGGCACAGAAATGGGACTTTCGCGGGATGACGGACGATGATGGAGCTGCGCACGCCTGCCGGGCCGGCAATACGGCGAGGCCTCCGCCGTGAAATGTACGGCGGAGGCCTCGTTCATTGGTCAGAGGTTCCGATTCGAATCAGCGGCGCTGCCGCGCAGATCATCGCGGCCAGTGCGGCGCCAGAGACACTGGCACCGGTCTCGGCGACGACATCACCGGGCTTTTCGCCTTCGGGCTTGATCTGGGGCTTGTTGTCGCCGGACGGCTTCTGCGGGTCCGGATTCGGCTTGGGGGTCGGATCGGGATCAGGATCGACCGTGCCCTTGTCAGTGACGGTCATCGTGAACGAATCCTTGATCGAACCGTCATCCTTCAGTGCCACGGTCACGGTCAAATCCCCGGCGGCCTCGAACGGCTTGGTCACATCGATTGCGTTGCCGTCCTTGTCGGTCACCGCGATCGTGTAATCCGCGGCTGCGAGCACGGCGGTCGTCTTGTCGCTCTTGGTGGCGACCACCTTCACCTTCGACGGATCGAACGTATCACCGACCTTCACGTCGGACTGCGAGGTCGAGGCCTTTATGGAGACGACCGTCACCTCCGGTTCGGGATCCGGATCGGGCGTCGGACGCTCGTCGCCGGTCCAAGTCTGAGTCACCTTACCGTCCTTGATAGCGATGCTCATCGAGGAATCCGAAGGGATCGGGTAGGTGGAGGAGGACACGGAGACGTCGAGACGGCCTACGGCCTCGCTGTCGGCCGCGAGCACGTCGGACGGCAAGGTGACGTACACGTCGACGATGGAGTTCATGTGCGCCCCGTTGACGACGAGACGACCGTTCTTCAGCTGCTGTTGGCTGTAGGTCTGCTTCATGTCCGGTGTCACCGGCAGATTGACCGCGGTACCGCCCTCGGCCGTGTACGTGGCAGTGAAGCTCAGGCCATCGGTGCCGTTCAGGCCGGGTTCGGCGTACCGTCCGACAAGCACCTTGCCGTCGGTCACCTTCTGCTCGGCCGCGTCGACAGCCGCGTACGAGCCCTTCCAGCTGGTCACCTCGGTGGCCTTGTGGAAGTTGGCGCCACGGTTCATCAGGTCGATGGCGATGTCGCCGACGCGCTTGTTCCAGTTGTCGTAATCCTTGCGGTTCTGCTGGGTCCAGCCGACCTCGGCGGTCGCCATCATGCGGGTGTACATCAGGAATTCGGCGTCGTTGAGAGAACGCAGGTGCTCGCTCCACAGCGCATCCTCGACGCCCAGAACCTTGTCCTCGGTGGTGCCGGCGGATGAGGTCGGGTTCCACTGGTAGAAGTTGCTGGTCGTGCAGGCGCCGCACGCCCATGTCACGCCAGTGGTCTCGGTGCCGGGACGCTGCGGGAAGTAGGTGTTGCCGGCCGGCGACATGATGATCTTGCCGTTGCGCTGGTTGAGCAGCTTCTGGATGCTGGCATTGTTGGCTGCGTTGCCGGTCCAATGCTGCACCACGGATCCTTCGGGGATCTGGTCAACCGCGTCGAGGCCGTCGTTCCACACGATGGTGGTCTTGTCACGTTCCTTGACCAGCGCTCCGGACCGTCCGAGATACTCCTGTAGACGTTCCGTCTTGTTACCGGCGCCGCCGCTGAGGAACAGCTCATCGCCGCCCAGGTGGAAGTACATGCGTTTGAGCTCGGACGCAGGCATGGTGGACGCCTTGATGCCCTTGTCGATCATGCCGTCGAGCTGGTCCATGATATGTCCCAGCACGGTGTAGGTGATGTCGGCGTCAGTCGCGAGGCTGCTCCTGCCCTGCGCAGACTGGATGAAGGCGGGGGTGTCCTCGCCGGCCGCAGGCTTCGGGTTGGAGTTGCCGGTGTTGAGCTCGGCAAGGCCGTGCAGCAGGCTGAAGGAATGTCCGGGACCGTCGATCTCGGGCACGATGGCGATGCCGTGATCGGCGGCGTAGGCGACCAGTTCGATGAACTCGCTCTGCGTCCAGTAGCCGGTGCGTCCGTCCTGTGCCGGGGACCAGTTGCTGGTCCACGCGGACTGGTAGCTGATGGCGCCGGACTTGATCGCGAGCTGCGTGTAGTCGGTCGTATCGCCGTCCGCACGCCCGTCATTGGTGATCTCGACGCGGAAGCCCTCGTCCTCGCTCAGGTGCAGGTGCAGCGTGTTCATCTTGTAGGCCGACATCACGTCGATCATCTGCTTCATCTCATCGAGCGGGTAGAAGGAACGCGCCGGGTCGACCAGCACGCCGCGCCACTGGTAACGCGGGGCGTCGGCGATGTTGACGGCCGGGATGAAAGCGACATCGGCAAGCTTCACCGTGGAGTTCGTCCACGGACCGATCAGCTGCAGCAACGTCTGCGCCGCCCATATGCCCGCGGTGGCGCTGCGGGCCTTGACGGTGACCGAGTCGGCGTCGGAGACGATCGTGTAGGCCTCATCGGCGGTGATCGACTGGGCGGAACCGACGTGACCGGTGACGTCCAGGTTCTCGTCAAGGGTGAAGGTGATCGGGCAGTTCGTGCCTTCGGCGAGTTTCAGGCCGTACGAGGTGCCGAGCTCGTCACGCATGACGTCAACCGCAGGCAGGAGGCTGCCGTCGCTCACGGACACGCAGGTGTTCTTCTTAAGTTCAAACGCCTTTCCGTCAGCGGATTGCGCATATAGCGGCCTCGGGGTGAGCCGGCTCAACGGGTCGGTGGCGACTGCCGAGATGGTCCCCATCGTGCGCATCTCCCACACGGAAAGCGACCAGGATTGGCTCTTCGTGGTCGCGATCATGCGGATGTGCCGGGTTTTGATCGGCGTGTCGAATGTGGTTTTGACCCATTGCGCCTGTGCCGTCGCCTTGAGTCCCGTCTTCACGTCGGTCCAGTTGGAGCCGTCATCGGAAGTCTGGATGGAGTAGTTCGTCGCATAGGTGTTGCCCCAGGCGATGTTCACACTGGAAATCGTCGCTTCGCCGGGGAATTCGTAGGCCAGCCACCAGGGGCCGCTCCCCCTGTCGGCGCTCCAGCGCGAGGCGCCGGATGCGTTGTGCACGCTTTTGTCGGTGGGGTTGTCCGGCAGATCCTGGTTGTCGGCGGCCAGTTCCGGCCCGAATCCGGAACTGACTTCGCGACCGGACGCGGTGACCGCCGCCATGGTCGCGAGGTTGGACACTGTGGAAGTGGATGATTCCGCCGCTGCCGCCGCATCTGCGTTGTGCTGCGCCAAGGCCGATGAGGCCGGCACCAGCAGCATCGCCGATGCGCAGATCAGTGACATGAATCTTGCGAGGCCACGTCGTTTGATATTCATGGGATGATGGCTCTTTCTCTGTATCTCCTGGCAGGCTCGCTATTGAACCACACCATTATCCGGTCTATTGAACGGACCGCGACTTTACAATCCAGCGTCAATATATCACGTCATCCCATTTTTGTAAATATAGTGCACAAAATGGGCGAGTCTTGACATCACTTATGGAA
>OODJ01003196.1_pt1 | contig 10015 bp, 9 predicted proteins | sample 1671611 | NCBI WGS metagenome assembly OODJ01 (sample SAMN06348174, study PRJEB24527) | human gut metagenome | biome: human gut; feature: ankylosing spondylitis patient; material: feces | host: Homo sapiens | place: China | collected 2015-10 | reverse complement strand
CCATTTTGATTACTTTTGCATAACCACGACCATCTCCGGTTTTCAATGTTGCAACGGTTTTCTTTGCCATAGTTCAATTATTTTATTTCACGGTGTAACGTTACTCTTTTCAAATACGGATTGTACTTTTTCAGTTCCAATCTTTCAGGAGTATTCTTTCTATTCTTGGTAGTGATGTACCGGGACATTCCTGGCACGCCGGATTCTTTTTGTTCAGTACATTCAAGAATCACCTGCACTCTGTTTCCTTTGCTTTTCTTTGCCATCGTCAGTGATTTTAAATAGTTTTAATTAATCCAGCAGCAGTAGCATCTTTTAAACATGCATTTAAACCTCTTTTATTAATCAAACGAAGACCATCGGCTGAAACATTCAGGCGAATCCATCTGTCTTCTTCTGGCCAATAAAAATTTCTCTTGAACAGGTTGATCGAGAATGTTCTCTTTACTCTTCTTTTAGAGTGAGATACATGGTTTCCACCCATTGCTCTTTTTCCGGTTATTTGACAAACTCTTGACATCTCTCAGTATTTTTTATAAACGCTTTCCAAACAGGATGCAAAGGAAATACATTTTTTTCAGATAAGCAAATGTCTTACAAAAAAAGTTCGAATAATTTCCCCGTCATGGATTTATACCTGCCTCAAACTGGGAACAATAACTGTCCGCAGTCCCCGTTTTTACTATATTTATCCGTTTATTTGCACTTTAGCCTATTAAATAGCTATCTTTGTGTGTAAAGATCAAAAACAATTTTACCTCACTTTTATGAAAAAAATTATGTATGTCATTTGTTTTGCAGGAATAGTGGTGCAATCCTGCAATCACCCCCAACCGGTTACGGACAATCCGTTTTTAATCCCATTCGATACTCCTTTCGAAGTGCCTCCTTTCGACAAAATTCAGAATCGTCATTACCTTCCGGCTTTCCGGGAAGGGATAAAAGAACAGGAAGCAGAAATTCAGGCCATCCTGAAAAATCCGGAAGCTCCCACTTTTGCCAATACCGTCGAGGCCATGGAAAAATCGGGGCAGTTGTTAAACAAGGTATCTTATGTGTTTTTCAATCTCCGGGAAGCCAATACGAACGATTCGATCAATGCCATTGCAGAGGAGATTATGCCCGAAATCACGGCTCATACGGACGGTATAAATCTGAACGCCGAGCTATTTGCCCGGATCAAAACGGTATACGATAACCAGGACAAAGAAAATCTGACTACGGAACAAAAAATGGTATTGAAAAAATATTACAACAACTTTGTTCGTGGTGGTGCCAATCTTTCGGCAGAAGACAAGGAAAAATTCAAAAAAATCAATAGTGAACTGGCTTTACTGAGTTTGAAATTCGGAGCCAACCAATTGCATGAAACGAATACCTACCGGTTGGTGATCGATAATGAAAAAGACCTGAGCGGGCTCCCGCAAGGTGTCATCGCTGCTGCTGCCGAGACAGCGAAAGAAAACGGTTTGGAAGGGAAATGGGTATTCACTTTACAGAATCCCAGTATTATGCCTTTCCTGCAATATGCAGACAACCGTAATCTGCGCGAACAGATCTACAAAGCCTATATCGACCGGGGCAGTCAGGACAATGCATACAACAATTGGGCCAACATCAGCAAAATGGTTTCTTTACGGGTACAAAAAGCCCGGCTGTTAGGCTTCCCCGACTATGCCAGCTATGTCCTCGACGATAATATGGCTAAAAATTCGGAGAACGTATATCGATTATGTAATCGAATTTGGGAAGCGGCATTACCGATCTCCAGGCAAGAAGCCCGGGAACTACAGAAAATGATCGATAAAACCGGAGGACGGTTCAAACTAGCTCCCTGGGACTGGCGCTATTATGCTGAAAAATTGAAAAAAGAGAAATACGGGTTGAACGAAACCGAAATCAGCCAATATTTTCCGCTGGAAGAAGTCCGTAAAGGTGCTTTTTATGTAGCCAACAAGTTATATGGCCTGACTTTCGAACAACTCGACAACCTTCCTCTTCCCCACCCCGAAGCCCTGGCATTCGAAGTCAAAGATGCCGACGGTAAACACATCGGAATATATTATGCCGATTATTTTCCACGGGCCGGTAAAAGCAGCGGCGCCTGGATGGACGCTTTCCGCCCGCAATCTAAATTATTGAATTCCAGTCCGGTCATTACCAATGTCTGCAATTTCACCAAACCGGCCGGAGATATGCCCGCCTTGCTTACTTTCGATGAAGCCTGTACCCTATTCCATGAGTTCGGGCATGCTTTACACGGACTACTATCCGAATGTACTTACCCCAGTGTGGCAGGCACCTCGGTTGCCCGCGATTTTGTCGAATTGCCTTCCCAGGTGATGGAAAACTGGGCCGGAGATCCCGAAGTTTTAAAAATCTATACCCACCATTGGCAAACCGGTGAACCGATGCCCCAGGAGTTAATCGATAAAATTCAAAACAGCAGTCATTTCAATCAGGGTTTCGTTGTGACGGAATTTATGTCGGCCGCCCTATTGGATATGGCGTACCACACTATTCAAAACAGCGATCCGATCGATGCGGAAAAATTCGAAAAAGAAGTACTGGATAAGATCGGTTTAATACCTGAAATCACCGTCCGCTACCGCAGTCCTTATTTCGGACATATTTTCAACGGAGGTTATTCGGCAGGCTACTATGCCTACACCTGGGCAGAAGTGTTGGATGCAGATGCTTTTGCTGCATTCAAGGAAACCGGAGATATTTTCAATCCGGAGAAAGCCAAAGCTTTCCGGGAAAATATACTCTCCCGGGGAGGTTCGGACGATCCGATGAAACTTTATAAACAATTCCGGGGCAAAGAACCCGGCATCGAACCGCTATTGGAAAGAAAAGGACTGAAAAAATAATGTTCTTTCGTGACCGGCACTTTACTGATCGGCGGAACTTCGTTCGGGATAAACACTGACTCCCGACCCGAGTTCCGCCGATTCATTTCTAAAGGATTCCGATCGAAACCAAGCCGATCTACCTTATTTCATTTCCTCTATCGCTTTCGTAATAGCATTGAACACTTCCTCTACCGGACAATTTCCTTCGACATCGATATGCACTCCCTTCTTCTTATAATGATTAGCCACGTGGACGGTTTTATCATTATATTCCCGGAACCGTTTAGCAATCGCCTCTTCGTTATCGTCAGCCCGTCCTTCGATTTTAGCCCGTTCGAGCATCCGGCGTTTTAATTCTTCGAAAGGGACATGGATACAGATCAATCCTTTCAAAGGAGTACCTTCCTTTTCCAACATCCGGTCGAGAATCTCAGCCTGAGCCACAGTACGGGGAAAACCATCGAACAGGAAGCCGTTCACTCCCCGATGCTGAGCCATACTATTTTCGATCAGTCTCACCACAAATTCATCAGACAACAATTCGCCCCTTGCGATAATCTCTTCCGCTATTTTACCTAACTCGGTTCCTTCCGCAATTTCCTTGCGGATCATATCTCCTGTCGAAAGATGGGCCAGATTATATTTCTCTACAATCTTTTTTGCCTGAGTACCTTTTCCTGCTCCCGGAGGACCAAATAATGCAATGTTTAACATGTTCGTCAATTTTTGTCTGTGGACGGGTCCACTTTTGTTTTATATGTATCTGATTAAAAATAAGCAATCATCCTCCTCCGACCATACTCCCCGGAAGAAATACGATCGGAGTTCAAAGATAAAAAAAATATGTAAAGCTTAAAAGTAAAAGGTTAAAAACGACCTTCCGACTATGGAACCTCTACGGCATTCAGGATCTCGTTGATAATATCCTCACTGGTAATGTTATTGGCTTCAGCCTCATAAGTCAGGCCGATACGGTGACGCAAAACATCATGACATACCGCCCGTACATCTTCGGGGATGACATAACCACGACGTTTGATGAAAGCGTACGCTTTGGCAGCCTTGGCCAAACTGATGCTGGCACGCGGCGAACCTCCGTAAGCGATCATGCTGACAAACTTGTCGAGCCCGGCTTCCTGCGGAAAACGGGTGGCAAAAACAATATCGATGATGTATTTTTCAATTTTCTCATCCATGTATACATCCTTCACTACTTCACGGGCACGAATGATATCTTCGGGTTTCAGAATAGTAGATGCCTTAGGGAAGGCTTTCTCCATATTCTGACGAACGATCAGCTTTTCTTCTTCTTTTTTGGGGTAATCGATCACTACTTTCAGCATAAAACGGTCGACCTGGGCTTCAGGTAACGGATAGGTACCTTCCTGTTCGATCGGATTCTGGGTGGCCATAACCAGGAAAGGCTCGGGCAAACGATAGGTCATATCTCCGATCGTCACCTGACGTTCCTGCATCGCTTCCAATAAAGCAGACTGTACTTTTGCCGGAGCACGGTTGATTTCATCCGCCAGAATGAAGTTCGCAAAAATCGGTCCTTGTTTTACCACAAACTCTTCTCTCTTCTGAGAATAAATCATCGTACCGATCACATCGGCCGGAAGTAAGTCCTGGGTGAACTGGATTCGGCTGTATTTAGCGTCGATCAACGACGACAATGTTTTAATGGCAAGTGTCTTAGCCAAACCCGGCACACCTTCCAACAGGATATGTCCGTCCGAAAGCAAACCGATCAACAAGGATTCAACCAAATGCTTTTGTCCGACGATTACTTTGTCCATACCCATCGTAATCATGTTCACAAACGAACTTTTACTTTCAATTCGCTCGTTCAACTCACGAATGTCTACTGTCTGACTCATAGATTTTTTTCAATTATATTGTTACTATTTTTTACTTGCTTTTTTTAAGATGCACAAAATTAGAAATGTTAAATTCGTATTCTGCACTTTCGCAGTTAAATAATACTAACCTGCACAGAACTATTTTGTTTTATTTTACTTAAAAGAGAGAGTTTTTATTACAGTTTGCCACTCAGTATCTCAGTCTGGCGGGCAGCGGCTTTTTCAATGGAAGAACGATCACGACGGTCGATGCCGTACATTTCCGGTGCAGGCACCTCGATCACAGTGCCGATAGGCACGTTATTCGGGTCCGTTATGACAGCTCTATTATATTCATACAGATATACCCAGAACAATTTGCTTCCGTAATATTTCAACGAGATCAGCGTCAGGCGGCTTCCCGGCTCGATCTTGACACGGGCAATGACTTTAGGCGAAACGGCTTCGGGTTCAACTACCGGATTTTCCACCGTTGTTTCACCCACAGTCTGGGAGGAATCTTCATTGGCAAAAACGATTGTCGTATCCGGAACGGCTTCGGTCGCAACAGTCTCTCCTTTGGGAAAGACCGTATCAATCCTCAAGGGCTCTTTTTCCTTTTCGAAAAAGTACGTGCGATTCAGGTAAAGCCCGATATTGAATAGCATAAGAAGGAATACAAACATAGAAACAACGGCAATCCGCTTCGTGCGGGGCTTCTTTCTTTCCGCATCCGGACCAGTTTCTACCTCTTCGATCGGACTGTCAGGTCCGGAACTATCTGAACGTTCGTCCACAACCGGTTCAAGGGTATCCATCCCTTCATCTTCGGGCTGCCCGGCAGGTTCTTCTTCTGAAAAGACAACCGGGTCTTCTTCCGGAGGAACAGCAGATCCCTCTTCCGAGAAGACAACAGGTTCTTCTTCGGGAAGATGTTTCTCTTCCGGTATCATCTCCTCAATCGATTCGTCTTCCGTCTCTTTTATGTCCGGTTCGTCCAACACGACATCCATATCGGTAAAATCGACATTCTCCCGCAGTTCGGTCGTTTCAAAAAAAGAGAACGGTTTATTGACAAGCTCCCGCAATTCCTTGTCCGGCAGGAAGGAAAACTTGTAATGTTCCGGGATTACAAAACGTTCACCCGTATTCACATGAATGCTTTCACGCTTCTCCACCGGAATGATCTTAAAAGTACCGAGCCCTTTGACCTTTACCAGTTTATCCGTATAGACACCTTCCGACACGACCGCTATGAATTCTCTCAAAAAGCGCTCGGAACTATTCTTGTCCTTACCTGTATATTCGGCCAACAGACCGGCCAGATCCTGTATCGCCAGCCGGTTATTCATGGTCGCCTAATTCTTTTAGTTTATTCTTGACGGTCGTTCCGGGTTTGAACACTGGGACAAGTTTGGGAGGGACTAAATATCGTTTTCCGTTTGAAGGATTGACAGAGATCCGTTCCGCTTTTTTTTTCACCTCAAACTGACCCAAGCCCTGCAAATATATGGTGTCGTTATCTACCAGACGCGAACTGACGACGGAACTCAGGACAGAAAGCGTTTCAGCAACTTCCTGCGCAGTCCAACCCATACGGGCGGCAAGTTCAGTAACCAGTTCCTTATTTTTCATATCCGCGTCCATTAATAGATTATGCAGCTATATTAGTTATTTTTTCGTAAACCGACAAACATCTTTGCAGTTTTTATGTCAAATTAAAGTACGCTTCCATACAGGTCGAAAGCTTGCGCATCGTCAATCCACACGATATAAAACATTCCGGGAATCAACAGCTTCTCTTTAGAAACAAGTATTTCCGGGTCGACCTCCGGCGAGTCGAATTCCGTACGGCCGACATAGAAATCTTCTTCTTCCCGATCGATCATCACCTTGAATACCTTTCCGATCTTGGAACCGTTCACTTCGGCCGAAATGCCTTCCTGTATACGCATCAGATAATCCAAACGGTCTTGTTTGACTTCCGGATCGATATCATCGGTATAATGTTTAAACGAATAGGTCCCTTCCTCATGACTGTAAGCAAAGGCGCCCATACGTTCGAAACGGGCTTCTTTTACGAATTCGACCAGTTCTTCAAAATCCTGCTCGGTTTCCCCTGGATGGCCGACCATCAAGGTCGTACGCAAATGGATGCCGGGTACTTCTTCCCGCATCCGGCGTATCAAGGCATATGTTTCTTCTTTCGTGATGTTACGGCGCATTTTCTTCAACATCGGGTCGCTGATATGCTGAAGGGCAATATCCATGTATTTGCAAACGTTATCGCGTTCGCTCATCACCCTGAGCAGATCATAAGGGAAATGGGACGGATAACCATAATGCAAGCGGATCCATTCCACTCCCGGAATATCGGAGATGCGTTCCACCAGTTCCGGCAACGCATGGCGTTTATACAAATCCAAACCGTAATAAGTCAAATCCTGGGCGATCACCTGAAATTCTTTCACACCCTGTTTCACCAGCAGGCGAACCTCTTTCTCGATCTCTTCCATCGGTATGGACTGGTAACGCCCCGTACTGATCGGAATGGCACAATACGAACAGGTACGGTCACACCCTTCGGCGATCTTCAGGTAGGCGTAATGCCGGGGAGTCGTCAAAACACGGTCGGCAGCCAATTCCCGGTGGTAGGATTTACCCAAATCGTTCAACAGTTCTTTCCAATTGAACTTTCCATAGAAACGGTCGACTTCCGGCAACTCATTCTCCAAGTCTTTCAGGAACCGTTCGGAAAGACATCCCATGACAAACAATTTACCGATCTTCCCTTTCTTCTTGGCCTCTCCCAGATCGAGTATCATATTAATCGACTCTTCCTGGGCATCTCCGATAAAACCGCAGGTATTCACAACAACGATTTCACCATTAATCTTATGGGGGTCATGTTCGACGGTATACCCGTTCGCCACGAACTGGCGCATAAGCTGCTCCGAATCCACCAGGTTCTTTGAACATCCCAGCGTTATAATATCTACCTTATTTTTCCTCATATATTATGGTACAACTCCCTTTATTCTCCGAAAAGGGAGTTTACAAATTCTTTTCTATTGAAAACCTGGAGATCCTCCATTCCTTCTCCCAAGCCAATGTACTTGACAGGGATACGGAAATGATCCGAAATACCGATCACGACGCCACCTTTGGCCGTTCCGTCCAATTTGGTAACCGCCAAAGCATTCACCTCGGTTGCAGCCGTAAACTGCTTGGCTTGTTCAAATGCGTTTTGTCCGGTAGAACCGTCCAATACCAACAAGACTTCGTGCGGTGCATCGGGAACCACTTTCTTCATCACATTCTTGATCTTGGTCAGCTCGTTCATCAGATTGATCTTGTTATGCAGGCGACCGGCAGTATCGATGATCACCACATCCGCCCCGTTCGCCTTTGCCGAACTCAACGTGTCAAATGCCACTGAAGCAGGATCAGAACCCATCTTCTGCTTCACGATAGGCACTCCTACCCGTTCGCTCCAAATCACCAATTGCTCTACAGCTGCGGCGCGGAACGTATCGGCTGCTCCCAAATACACATTTTTACCGGCCTTCTTGAACTGATAAGCCAGTTTGCCGATCGTGGTCGTCTTGCCTACCCCGTTCACGCCTACGACCATAATGACATACGGCTTCTTGTCTTCCGGAACCGTAAACGACTCCAGGTCTTCCGTATGATTTTCTGTAAGCAGGGAAGCGATCTCTTCACGCAGGATCGCAGTCAGCTCACTGGTCGTCACATATTTGTCTCTGGCTACGCGGTCTTCGATACGGGATATGATTTTCAGTGTAGTATCTACTCCGACATCGGAAGTAATCAGTACTTCTTCCAGATTGTCCAGCACTTCGTCGTCCACCTTGCTTTTACCGGCAATGGCTCTGGTAATCTTAGAAAATACATTTTCTTTTGTCTTAGATAACCCCTTGTCCAGAGTTTCCTTTTTTTCCTTACTGAAAAAGCTAAAAATACCCATACCTTAATTATTGCTTAATTATTTCTTTTCTGAATGAGTGCGCTAAATTACTAAATAATTGACAATTGACAATTGACAATCGACAATTTTATTTGCACAACCTGATTTACAATCCAGACATTCCTCTTCTTTATTAATTGTCAATTGATTCAGTCCATTCTTCCCTTGTAGTCTTCGTAGCCGAACTCCCTATACATCACGAGCCGGTCCTCCTTGCTCCACAAAGCCAAGGATGGATGCGGGATTCCGTTGAACATGGTCGTTTTGACAATGGTATAATGGATCATATCTTCGAATATCAATTTATCACCCACTTTCAAGGGTTGCTCGAAAAACCAATCGCCCATATAGTCACCACTCAGACAGCTGTTTCCTCCAATACGATAAACAGGCTTTCCTTCTTCCGGCTCTATAGCCCCGCGAATCACCGGTTTATAGGGCATCTCCAGACAATCCGGCATATGGCAAGTGAAAGAGGCATCTATGATCGCGGTCTTGATACCATGATTCTCCACGATATCCACCACCGTCGTCAGCAGAAATCCGGTTTGCCACGCAAATGCGCTTCCCGGCTCCATGATGATTTCGAGGTTCGGATATTTGGCCTTGAACGCCTGCAACAGCCCGATCAGATGTTCCGTATCATAGCCTTTTCGTGTCATCAGATGCCCGCCTCCCATATTCAACCATTTGATATGCGGCAGGAAACGGCCGAAACGCTTTTCTACTTCTCCCAACGTCTTTTCCAGATCATACGAACTCGATTCGCAAAGCGTATGAAAATGCAAGCCCTCGACACCGTCGGGCAACAGACCATCCAAAAGGTCGCTAACCACTCCCATCCGGGAGCCCGGAGCGCAAGGATTATACAAATCCGTTTCGACATCCGAATATTCAGGATTGATGCGCAGACCGCACGATACCCGATTTCCGTCCGCCTGCACCATCGGATAGAAACGTTCGAATTGCGTAAGCGAATTGAACGTCACATGACTACTGTATCTTAAAATCTCCGGGAAATCCGCTTCCGTATATGCCGGCGAATAGGTATGTGCCCGGCTACCCATCTCTTCAAAAGCCAGCCTGGCCTCAAACTTCGAACTTGCTGTCGAATACGGAATATATTCACGCACGATCGGAAATGCTTTCCACATCGCAAACGCCTTAAAAGCCAGGATTACATTAACTCCCGCCCTCTCCTTCACGCTCTTGATCAGTGACAAATTACGGCGGAGCAACTCTTCTTCCATCACATAACAGGGAGATGGTATCATATTGAAGTCTATCATCCGGTAAGTATTTTTCTTTGATTCTGTCGGGCAAAGATACAT
>OODJ01003194.1_pt1 | contig 10021 bp, 8 predicted proteins | sample 1671611 | NCBI WGS metagenome assembly OODJ01 (sample SAMN06348174, study PRJEB24527) | human gut metagenome | biome: human gut; feature: ankylosing spondylitis patient; material: feces | host: Homo sapiens | place: China | collected 2015-10 | reverse complement strand
ATTTGTGTTCCTCCCCTTCTGTCCGTTCGGTCAGAAATTCCTCCGCGTACCGGCAAAATTCCTTCGGATGGACGATCACCAGCTCCGCGTGCGCCATGTTTGGAATCTCCCGGAGTTCGATTTGCGGGAAATAGCGCGTTAGAAAGCGGATGTTATTCTTCCGGTCTTTCTTCTCTTCCTCGCCGTACCAATAGGCAAGCTTCGTGCCGCTCGCGGCAGGCTTATCCGGAAGGGCATAATTGTTGCCCGACCAGAAGATGCTGCGGATGGTCGGGTCGGAATAGGTTTTAAGATACTGTTCCATCGCATCGTACTCCTTGACGGGATCGTGTCCGGGAAGGGTGAAGCGCTCCGGTGGAAAGGCCGCCTCTAAAATTTTCCGGCTTCCCGCCACGAGCTTAAACGCCAGCACATCGCGCGCTAAAATGAGTCTTCGCACCAAATACGGAAGTTGATACGGGGTAATCCCGCCGTCAATGGCCGCGCGGGCGACCGGGATTTTCCCAAGCGCCAGAAAGCGGGTCAGGCACGCACCGCCAAGCGAGCATCCATAGGCCGCGTCCAGCCGGACAATGCCACGGTTTTTCAGATACTTTACGACCTCGTCCACGGCTTGCTCCACGGAGGTAAAGTCCCCCGGATACTCGGGCTGATGGCCGTCAAAAACCGCCTGAAACACGTGCCACGTTTTTGAAAGCAGCGCGATGGTCTCGGCAAACGCCCAGACGGGCTCCGCCGCACACGGAAAGAACAAAAGCGTCCGCGCCTGCGCCTGCCCATGCTCCAGAATTACCACAGCTCACACCTCCGATGCGGCGTTAAATTTCTCTAACTCAAGGTCGCGAACACCGGTTAGATAGCATTAACCAGCACGCACAAGAAAACGGCTCTCCGCCGTAGACTCAGTCCTATGGTAGCAAAAAGTCTGTTTCCTGTCAAGCGGCCGAATCTGTCTTCGCCTTGCAGCCAAACACACCAAACGCAAACATGCGCCCGGAGGGTTCTCCGGGCGCACCATTTTAGTCTTTATTGAAAATCTTAAAAATCTCGTCGATGTCGTCAATGTCCTCGACAGCTGCGCTCTTGGCCTTTTCGCTGGCCGCGGAGTACGCACCGATCTTGGTGGCGGGCTGCTGCGGCTGCTGGTTCTTCTTGTCGTCGAAGCCGGTTGCAATGACGGTCACGCGCATCTCGTCTTCGAGATCATCGTCGCACGCTGCGCCGAAGATGATGTTCGCGTCTGGGTTCGCGGCCTCCATGACGATGTTCGCAGCGGTTTCCACATCGTCGAGTCCGAGCTCGGAAGAGCCCGTGATGTTGATGAGCACGCCCGTCGCGCCGTTGATGGACGTTTCGAGCAGCGGGCTCGAGACGGCAGCCATCGCGGCCTGCTCTGCCTTGTCGCGGCCGGAAGCCGTGCCAACGCCCATGTGCGCGTGGCCCGCGTCCTTCATGATGGCAGAAACGTCGGCAAAGTCGAGGTTGATGATCACGTGCTCGGAGTATGCAACCAGCTCGGAGATGGAGCTGACAGCCTGCTTCAGAACGTCGTCCGCGATACCGAAGGCGTTGGCAAAGGTGATCTTCTGGTCGGTGACAAATTTCAGGCGATCATTCGGGATGATAATTAGGGAGTCTACCTTATCGGAAAGGTTCGCAATGCCGCCCTCTGCCTGCCGCATACGGTTCGCGCCTTCAAACTTGAAAGGCTTCGTCACAACGCCGACCGTCAAAATGCCCTTGTCGTGCGCCAGCTGCGCGATGATGGGAGCCGCGCCCGTTCCCGTGCCGCCGCCCATACCCGCGGTGATAAAGACCATGTCGGTATCTTCCAGCACCTGCGCGATGGCATTCTTGGATTCCTCGGCAGACTTCTGGCCAATTTCGGGCTTGGAGCCTGCGCCCATGCCGCCGGTCAGCTTTTCGCCGATCTGGATTTTGTTCTTGCAGGTCGACTTGTTCAGATCCTGCTTATCGGTATTGATTGCGACAAACTCAACGCCCTGTACGCCGGACGCAATCATTCTGTTGATAACGTTATTGCCGGCGCCGCCGACGCCGATGACTTTAATCTTAACAACCTTTTCTGTTAAATCTGCCATTTGTCTTCCTCCTATGTAGAAACCAGCTGTTTTCCGGCTCATTGCATACTTCAAGATTTTATCCAGTCTATTCTATCTCGAAAACCGGCTGCGGTCAATAGAAATCGCGCAAAAAAGAAGGATTTTCTGTCGAAGACAGCCCTCAAATCGCGCCGTCAGGCCTTCGGATGGAATTTTGCGCGGTTTGCCTCGCTAAGCGTCAGGTCGATCGTGCCCGCTTGGAAGTCGCTGAGCTGCTCCAAAATGGCCTGCAAATACTGCACCTTATAGGCAAGGCGGTCGCTGCTGCCGAGGTCAATTTCATACCGGTCGTCATACTGCACGACCATATCATATTCCTTTTCCACGTTCACGCTCGCCACATGCTCTAAAATCCCCGTCCCGTCGAGCTCGGAGAAAAGCGTCAGTACCGCGTCCAGCGTCGTCTGGTTGACGGCCGTGACGGTCTGACCGGCGGTCGGGTTATTGAGCGTCACGCCGATGATCTGCGGATACTCCTCCATAATCGACGCGTCGATGCGCTCGAGCGCCTTTCCCGAGGGGCTGATGAGCCAGACGGTATTCGTATCCGTCTGCGCGGCGAAAACGAGCTGGCTTTCCTTCACGGAGATGACCACCGTATCGGGAAGTACGCGCCCCACGCTCACCTGATCGACATACGGAAGCGCCGCCTTGACGTTTCCGGCCACGCGCGCGCGGCTTACGGTGAGTAAGTTGTCTCCAAGCTCAAGGCCGGAGGCCTCCATGATCTTATCCGAGGAATAAATTGTGTTCCCCTGCACCTCGACGCGCCCGACCTTGAAGAAAATCGCAACGCCAAATACCACTGCCGCGACCACCGCCGCCATGATAAGAAGCTTTGCGCCCATGCCGGTTCCGGCGCTTACCGGGCGGCGCTGCGTCGATGGACGGCGCGCAGGCGCGCGGGATCTGTTCGTTCGTTTCATAGTTTCCTATCTCCTGAAGAGGCAAACTGTTTTCGCGCGTTCTTGCAAAGCACGCGGTCATTATTACGTATTATACACGAAAGGCGCTGGAATATCTACACTTTTTATGGCAGCGCCGAGATTTTTCAGATTCTGCTCCAGATTTTCATACCCGCGCGCCAGATGCGAAAGGCCAAGAACCTCGCTTTCGCCCTCCGCCAGTAAGCCGGCCGTAATCAGGGCCGCCGCGCCGCGCAGGTCTTCGGCACGCAGCATCGCGCCATGAAGATGGGCTACGCCCCGCACCCGCGCCGTTTTTCCCGAAAGCGCAATATCCGCCCCGAGCTTTTGCAGCTCCGGCACATGCAGAAAGCGCCGTTCAAACACAGTTTCCTGAAACACGCTCTCCCCCTTTGCCCGCAGAACCGCTGCCATCAGAATCGCCTGCGCGTCGGTCGGAAAGCCCGGATAGGGCGCGGTCGTGACGGGAGAGACAGCGGTGAGCTTCCCGCTGCTTTTGAGCACAAGCTCGCTTCCACCGCATCTAATTTTGCAGCCGGCTTCGCGCAATCGCTCAATCACAGGCGCAAGCAGCCGCCCATCGCACCTTTGCAGTTCGACCTCGCCGCCGCATCCTGCCGCCATGCAGAGATACGTCGCGGTCTCAATGCGGTCGGGAAGAATCGTATACGTCGCGCCGTGGAGCTTATGGGTCCCGCAGATGGTGAGCTCACTCGTTCCCGCGCCCCGGATATCTGCGCCCGCCGCTCGGAGAAACCCGATCAGGTCGGTGATTTCCGGCTCTCGCGCCGCACCGTGAAGTGTGACGGTTCCACTTCCCAATGCGCAGGCCAGAAGCAGATTTTCCGTCGCGCCAACGCTTGGGATCGACAGAAAAATATCTCCATCCCGCCGCTCGCGCCACGCGGCCTGCAAAATCCCCTTCTCAAAGCGAAACCTTGCGCCGAGCTTTGCGAGCGACTTTACATGCAGATCGATCGGCCGCTCTCCCAACGGGCAGCCGCCCGGAAGCGACAGCTCCGCCTCGCCGCACCTTGCAAGAAGCGCGCCCAGAAACAGAATCGACGAGCGCATTTTTCCGGCCAGCCGCTTTTCCACGCGGAACCGCGACAGCCCCGAGGGGTCGATGCAGAGCGTGCTCCCCTCCCGGCGCGTTTTGCAGCCGAGGCTCTCCAGAATCGCGAGCGCCGTCCGAACGTCTTCAATGTCCGGGCAGTTATGTAACACACACGGCGAAGTGCACAGACAGCATGCCGCCAGAACCGGCAGCACGCTGTTTTTTGCGCCGTGTATCCGGACGGTTCCCGAAAGGCGGGCTCCGCCGGTGATCAGAAGCTTTTTCATCCTCATTCCTCCGCATTCCGGGTAATTTCTCCCCATCCTATGCGAAGGAAGCCGTTATCGTGATTGGATGAGCTCGAGCGCCGTCTCGTAAATGCGCTGCGCGGAGTCGACGACTGCGAGACTCGATGCTGCCTGGCGCATCGACTTTGTGCGCTCGGTGTCGGCAAGGATCTCCCGCGCCGTGTCAAACAGGAGCTTGCCGCTGCATCCGGCCTCCGGCACAACAACGGCAGCGCCGCGCCCCTGAAGGACCATTGCGTTTTTCTCCTGATGGTTGTTCGTCACATTGGGGCTCGGTACCATAATGCACGGCAGCGCGCTCGCGCAGACCTCGCTGATCGTTGCAGCGCCCGCGCGGCAAATAATCAAGTCCGCAGCCGCCATTGCCGTCGGCATGTTGAAAATATACTCGCGCATGTCAATGGCCGGGTACTTCGAAAGATCCAGGCCAAGGTCCTTCACATACTGCGGCATCCAGCGCCAGCCGAACGAGCCCGTCGCATGCAGATGCTGGAACGGCTCTCCGGCCTCCGCCTCGCACTTCATGAACTCCGCGATCTTCTTGTTCATCTCCCGCGCGCCGAGGCTTCCCCAGCATGAGACGATGAACGGCCGCTCGTCAAGTCCCAGCTTTTCGCGCGCGGCCTGACGGCGGGTGTACAAGAATTCCTCGCGCACGGGCGTACCCGTGACGACGACTTTGTTGGGGTCATGGTAAGAAGACCGGCTGTCTTCAAACGAGACCATGATCCGGTCCATATATTTTTCCACCATCCGGGTCGTTAAGCCCGGAACGGCGTTCGATTCGTGTACCATGGTCGGAATCGAGAGTCTTGCGCCCTCCCGGAGGGCCGGGAAGCTCGCGTAGCCGCCGGTTCCGATGACGATGTCGGGGCGGAACTCCGTGAGGATTCTATGTACCTTCCGCCGGGACTCTGTTAGATGCGCCGCCGTCTCAATATTATGGGCGATGGCGCTGGGGGTGAGCTTGCGCTGGAAGTTCGAAATCTTCAGCGTCTCAAGCCGGAAGCCCTCGCGCGGGACGATCTTATTTTCCATCCCGTCTTCCGCGCCGATAAATAAAATGTTGCAGCCGGGCTGACGCTGCTCAAACAGCCGCGCCACCGCGATCGCTGGATAAATATGTCCGCCCGTGCCGCCGCAGGTAAAGACGATGTTCACGAATGGCATGCCTCCGTCCCTTGTGTCCGAAACCTCGTAGCGTTTCGTGTCCGCAGACACGAAATCAAATAAAAATCCATGTTATCCGAAAGAAGCATCAGCTTCTTTCACAGCTTAGAGCAGTTTATTATCGTTCTGCCGCGAAACGCTCAGAATCAGTCCAACCTCAAAGAGCTGGATGAGAAGCGCCGTGCCGCCATCTGCCGCAACCACACCGCCACCCACCTGCTGCAGAAGGCTCTGCGCGAGGTCCTTGGTGAGCATGTCCATCAGGCCGGCAGCTATCAGGACGACCAGATCACCCACTTCGACTTTACGCATTTCAGCGCCGTCAGCCCCGCCGAGCTGGCCGAGGTCGAGCGCCGCGTCAACGAGAAGATTTACGAGGCTCTGCCCGTCACCGTCAAGAACCTGCCCATCGAGGAAGCTAAGAAGATGGGGGCCATGGCTCTGTTCGGCGAGAAGTATGGCAGCGTTGTCCGTGTCGTCGATGCTGGCGGCTGGAGCACCGAGTTCTGCGGCGGCACCCATGTCACGAACACCGCACAAATCGGCTGCTTCAAGATTTTGAGCGAGTCCAGCGTGGCTGCCGGTATCCGCCGCATTGAGGCTACCACCGCCTTCGGCGTGCTGGATCTGCTGGATGACCGCACCGAGATTTTGGCCAAGACCGCTGTTGCCCTGAAGGCCAACAACATGAAGGATGTTGCCGCCCGTGCCCAGGCTGTGACCGCTGAGCTGAAAGAGGCCAACAAGCAGCTGGAGATCGCCAAGGCAAAGCTGGCATCCAGCCAGATCGACGGCCTGTTCCAGAATGCTGTCGAGGTTGACGGCGTGCGCATTGTTACCGTTTATCTGAACGGCACCACCCCTGATACTCTGCGCAGCATGATGGATAAACTGCGTGATAAAGAGCCCAACGCAGTCGGCGCTTTGATCGGCACCGATGGCAGCAAGACCACCCTGGCTGTCGGCGTTGGCAAAAACGCCCTGGCCCGCGGTCTGAAGGCTGGTGCCCTGGTTAAGCAGATCGCTGCCATTGCAGGCGGCAACGGCGGCGGCAAGCCGGACTTCGCCATGGCCGGTATCCGCGATACTTCCAAGATCGACGATGCACTGAACGCTGTGGAAGGCATTGTGAAAGAAAACCTGGAAAAAGCAAACTGAGCGTGCTATAATACAACTGTACAATTTTGGGGTGCCGGGCCAACCGCCCCGCACCCTGGGAAAGGGGGCAAAACCGATGGATGACTGCCTGTTTTGCAAAATCGCAGCGGGCCAGATCCCGTCCAATAAGCTGTATGAGGATGACACTCTGCTGGCATTTTATGATATTGACCCGCAGGCACCGGTGCATTTTCTGGTGATCCCCAAGCAGCATATTGAATCTGCGGCAAAGCTTACCGAAGCGGACGCTGAACTGCTGGGCCACATTTACGCCACCATCGCCAACCTGTGCAAGCAGCTTGGCGTGGACGAAAGCGGCTACCGCGTTGTGACCAACGTTGGTGCCGATGGCGGCCAGAGCGTGAAGCACCTGCACTTCCATGTGCTGGCAAAGCGCAGCCTTGCATGGCCTCCGGGCTGATGCGGGCTCCTTTGCACCGAAATGTGAAAAGAGGTTGTTTACTATGGCAAAAACCTATACCTTGCATGTGGCAGGCCTGACCCGTGAATTGCCCATCTGCAAAATCAATGACCACCTGGACATTGCCGCATTCATCATGTTCAGCGATGTTGAGCTGACCATTGCCTGCGCCAAGGCCCTGCTGGAAAAGTGCCCGGATTTTGATGTCATTCTGACCGCCGAGGCCAAGGGCATCCCCCTGGCATACGAAATGTCCCGCCAGAGCGGCAAGCAGTGGATCCCCGCCCGCAAGGGTGTCAAGGGGTACATGGCGGATCCGGTCATCGTGGAGGATCAGTCCATCACCACCGCCGGCAAGCAGACCCTGGTCATTGACAAAAAAGACCTTGACTATATGAACGGCAAGCGCATCCTGGTTGTGGATGACGTGATTTCCACCGGCGGCAGCCTGCATGCGCTGGATGCACTGGCAGCCCGCAGCTCCGGCACCATTGTGGCCCAGGCAGCTGTTCTGGCGGAAGGCGATGCAGCCGAGCGCAAGGATATCATCTTCCTTGAACCGCTGCCCCTGTTTGCCCACTAAAAACTCATGACTCGTAAGCTGGCTGGCTTTGGTCTTGCCTTCGCATTGGCAGAGCTGGCCGCGGCGTACCTGCCGCCGTTGGCCTCGCTGCTGACGGCGGCACTTTTTATATCGCTGTTCCTCTTTGCTGCCTTTACCCAGCGCCGGGCGGCCCGCTTTGCGCTGCCCGCCGTGGCAGGGCTGCTGGCTGGCCTGGTGTGGAGCGCTGCCTACCAGCTGGCCGTGGTAAAACCGGCCCAAAGCCTGGCAGGGCAAACCTATGCCTGCACCGCCATTGTGCAGCCGGACGCCGAAACCTCCTGGCAGCCGGGCAATGTGCGGGCAACGCTGCTTATCACCCGGCTGGATGGCCGCAAAACCTCGCTTAAAGTATACTGCACAGACCTGCCGTATTCCGAGGCGGGGAATATCATTACCGGGCAGTTCCAACTGCAGCCCCTGCGGGCGGACTCTTACCGCATATCCCGCTATGCCAAGGGTACTTGGCTTGGGGCATCCTATCAGGCGGATTATATCTGGCAGGGAACCTCGGATGCGCTGCCGTACCGGCTGTACCACCTGCGGCAGGCGTTTGCCAAACGGTTAACCACCTACTTGCCACAAAATCTTGCCGGGGTGGAAGCTGCCATGCTGCTGGGCGAGAAAAGCGAACTGACGGACGAATGGAGTGATACCTTCCGCACGGCGGGCATTGCCCACCTGCTGGCGGTTTCCGGCCTGCATGTGGCGCTGCTGTGCGGCCTGTTTGCCATGGGGCAGGGGCGGCGCAGCCGGTTCTCGGTTCCGCGGGTCCTGCTGCAAATCACGGTTCTGCTGCTCTATATGGGGCTGACAGGGCTGCCGTTCTCGGTGTTCCGTGCGGGCGTTATGTTCCTCATCATGCTGGTGGGCAGCCTTTTGCTCCAGCCGCCGGATTCCCTTACCGCGCTGGCGTTGGCCGCCATCATCATTGGGGTGCAGCAGCCTTTTGCCCCGTGTGATATCGGCTTCCAGCTTTCCGTCTGCGGGGTATTGGGCGTGCTGGCAGCTTCGGCGCTGGCCAAACGGCAAACACAGTTTGTGCAGGTGCGCTATGCGGCCCGCCATAACCAAAGGCGGCAAACCGCCCTGCCGCTGCCCCTTGCCATCGTGCTCCGCGCGGTGGATGCCGTGCAGACTGCGGTACTGGCTACTTTGACAACCTTACCGGTCTTGCTGCTGCACGGCATGGCAGCCAGCGGTGCCGCAGTGCCCGCCAACCTGTTGGTGGTGTGGCTGCTTGGCCCGGCGCTGCGGCTGGGGATTCTGGCACTGGTGCTTTCCTTTGTGCCGGTGCTGGACCCGCTGTTCCACGGGGCAAGCCTGCTGCTTGGCATTGTGCTGCGCCTGATGACCACACTGGCCGCCTGGTGCGCGGCTCTTCCGGTGGCCCACATTGCCCTGCCGGTGCGGTATACTTTGTGGGTGCTGGCTGTTTTTGCTGTGCTGGCGGCGCTCTTCTGGCGCACCCGGCAGCTGCGCCGCTTTGTGCCCGTTGGCTTTGTGTGCGCAGTGGCAGCCGTTATGTTGGGCGGCACCATGCAGCGCGATGTGGTACGCCTGACCATGGTGGGCACCGCGGGCAATGGCTGCGTGGTGGCGGTGCAGAATAACCGCGCCGTGGTGCTCTACCGCGGCAGCGCCGCCAATGGCCGTGCGGTACAGCAGTACCTGACCCAGAACGGCGCGCCGGAACTTGCCGCAGTGATTGACCTGCGCACCGAACCCGGCGAAATGCCTTTGCAGGCCGCGCAGCTGCTGACCATTGCCGACCTGCCGCAGGGCCTGACCCATCTGCAGCTGCTGGATACCGTGGAAGTTGATTTGCTGCACACCAACGCCGCAGCCCTTGCGGTACTGGATGTCGGCGGCTGGCACGCCGCGGCCAGTGCGGGCAAGCTGATCCTGGCCGAGCCGGTGGCAGTGGATCTGTACTGCGCGGGTGGCAGCTGCCCGGAAACCATTCAGGCAAAGGCAATTTTGTGCAACCAGCAAACACCCAAATGGCTGTCCAAAGCGGGGGATACCCCTGTTTATTACGATGCCGAAACCCCGACTGCCGTGGTGCGCCCCGGCAAAAGTGTTGTGTATGAGGAGGTGCAGCCCCTTGCTGTACAGTGAAACCGAACTGAAAAAACGTCTCAAGTCCGGCTGCCCGGTATTTTACTTTTATGCCAGTGATGAAGCTCTGGTGCGCAGCGCCGCCGCCAAAGCCGAAAAAATTTTGAGCGAAGAAGCCCCCGATACCACCACGCTG
>OODJ01003193.1_pt1 | contig 10022 bp, 7 predicted proteins | sample 1671611 | NCBI WGS metagenome assembly OODJ01 (sample SAMN06348174, study PRJEB24527) | human gut metagenome | biome: human gut; feature: ankylosing spondylitis patient; material: feces | host: Homo sapiens | place: China | collected 2015-10 | reverse complement strand
TACGAGCGCACGCTCACCGAGGCGCAGCTCGTAGGCTTCCTCAGAGTGGAGTTCGGCCGCGTGGGCGCGGACACCCATCTCACGCCGCGCGAGGTCATCCGCGACTTCATCGCCACGCACCACGGCACGGGACTGACGCGCTACTTCTACATCAAATATACCAACGAGCATCCCGACGAGGAGGTCGATGAGAGCCTGTTCCGCTACTCAGGTCCGAACCCGTTCACGCGTGAGCAAGCGATCCTGATGATCTGCGACACGGTAGAGGCGGCTTCGCGATCCCTCAAGGAGTATTCTCCCGAGAGCATCAGCGCCTTGGTCGATAGTATCATCCAGTCACAGGTGCGCGAGGGCTTCTTCAACGACTGCCCCATCACCTTCCGCGACCTGCAGACAGCCAAGAACGTGCTCATCGGGCGCCTGAAGTCGATCTACCACACCCGTATCTCCTACCCCGAACTCAGCGAGGAGGCTCGCAAGAAGGTGGAAGAGAAGAAAGAGGAAGAGGAAAAGAAGCGGGAAGAACTTACCGAGCAAGTGACGGAAGGCACGGAGAAGAAAGAGGAAGAGAACGTATAATTGGAATAAAATAGACAAGCGTCCTGCCTCGGCAGAACATCGGGTAAAAAAGAGAATGGGACTCATCGGCCTTCGTTATGCGAAGGCTTGGTGAGTCCCTTTCTTCTGTTGCTTCTATTTTTTCTATCGCTATTAGGGCACGACCACTACAGGCTGCGGCGATAGATCTCTATCACTTCGTCGCGGGTCAAGGTGTGGTAGCCACCGGTATTGCGGGGGCAGACGTCGGCATACTTTTCGATGTCGGCTTCCTTGGCATCGACCTCCGTGATGGTCATGGCGAGGCCGAGTTCGCGCATCCAGGACTCCATCGTCTCCAGTCCTTCGAGAGCCACGGCCTTGTCGTCCTTGCCCTCGGGACGCACGTCCCATACGGCGAGGGCCAGGCGCTTGAAGCGGGCCACGGCCTCGTCGCTCTTCTCTATCAGCAGGCGGTAGTAGGCACCCGAGACTGCCGAGAGCGTATGGCCATGGATGGCATTGGTAAAGGCTGCCACGGCCTGTCCCAGCATGTGGACCTCCCAGTCCGTGGCCTTGCCACACTCCGTCAGGCCATTGAGGCCCCACGTGGCCGTCCACATGATATTGCTGCGCGCCTCATAGTCCTCGGGATTGACCAAGGCCTTGCGCGAACTGACGATCAGCGAGCGCATGAGGCCCTCGGCCAGGTAGTCGCTCGTGTTGTCATCGCTTCCCGAGAGATACTGCTCCAGGATGTGGGACATGATGTCATAGATGCCCGCCACCATGTGATACTTCGGGACGGTGTAGGTAAACTCCGGGTTGAGGATGGCAAAGTCAGGATTGCGGAAGTGGTTGAACAACTTCAGTTCCTCCTTGTGCGAGGAGATGACCGATCCACTATTCATTTCCGATCCCGTGCCCGCCATGGTCAGCACCACGCCCACGGGCGTCCAGCGACTGTCGAGTTTGCCGAAATGCTTGAAATAGTAGTCCCACGGATCGCGCTCCTGGTAGGCTGAGGCCGAGACCGCCTTGGCATAGTCGGCCGTGGAACCGCCACCGACGGCGAGGATGAGATCCACCCCCTCCTCACGCACCTTGCGAGCACCCTCCAGCACTTTCTCGATGTCCGGATTGGGCAAGACGCCTCCGTCCTCGATGATGGTCTTGCCCGCCTCGCGCAGCACCTTGACCACCTGGTCGTAGATGCCAAAGCGCTTGATGGATCCTCCGCCATAGGAGAGCATGACCTTCGGACCATAGGTTTTGAGTTCGTCGCCGAGCAAGCCCAGCGCGTCCTTACCAAAATGTACTTTGGTAGCGTTGTGATAAGTGAAGTTTCCTAACATAACCTTTCTTCTTTATGTGATTGATAACGCTTGCAAAGGTAGCCATTTTCTCTCGATCTCTCGAAACCCTTTTTTGGGAAAAACTTACCCAAAGGACGGAAATCAGTCCTCCAGCGCAGCAAGGAAACTGCGGATGCTGGGAAAGAGCAAGTTGCTCCCCTCCCCCGCCAAAGCCTCGTCGGAGAGCGGTCCCGAGTTGATGGCGACCGTGAAGCAGCCTGCTGCCACGCCCGCTCTCACCCCTAAGGGAGCGTTTTCGACCACGATGCCCTGCCACGGCTGCAAGTTGCCCGCCTTGCGCAGTCCCGCGAGATAAGGATCGGGCGCCGGCTTGCCGTTCTTCACGTCATAAGCCGTAGTGATGTGTGCCTCGTCGAGGAAGTCGCCGAAGTCGTGGAGCAAGCGCTGGATGAGCGGCCGCTGTCCGCTGCCCGTGACGACATTGATGCTCAGTCCGCGAGACGCAAACCAGCCCATCAGTTGGCGCACGCCGTCGAAGATACGCGTCTCCGGCAACTCATGGAAGTAGCGCGTCTTGACGTCATACATCCTTTGTGCCTCCGCCTCATCGACCTCGCGCCCCAGTTGGCGCTTCACATAGTCGCGGATCGTGTCCACACCCCTTGCCCCCTCTGTGGCATAGGCGTCGGCCTCCGTGAAATGGATTCCGAAGTCGCTCATGGCACGCTTCCATGCCTTCGCATGATGGGGCATACTATCATAGAGCACGCCGTCCATATCAAACAGTACGGCCTTGGGGTCAAACCGTTCGTAGCCGTGCTGATCCAAATAGTGCTTGATCTCGTTGTCGAACATAATCACTTGATTCCATCAAAAAGGCGACGTGTCAGAGTCGGAGAAAAGCCGTTAGGCCCTTGCCTTCCGAGACACGCCGCCATGCTATTGCTATCTCTCTTTACGCCTCCTGGCTCAGACGCTCCTGGATGGCCTTGCTCTCGGCCTCATATCCCGGTTTGTCGAGCAGGGCGAACATATTCTTCTTATACGCCTCCACGCCCGGCTGGTTGAAGGGGTTGACGCCGAGGACGTTGCCACTAATGCCACAGCCGATCTCGAAGAAGTAGATGAGCTGGCCGATGTAGTAGGCATTGAGGCGCGGCAGGGTGATACGGATCTGCGGCACTCCTCCGTCGGAATGGGCCAGGCGCGTGCCCAGCTCCGCCATCTTGTTGACCTCATCGACGCGCTTCCCCTCCAGGAAGTTGAGGCCGTCGAGGTTCTCCTCGTCGTGCGGGAAGAGGAGCTCATGCTCGGGTGTCTCCACGCTCAGCACGGTCTCCCAGATGGAGCGCTCGCCCTCCTGGATCCATTGTCCCATGGAGTGGAGGTCGGTCGTGAAGTCGCAAGACGCAGGGAAGATGCCCTTATGATCCTTGCCCTCGCTCTCTCCATAGAGCTGCTTCCACCACTCGGCCACGAAATGGAGCTTCGGCTGGAAGTTGGCCATGATCTCGATCTTCTTGCCCGCCTTCTGGTAGAGCGCGTTGCGCACGGCTGCATACTGCGCCGCGATATTGTCGCAGTAGGGCACGTCCAGTCCTGTGGCCTTCTCCATGTCCTGGGCGCCCGCCACGAGCTGGCGGATATCAAATCCTGCCACGGCGATCGGGAGCAAGCCGACCGGCGTGAGGACCGAGAAGCGTCCACCCACGTTGTCGGGGATGACGAACGTCTTGTAGCCCTCCTTGTCGGCAGCCGCACGGGCCGCACCCTTGTGGGCGTCGGTGATGGCGACGATCACATCCTTGGCCGCCTCCTTGCCCCGCTCGGCCTCACATTGCTTCTTCAGCAGGCGGAAAGTGAGGGCCGTCTCCGTGGTCGTGCCGCTCTTGGAGATATTGATCACGCCAAAGCGCTTACCCTTCAGATAGGTGGTCAGTTCGTAGAGGTAGTCCTCGCCAATGTTGTTGCCGGCAAAGAGGATGCCCGGGTGGCGGTCGTCGCGGCCCAGCCACGAGAAACTATTGCCCAGAGCCTCGATGATGGCGCGTGCGCCGAGGTAAGAGCCTCCAATACCGGCCACGACGACATAGTCGCACTGGCTGCGGAGCGTGTCGGCCACGGCCTGCACCTCGTCGAGAAACTCCGGTGTGATGCTCGACGGCAGATGCAGCCATCCGAGGAAGTCATTGCCCGGGCAGGTGCCCTGCTCCAAAGCGGTCTGAGCCGCTGCTACCTGAGGTGCGTAAGCCTCCATGGTCCCCGGATCGAGGAAGGAGAGCGCCTTGGTGATGTCTAAACGAATCTTTTCCATAAACCTATTGTGTGATTTGTTGTGTTATTGTGTTGCGGATGGGTGGTGTCCATCCTTGTTATCCTTATTACATATATCCTATCGCCTCACGCCCCCGGATTGGTCATGCTCCTGATGGCCTCGGCGGCATTGGCCCTCTCGTAGAGGATGCGATAGACGGTGTCGAGCGTCGGCGTATGCAGGTGGACGTGGTGGGCGCGGAGCTCCTGGGCGATGACGTACATACACTTCGTGCCGAAATAGCCCTCGGCGATCATCTCCATCTCGGCCTGGGCCGCCTTGACGGTATAGCCCCGCCCGATCATGGCGCCAAACGTGTAGTTGCGCGAGAGGCGCGAGTAGCCCGTGACGAGCTGGTCGCCCAGATAGACCGTGTCGAGCATGTCTCGCCAGATAGGGTTGAGGGCATTGAGGAATGCGTTCATCTCCTGCATGGCGTTGGTCATGAGCACGGCGTGGAAGTTGTCGCCAAAGTCGAGCGAGCGGCAGATGCCGGCACAGATGGCATAGACGTTCTTCAGCACGGCCGCATACTCGATGCCGACCACGTCGCGCGAGGTCTTGGTCTTGATGTAGTGGGAGCGGAGCACGCTGCTGAAGGCCTGGGCCCGCGCCTCGTCCGTGCAGCCCACGGTCAGGTAGGTGAGGCGCTGCTGGGCCACCTCCTCGGCATGGGAGGGGCCTCCGATGCAGGCCAACTGGCCCTCGGGCACGCCAAAGCGGCGGTGGACATACTCCGTGAAGACCGTGTTCTCGCCCGGCACGACTCCCTTGATGGCCGTGACGACAAACTTGTCGCGCATGGGCACGCGCACCTTGTCGAGCAGTTCCTTCGTATAAGGCGACGGCGTGACGAAGAGCAGCGTGTCGTAGTGGGAGACGATGTAGTTGATGTCCGACGAGAAGTCTATCTCCGCGACGTCGAAGGCGAGGTTGCGGAGATAGCCCGGGTTGTGGCGGAGCAGCTTGAAGCGGTCGATGGTAATCGGGCGCCGCACATACCACCCTATCTCGTGGGTGTGCTCCACTATCACCTTGGCCAAGGCCGTAGCCCAACTGCCGCTACCTATGACAGCTATACGTCCGTTTACCATCGCGCATTCTGTAGTTGACTATTACTTTTTTTTATATAGAGTAATCCTTCGGCCTATGCCTCCGTCTCAGCCGGGGTCACAGCGTCTATCCAGCGCTGGATCTCATCGACCGACGGCTTCTCATAGCCGAGTTTATACTTCTTGTTGATCTCGCCGAGCTTCTGCTGCAGGCCCTGAGCCTTCTCGCCACAGATGTCGGAGAGGAGGTTGAAGCCCGCCTTGCGGAGCACATAGACCCACTCCTCAGGCACGCCGATCTTGGCCCAGGCCTCGATGCTGTCCTGCGGCATCTTCTTCTCCGGCTTCATCTGGGGGAAGAGGATCACCTCCTGAATGGTCTCCTGGCCCGTCATGAGCATCGTCAGACGGTCGATACCGATACCGATACCACTCGTGGGCGGCATGCCATACTGCAGGGCGCGCAGGAAGTCGTGGTCGATGATCATGGCCTCGTCGTCTCCCTTCTCGCTCAGGCGCATCTGCTCCTTGAAGCGCATCTCCTGGTCGATGGGGTCGTTGAGCTCGGAGTAGGCGTTGGCCACCTCCTTGCCGTTGACCATCAGCTCGAAGCGCTCGGTCAGTCCGGGCTTGCTGCGATGCATCTTCGTCAGCGGCGACATCTCGACCGGATAGTCGGTGATGAAGGTCGGCTGGATGAACGTGCCCTCGCAGAACTCTCCGAAGAGTTCGTCGATGAGTTTGCCCTTGCCCATGGTCTCATCGACCTCCATGCCCTTGGAAAGGCAGAAGGCGCGGATCTCCTCCTCGGTCTTGTCCGTGCAGTCAAAGCCCGTCTTCTCCTGGATGGCCTCCAGGATGGGGAGGCGGCGGAAGGGAGCCTTGAAGGAGATGACGTGGTCGCCATGCTTCACCTCCGTGGCGCCGTTGTTGACGGCCTTGCAGATGGTCTCGAGCAGCTGCTCGATGAAGGCCATCATCCAGTTGTAGTCCTTATACTGCACATAGAGCTCCATGCAGGTAAACTCGGGGTTGTGGAACTTGTCCATACCCTCGTTGCGGAAGTTCTTGCCGATCTCATAGACGCCCTCAAATCCACCTACGATCAGTCGCTTCAGATAGAGCTCCGTGGCGATACGCATGTACATATCGACGTTGAGGGCGTTGAAATGGGTGATGAAGGGGCGGGCCGAGGCGCCTCCGGCGATGGACTGGAGGGTCGGGGTCTCGACCTCGGTGAAGTCCATCTCCTCCAGCGCGTGGCGGGCGGCCTTGGCCATGTCGGAGCGCAACTTGAGGTTGTGCTGCATGGACGGACGGCGAAGGTCGAGGTAACGGTACTTCAGTCGCACATCTTCGCCGGGCAGCTTGTTCTCGGACTCGTTTTCGAGCGCGGTGGACACCTGGAACGGCAGCGCATCGGACTTGGCAAGCACCTCGATGCTTTCGGCAACGACCTCGATCTTGCCGGTGGCCAGATGATCGTTCTCATTGCCGTCCGGACGCAGGCGGACTTCGCCTACAACCTGAATCACAAACTCGGAACGCAGCGGACGTGCCATGTCCTCGTCATAAATGACAACCTGCACCAAACCGGTATTGTCGCGAAGATCGATGAAGGCCACGCCGCCGTGGTCGCGACGACGATCAACCCAACCGGAGAGCGTCACCTTCTGACCGACGAGTTCCTCGGTCACTTCGGTTGCATGATGTGTTCTATAAGCCGTCTGGCTCATGCTTCCCCTATTCCTTATTCTCTTGATTGAAGTCTTGCGATTTCAGGCTTCTACGGTAACGGTTTGCTGGGCATACACAGTATCCGGCTCCCAAGACTGTGCGTCGGCCGGCTGCTGGTCTCCTGTGATAATGTTCTTGACCTCGTCCGAAGCGTCTTGCGCGGAATCGTCTGCGGGGAACCACACATACGGTATGCCGAGCTTGTCGGCATACTTGATCTGCTTGCCGAGCTTGGCCGCGGGCGGCGCCACGTCCGCCGCGATGCCACGGGAGCGCAGCTGGTTGGCGATCAGGTTGGACGCGGAGCGGTCGGCTTCATTCCATACCGCCACGAGCACGGATGCCGGAGACACACGATTCGCGTGGGCACCGGCGGTGTGCAGCATGTACGAAACCAAGCGGGACAGGCCGATGGACAGGCCCACACCCGGGTACTTCTTGCTGCCTTGCGATGCGAGGTTGTCGTAACGACCTCCGGAGCAGATGGATCCGAGCGAGGCTGCACCGTCAAGGAACGTCTCATACACGGAACCGGTGTAATAATCCAAGCCGCGGGCGATCTTCAGATCCGCAATCACGGAGCCCGGGCGAATACGAGCGGCCTCGTCAACAATCATCGCCAACGTGTCAAGACCCTGACGTGCGAGCGCATACGCCTCGGAATCATTAGCGATGTCGTGCCTCTCGCACAACGCGTCGAACTTGCTGGACAGCTCCGCACCATCGGCGGCGGTAAGCTCCGCGAGCTCAAGGCACGCACGAGCCTGATTCTCGTCGGCTCCGCAACCTTCCACCAGCAGCTTGGCCACTTCGTCGGCACCGATTTTGTCGAGCTTGTCGATCTCACGAAGCACGCCTTCGATGTCGTTCAGGCCCAAACCACGGTAGAAACCTTCGGAGAGCTTGCGGTTGTTCGCATGCACGGTGGCCTTCGGCAGACCGAACTCGCGCAGACGTTCCAAAGCCGATACCATGACCAGCGGCAACTCAACCTCATAATGATCCGGTAGATCACCATTGCCGATCACATCGATATCGGCCTGTACGAACTCGCGGAAACGACCTTCCTGAGGACGTTCGCCACGCCAGACCTTCTGAATCTGCCAACGCTTAAACGGAAACGCCAAATCACCCGAATGCTCAACGACATAACGGCTCAGCGGAACAGTCAAATCAAAATGCAGACCAAGGCGATCTTCAATCGGAGTGTCGGACTCATGACCGACCTCCTGAAGACGGCTCAGCAAGTAAATCTCCTTGCTGGTTTCGCCTTTTTTGAGCAGGCTCGAACCCTGCTCAACCGCACGAGTTTCAATGCCTATGAAGCCATTGAGCTCGAAAACTTCACGGAGCGTGTCGATAACACGCTGCTCCACAACACGTTCAGAGGGGAGCCACTCTGGAAATCCTGAAATAGATGCGCCTTTTGCCACGATTCCCTATAATAAATGAGGTTGCGGAAAATGCATCGCGTTTTTCAGGCTTTGGAAGCACGTTCGTATGATCCGCATCCCCTGCACTACATGAAGCTTACTTAAAGGAGCTGGCCATGGCCGACGAGACTGCCACCATATCCGACAACACCACCGAACCCACCGAGCAGGCAACGACGCCCACACCGGCACCGACCCCTGCATCCGCGCCGAAACCCCACGCCCCTTCGCCGGCCGCATTCGCCAAGAAAGCGGTCAAGCGCCCCGCCCCCGCCGCTTCGGCATCCAGCTATTCGGACGCCGAGGTGAAGGCGGCCGAAGCGTTCGGCCGCGTCGACGACAACGGTACCGTGTACGTCAGGGAGGGCGACTCCGAGCGTGAGGTCGGGCAGTTCCCCGACGTCTCCAAGGAGGAGGCGCTGTCGCTGTACGCCCGTCGTTACCTTGACCTCAAGGCCAAGTTGGATCTGCTGGCGAGCCGCCTGCATTCCGACACGGTGAAGTCGCACGAGATCGACGAGACGCTGAAGTCCCTTGAGCAGGAGACCGACAAGCCCGCGGCGGTCGGCGACATGGCCGCGCTGAAGCAGCAGTTCGAGCAGCTGAAGGAGGCCGGCGCCGCGAAGAAGGCCGAGCTCACCAAGGCCCGCAAGGCGGCGATCGCCAAGGCTGTCGAAGAACGCACCAAGATCGTCGAAAAGGCCGAGGCCCTCGCATCCTCGCTGGATGACGAGATCAACTGGCGTTCCACCGCCGACAAGTTCCGTTCCCTATTCGACCAGTGGCAGCAGCATCAGCGCACGTCCGTGCACATCGACAAGCCGCAGGCCGACGCGCTGTGGAAGCGTTTCTCCGCCGCACGCACCACGTTCAACCAGGCCCGCCGCAAGTGGTCGCAGGCCCGCGACGTCGAGCGCGCCCATGCCAAGGCCGAGAAAGAGGCGATCATCGCCGAGGCGAACCAGCTGAAGGACTCGACCGCATGGGGCGAGACCTCGCGCCGGTTCAACGAGTTGATGGACCGTTGGAAGCGGGCCGGCCGCGTCGGCCGCAGCGATGACGACGCGCTGTGGGCGCAGTTCCGCAAGGCAGCCGACGAGTTCTTCAACGCGCGTCAGGCCGACCGTGACCAGATCAGCACCTCCGAGAAAGAGAACCTCGCCAAGAAGGAGGAGCTGCTGAAGAAGGCCGAGGCCCTGGTGCCCGTCGCCGACGAGGCCGCCGCGAAGAAGGCGCGTCAGGCGCTGGGAGCCATCCAAGACGAGTGGGATCAGATCGGCTATGTGCCACGCGACGAAGTACGCCGCATCGAGGGTCGCCTCGACGCCGTCGACAAGCAGATCAAGGCTGTCGAGGATGCCGCGTGGAAGCAGTCTGATCCGGAAGCCGACGCCCGCAAGTCCTCCTTCGAGGAGCAGCTCAACGCACAGCTCGCCGAGCTTGACGCGAAGATCGCAGCCGAATCCGATCCGAAGAAAAAGGCCAAGCTTGAGTCCGAGAAGGCCACCAAGGAGCAGTGGCTGAACGCCATCAAGTAAGGGTCTCGCCAGGTGCCCCTCAGAGAGGGGAGCTGGCCGCGAAGCGGACTGAGGGGGGCTCCACCATCTAAGGAACCAACAATGTCACGAACCGT
>OODJ01003189.1_pt1 | contig 10036 bp, 6 predicted proteins | sample 1671611 | NCBI WGS metagenome assembly OODJ01 (sample SAMN06348174, study PRJEB24527) | human gut metagenome | biome: human gut; feature: ankylosing spondylitis patient; material: feces | host: Homo sapiens | place: China | collected 2015-10 | reverse complement strand
TTTCTTTTTAGTAATCTTAGTGATAATCTCATTAATGCCATAAGCAGTTAAAAGCACAATGACAATAAACGCAAAACTTATAGAATTAAAAAGATTAAAAATAATTGTTTCTTCCATAGTTTAAATATCTGTATATACAACAAAAGGTCTAATAAGCACATTAGTACCTATTAGACCTATAATCAAATTAACAGACGACTTACGAAATAGTCCAAGCGGTATTCGTAGTAATCGTAATTTGTTTAGTTTCTCCCGCAGCAGCGAAAGTCAATGCTGTTGGAGATACAGACAGAGTAGCATCACCGGCGGCTTGAGTTACAGTATATTTCTGACCAATATTACCGGTACGAGTGTTAACCGTCGGGTTAGCAGCAGCGGTAAACGTAATTTCGAAAGCGTAAATATCATCTGCTCCCGGATCACCTTCGATCTCAGCACCAGAGTTATATTGGTTTTCATTTACGACTAATTTACCGGCAGTCAACCAAGAAGAAGCGTCAGAATCAACAGCAAACGTAATAGAAGCTAAGTTGGAGTTACCAGTAAACTTCTTAGCTTCACCCGTTTTAACGAAAGCCAACGATTGAGTAGTAACATCCCAAATCGTAGAACCTTCCTCCTGCAAAGTAACGTCTTCCGTCAAGTCTTCAACAGCAACGGTAATCAAACCGGAACGTCCATTACGACCTTTATAAACCGGAGCAGTAACATCTACTTGAGAGTTACCAGTTCCCTCAACAGCACTCAAAGTGATCCAACTCGGTTTAGCTTTTAAAGCATATCCGGCACGCATAACAGGTGCACCAACTCCATCAACTAAACCACCAATTTCAACAGCAGTTGCTCTTTCATTCAAAGCAGAATCTTTAACCATAACAGTAATAATTTAATTATTCGTAAAAAAGTTTGAAGTTCCGCACGCCCCACAAGCTATTCCCCTACTGGGGTCTGCAAAGCGTAGCGGAACATTTAAAAGTTTAAGAAACAGTCCAATTAACATTAGAAGTTACTTTGACAGTTTGTGTACCACCAGCAGCTTCAAACGTTAGACTAGTTTTATCAAGATTCAAATAAGGATCTTGTTCAAACGTTGCAGTGTAAGTAGCATTTCCAGTAACAGTAACAGTTCTGCTAGCATTCGTATTACCATCACTCCATTTAACAAAGTGATAACCGGCAGACGGTGTAGCCTTTAATGTAGCAGTTGCACCATAATTGTAAGTACCGCCTCCACTAACAGTACCACCTGTACCCGCAGTTACAGTCAATGTATAACTGTTAATTTGCCAGATAGCATAGTAAGTAACATTACCAGTAACTTTGGTAGTTGTGCTTACATTAACAGAACCACTAGCTGACGTAGACCATCCCTTGAAAGTATATCCAGTTCTTGTAGCAGTCGGAAGAGTACCTAAAGCATCATTGTAATGGAATGAACTACTAGACTTGCTAGGAGTACCACCATTACCATTCCAAGTAACTGTATAATTCTTATAAGTTGCAGTCCATCTAGCGTACCAAGTCTTATTAGAAGTAACCTTAGTTGTCGTAGTTAATTGAGTCCCACCGCTAGTAGCAGAAGTATCGAACCAACCTGCGAACGCATACGTATAAGTATTATCTGCAGCTCTTGAACAAGTAGGTAATGTTCCAATAGCTTCACCATAATTTTTACTTATAGATGAAGAAGAAGGAGTACTACCACCATTAGCGTTAAATGTAAAGGTGTACCTATTAACAGCTCTGGTCACATAAGCATAATAAGTAGCAGCACCTGTTACACTCGGCGTTTCTAAAGTTAATGAAGAACCAACTTTAGTTCCACCACCATTAGCAGCAGTATACCAGCCTTGGAAAGTATAAGTGTACTGAGCATCATTTGCAGGCATAGTCAAAGTACAAGAGCCTTTAGACCCATAAGCAACAGATTGACTAGTCCTATTCAAAGATCCGTATGTTGTTTGATAACCTATCGTATAACTCCTTGTAGTTGCAGTCCAATGTGCATATATTGTAGTATTACCTGCACCCATTGTCGTATTAGTAGTAACCTGCGTTCCACCAGTAGCAGCAGTATACCAACCAGCAAATGTATAACTGTATTGTGCAGTAGAAGCTCTAGTAGGCGTCGGCAAAGTACCATAAGCACTTCCGTATTGAACGCTCTTAGAAGCAGGACTTACTGCATTACCACCGTTAACATCATAAGTTAAAGTATAACTATTAATAGACCATTGAGCATAATAGGTAACAGTACCAGTTATCTTAGTGGTAGATGAAATCTTCGTACCACCACTAGATGCTGTATACCAACCAAGGAATGTATAACCCGTCCTAGAACAAGTTGGAAGAGTACCTAATTCTGAACCATACGTTTTAGTAATAGTCGATGGACTAGGAGTACCACCACCGTTACCATTGAATGTTGCAGTGTAACTTCTAGGAGTAGCAGTCCACTGAGCATAATAAGTAACGTTTCCTGTTACTGTAGTAGATGCAGATACTTGAGTACCACCCGTTGCAGCTGTAAACCAACCCTTAAATGTATAAGTATATTGGGCATCAGCAGCTCTTGTCGGAGTAGGTAATTCGCCTAAAGTAGAACCATGAGTCTTAGTAGTTGACGTAGGACTTACAGAACCACCATTAGGATTCCAAGTTATAGTATATGACTTAAGAACAAATATCGGAGTAATATGAGTATTGGCAGTAATCTTAGAAACTGTCATAGGATTAATAGTAGAACCATTAGACCACTTACTAAAATTATAACCAGTACTTGGAGTAGCTGTCCAAATAGCAGAACCACCGTATTCTACACTAGACTTATTAACGCTTGCTGTACCACCAGTTGAATTAGCAGTAGTAGTTGTGAAAGTCTTAATTGTAAACTTAGCAGTTAAGCTGATATTGGCAGTAACAGCAAATGTATATGAAGCATTGCTAGATACTTTAGTTGTTCCATTGTACCAACCAGCAAAATTATAAGCAGGCTTAGGAGTTGCAAGTACAGTAGCATTAGCACCGTGTTCTACAGTTTGACCAGCAGGACTTACAGTACCTTTGTTTGTATCCTCAGAAGTTGCATTAACAGTGTAGCTCTTAATCTTATATTTAGCAACAAGAGTTCTATTAGCAGTTAAAGTAACAGCGAAAGAAAGGCTTGTAGAAACAAGATTAGAGCCTTCATACCAACCAATAAAATCATACCCAGTAGGAGCGGCTTTAGCAGTCAATATGACTTGTGTATCACGATAATAAGTTCCTTCTTTAACTCCACCTGTAGCGGATGAACCAATAGAACAATCACCAACATTTGTAATAGTAGTTCCTGAACTATTAGTAGTTAAAGCTGAAATCTTAATAGTAAACTTATCAGCTTCTACTTGAGTACAATTAATAGTTTTCGTAATACCACCGGCAGTAACGGTAACAACCGTAGTTCTACTTTCGGCAGTATTCTTACTCGCAGTTAAACCGACCGTTTTATTACCCGTACCACTCTTAGCGGCAGGGGTAAGCCAAGAAGCAATAGCCATCTTAGTACCCCCCCCCCCTAATTATGAAACCGTCCATTCGACGTTAGAAGTAACATTAACAGTTTGAGTTCCACCAGCAGCCTCGAAAGTAAGAGAAGTCTTATCTAATTCGAGGTATGGGTCTTGAGTAAACTTAGCAATGTAAGTCTTATCAGCATCAACAGTGACACTAAAAGTTACATCGTCAGAAACCTTAACTCCATCTTTCCACCAACCACCAAAGCTATAACCCTCAGCAACAGTACCATCCTCAAATTCAGCAGTTTCAACTCCTAAATTAGATTCTTTATTGATACCAACACCACCTTGAGCTACACCTTCATCTTCGGTTTTAACTGTAAGTGTATAATGTGTGGGTTCAGGAATAAGATCGCATTCAATAATAACCTTAATGTTTTTCTCAACCACAAAGCTATACTGATTGTTACTGTTAAGAGTGATTTTAACACCATCAACAAGTACTTTATTCAAAGTATAACCTGGACTTACATTAACTTTAATCATACAAGTATCACCATCATTATAAGCACCAGCACCTTCCATTGTAGCACTTCCGTTAGGAATAGCTTCATAGGTGACTTGGAATTTATCAGGAGCATCAACCTCAAAACGAGCTTCAATAGATTTAGAGTCATTCATGACAATATCACGTGAAGTAGTCGAGGGCGCACCCGAATCAGTCCATTTCTTAAAATGATAGCCGCTATCTGCTAATGCTTCTACAGAAACGGTAGTTCCGTCAACAATATCAGAGTAAGTCTTTGTGCCACTATAATAATCGCTCCAGCTTCCATTGATCTTTATACGACATTTACCACCTGTTCCAGCAGTAAGAGTTAGCGTTCGCATGATTACTTGGTCGAATGTAGCAATATGTGTTGCATTTGTTCCAGTTTTAGCAGTGAATGTTGCAGGATTATCTGAAACCTTTGCACCGCTTGTATTCCACTCTCTAAACTTGTAGTTACCAACCGCACGAGCTTCAACTAAATAAATCGAACCTACAGCAGTTTTAAACGTATGTTCAGAAGTAGGCCAATTAGACCAAGAACCATCACCTATACGATAACGAGTTTCATTAGTTCCATCAGAACCTACCGTAATAGTAACTTCTTCCGGTGGAATCTCTACGAACGTACAAGAGAAATCTACATTCTCAGTAATAACTTTTGAATAAGGATTAGAGTTAGAAGTAGTTCCACCAATATTCCATTGTTCAAAAGAATAACCGCTATCAGGAACACCTAATACTTCAATTGTCTCACCGTCAGTAACACTAATGTTAGAATGCGAAGATGCAGCTTCTGAATATTCACCAGAGCCAATCTTATATTTGCATTTACCATTAGAACCAGCAGTAATATTAACAATATGAGTTTCAGGTGGAATGTAAGTTTCTTTGAAATAAGCAGTATAAATTTTGCGATGCAGACCTTCTTCAACAATGATATTGTTTTCATTATTGGGAAGATTAGCACCAGTAGGAGTTACCCACTTTTCAAATTCATAACCGCCGTTAGCTTTACCAGCGATAGTGACAATAGTCTTTTCCGGAGCAGTGACTTCATGTCTTTCTGCCCATTGAGACCAAGCATCATTAATATCTTTATATCGAACTAAACCATTCGCATCAGCCACGATACTAAATGTGAAATAACGAATAGCTTCTTTAAAGTTTACCGTAATCGTAAGATCTCGTGTAACAACGATGCTATATGTACCATTACCATTATCTACAAGATTACCACCAGAAGCAGTAACTGTATCAACAGCCCAACCCTCAACAGGACTAGGAACAATTATTGCAGTTTGACCGGACTTATAAGTACCGCCACCACTAACTGAACCTTTATCAGCAGGATTAGTTATAATAGTTACATTGTACTCCTCAATAACAGGAGCATCAAGCTCGAAGTGTGCAGTATAAGTTTCATCTTTCTCAACAACAAGATCATATTGAAGATTAGTAGAAACAATACGATTTAAACTATCAGTCCAATGAGTAAAATGATACCCTTGAATTGCCGCAGCTGTTATAGAATGCCTTGTACCTTTTGGGAATGTTCCGGCACCAACTACATATCCTGCATTAGCCGGATCAGCATTGAACAATTCTATATTAATGTCAATGCTGATCCGGAGTGCGAAAAGACATTGATTTACTTGTTGACGGCTCTTTCGGAAGGTGCGGTTTTCAAACTTTCAGATGGAACCAAAGACGTCATCTTCAACCAAAACAGCATTTATCGTAAGTTACTTGAGACCGCAGATGCCGTAGATGTAAATGGCGATAAGGAAGCAAAGGGACCGCTCCGTATCCTAAAATCGCTCTTGTCTGAAGGGATGAATCCATACCTTCAGTATTCAAACGGCACCGTTACTATTGCTGCTCCTAACAGCGAAAAGATCGAGGATTACCAAAAACGTGTCGACACGCTCCTTCGTTTGAATGCAACAAAGGTAATCGGTCTTGAGGATTTAGATGCAGATACCGAGGGGATTGCGCTTGATGATTTGGAGGAGTCCCGTATCAATTCTGGCACGAATATCCTTCTGTACGGTGTTCCGGGGTCTGGAAAGAGCTGGACGATAGAGCATGAATATTGTAAGGTTGACAGCTACGTGGAACGCCTTGTGTTCCATCCTGATTACACCTATTCGGATTTTGTCGGACAGATTTTGCCGGATGTTGACGATGAAGGTCTTGTGACGTATAAATTTACACCTGGACCGTTTACGACAATTATGCGCGAGGCGTACAGAAATCCGACTCAGGAGTACATTCTGATAATCGAAGAAATCAACCGTGGAAATGCACCGGCAATTTTCGGAGAGGTTTTCCAGTTGCTGGATCGAACATTAGAGCCGAAGAAGGATCATGAGGTCGTATATCCTGCTGGTACGAGTGAGTACGGAATTACAAATCGATATATGGCAACAGTGATTTATGGCGATGGCGGGCATAAGGTACGCATTCCGTCCAATCTTTCTGTGATCGGCACCATGAACACGTCCGACCAGAATGTGTTCACGCTTGACACGGCATTTCAAAGACGATGGAATATGCGCTTAATAGAGAACACATTCGAGAATGTTCGTCCTTCTTTGGCGAACGCCAAGATTTTGGATACCAATGTCACGTGGGAAACCTTCTGCACCACCGTCAATAAACTCGTGGTTGGAAACAGAGCGAAGATGGCATCCGCAGAGGATAAGCGACTTGGTGTATATTTCGTTCATGAGAGTGATCTTGAATTTGATGATAGAGCTATCTCGCCGGATAATGATCTCCGTGGCGAATACAATGTTCTTTTGAAAGCGGAACGTGATGGTAATTTGACGCCAGAGCAAAAAGGAAGGCTTTATGATATTCGAGAAGCACTGAAGAAAATTCGGAAATTCCCGGAAAAGGTCATTAAATACCTGTGGGATGATGCCTTTAAGTTCAATCCCGAAGCCCTATTTGATACTGATAATATGGAAAGCCTTGAGCAGGTTATCCGTACATTTGTGTATTCAACTGGACGGGATCGCTTCAAAATATTCAAGCCCACTGTCCGTTCGACATTCTATCCTGATTCGCAGGCATGATGATGTGCCTAATGGAAAGTGAGGTGGTCAGTGGCTATGGATTTACAAAAGAATATTAGAGAACGCTGCCACGTCAATAAGAATGACGAAGGAGACAGTTTTGTCGGTGTAAAGGCGGATACGGACGATGCCGTTATCTATTTTCCGATAGGCTATCAGCTTCCTCCGAATGATGATGATCTCCGTGCGGACATAAACAACTTGTTCTATGTGCTTGCCGCATTCATGAAAGAGGACAAGCTGATAGAGGAATCGAAGTTTGCTGCGCCGCGAACGGTTGACTTTCCGATGCACGCATACCTCAAGGTGATTCGGGATTTCCTGCGAACGGGGCGTTATTACATTGAGACTGATCTGCGGTTCAAAACGGATACCAAAGGAAACGCATCGTGGCCGCGTACTGTCCGTGAACAACGGGCATTGGTACAGAAGAACGGCTCTCTGATTTTTGCAAATATGACCGTGCGTTCCGTAACGCCGAATGCTGATAAGAAAATCACGCAGATTCATCGGTATTGCGTGTACGAGGCGTTCGATAAAATGGGCTGGCTCTATGTACCCTATATGCCGGAAAAGCCCGGTCCGCATCCCGACAACAGAGAAGCCATTTACATCCTGGAAAAGAAGCTGGCATCTACTCATAACGATGTGGAGCAAGAACTGTTTTCGGCAATGGTATCCATGCTCAAATATATGGACGAGAAGTCTTCCGAAAAGCAATACTTCTTCGGCACGGATTTCTTTGAGCGTATTTGGGAAAAGATGATAGACAAGGCATTCGGGATCGAGGATAAGGATCGATATTTCCCTCGCACCAGGTGGCTGCTTGATTACGGTCCCAACAAGTCAAAAACTCCGCTTCAGCCGGACACTATAATGATTTACAATGGCAAGGTGTATGTGCTTGATGCAAAACTGTATCGATATGGATATAGCGGCAATCCCGATCATCTTCCCAACGGACCCGACATCAACAAGCAGATAACATACGGAGAGTACATTGAGCGCGCCAAGGGTGTGCCGAGTGAAAATCTTTATAACGCATTTATCATGCCTTTCAATCGGGAGGATAACACCTTCTTTGAGATGGGGGCTGATGGTAATCCGATACCGCGCGTTACAGATAATATCGGCAATGTCGGTGAAGCGGTCGGCGACTGGAAGCCCGATCCAAAGAATTACGAACGTGTCCAAGGTATCGTAATTGACACGCGGTTTCTAATGTACAACTACATCGGTATGCCCGATCAGCAGAAGCGACAACTTGCAGAAGCCATAGAAAAAGTGGAGATCAGGGCTCCCGTTCCGAGACCAGCGACATAAAGAATAAAGGCTCTACCTTTCAATCAACGAGAGGTAGAGCCTTATTTTTTTGCCCATTTATAGCTGGCGGTTTCGATATCGTTGTGCGCCTGCCGCATTTCTGCATTGATCGCAACAATAGTGTTTATTCGTCCTTGTTGCTTCTACCAGGAAAAACCTGTCTCTCTTGCAATTCGGATTTTCGCATTCTTTATACATCTCGCAATTTCTCATATAGAAAATCGAAAAATAAAGAGCTTCGATGAGGGTATCGACCTGCCATGTTGCAGTCAGCTTGCCGCCGTTATACTTCGGATGGATGCCACGAATATTGTGGTTGATCTCCTCCGCCACGACAATCCTTGCAATCTTCAGCAGTGCATTCTTGAAAGAATCGTCAAGCGCATCCTCGCTGAATGTCTTGTATGATTTGAAGCCGCCGAAATGAACTTCTTTTATAACAGATACTTCCGTTTGAAGATGATAAAAGAAATCAATAAGAAACCGGGTCTCTTCGTCCACGTCCTTACATCCAATGTACATTGCCATTAAGTTCTTAAACCACGGGTCTTTGCTGCCTTGCAAATCTGTATCGGAGCCGCTTCTCACAGCATTATAAAAACCAATGTCGATGGCATTTTTCTTTCCGAGGAATGCATCATCTACTGAGTATGTTCCGTTTGCGGCCACCTCCGGCTCCCTGCTCAAATCCGGGAAAAGGTTATAGGAGTCAAGCAGACTTTTGAAACGATGAGTACAAGTTGAAAAAACATCATCACCTATGCGTAGCTCAGTCACAGGAGTGTAAAGCAGATAAACCACATGAATGAGGACTCCACGGTAGTCTTTTTTGTTGATGTAACTGTATAGCCTTATGGTGGATTTAATTCTATTTATTATCTCCATGAGGTCGCTTGCTTCAATGGCCGTGTACTCATTTTCCGGCAGCGGATATAGGAAACCATATTTTTCTATAAACTCGATATGCTTGTCTATGTCTCCCTTTGGAAGGGCGAGCAGTTTGCCTAGGATATTTTTCTCATGCAGACCGCCGGCAACGCCGGTCATATTCAAACCGTCTTTCGGCGCATAGGAGAACAATAGCTGTGTGCTTGTATCGGGGCAAACTTTGAGGGTAACAGTCGGAGCCTCGTTGGGAGAAGTATTCACCGTGTCTTTCGCACAGAGACAGCCGTATCCCTCGTGCTGAAACATTGTTTTTAATGAAATTCCAGAAATTTTTTCGTCCATAACGACATTTTCCTTTCCGTGGGGCTATCTAAAACAGGCTTCGCTTTTACAGAAACCATTATCTTCTATAGCGTTAGGGTTCCCGTTCGGGAGCCCTTTTCTCTTATTATACGCAAAAGTAATGGGAAATACAAGATATACCAATTACATCAGATGTAAAAAATAATGTGCTTTCTTAGGAAATTTTCTTACTCCTCATTGAAGAGTACAATAAAGATGCTGCCGATGGTGGCAGCAAAATCAATCTCTTAGTCCGAATAGCGCTATAAGGACGGAGGGATGCATAAGAGTTCGGAATGCAGCGATGACGGCTGTGTTTGGAACGAAGATGCTCCCACCGTAGTTTCGTGCGC
>OODJ01003185.1_pt1 | contig 10046 bp, 9 predicted proteins | sample 1671611 | NCBI WGS metagenome assembly OODJ01 (sample SAMN06348174, study PRJEB24527) | human gut metagenome | biome: human gut; feature: ankylosing spondylitis patient; material: feces | host: Homo sapiens | place: China | collected 2015-10 | reverse complement strand
TGGTCGGCAGGCTCGCCGCCATCCGTGAAAAGCTCGGCCTCGACTTCGCCATCGTGGGCGTGGGCGGCGTGATTCGCCCTGATGACTACAAGGCGTACCGTGAGGCTGGCGCGAACGCCGTGATGAGCGCCACCGGAGCCATGTGGGACGCGAATCTCGCGCGCGAAATTAAGGAGACACTGCGCTGAATTCCGTTTTTCGCGAACATGCTACATGCCTTATGGCAAACTAAGCAGCAGTGTTTTTTGAGCTTGATCCACAAGGGAATCGAAAGAGGTTGAGCGTGTCTGACAACAACAACGACATTCTGCACGTCGAAGGTGGCAAGCCGCTGAACGGCACCATCAAGGTGCGTGGCGCGAAGAACTTCGTGAGCAAGGCGATGGTCGCGGCGCTGCTCGCCCCCGGCAAATCGGTGCTGAAGAACGTGCCCGAGATTCGCGATGTGCATGTGGTGTCCGATCTGCTGCGCCTGCATGGCGTGGATGTGGAGGTGGATGGCACCAACGGCATCGTCAACATCGACGCGACGCATGTGCAGCTCGCCGATGTGGCGGATGTCGACACGCTGTCCGGCTCTTCGCGCATTCCGATCCTGTTCTCCGGCCCGCTGGTGCATCGTCTCGGCGAGGCGTTCATCCCGGCGCTGGGAGGTTGCGCGATCGGCGGCCGTCCGATTGATTTCCATCTGGAAACGCTGCGCAAGCTGGGTGCCACGGTCGACAAGGAGCACAAGGACGGCATTCACATCACCGCTCCGAACGGCCTGCACGGCGCGAAGATCCATCTGCCGTACCCGTCCGTGGGCGCGACCGAGCAGACGCTGCTGGCCGCCGTGCTCGCCGAAGGCAAGACCGAGCTGTCGGGTGCCGCAATCGAGCCCGAGATCATGGATCTGGTGGCCGTGCTGCAGAAGATGGGCGCGATCATTTCGGTGGATGTGGATCGCACGTTCCGCATCGAGGGCGTCAAGGAGCTCAATGGCTTCACGCACACGTCGCTGACCGACCGCATCGAGGCCGCCAGCTGGGCGTCGGCGGCGCTCGCCACGCGCGGCGACATTTTCGTCAAGGGTGCTACGCAGCCGGAGATGATGACGTTCCTCAACGTGTTCCGCAAGGTCGGCGGCAAGTTCGAGGTGACCGACAGGGGCATCCGTTTCTGGCATCCGGGCGGCGACCTCAAGCCCGTGGCCATCGAGACGGATGTGCACCCCGGTTTCATGACCGACTGGCAGCAGCCGCTGGTCGTGGCGCTCACCCAGGCGAATGGCCTGTCGATTGTGCACGAGACCGTGTATGAGAACCGATTCGGCTTCACCAAGCCGCTTGTGCAGATGGGGGCGACGATTCAGCTGTATCGCGAGTGCCTCGGCTCGCTGCCGTGCCGTTTCCAGCAGCGCAACTACAAGCATTCCGCTGTGATTTTCGGACCGACCCCGTTGACCGGCCGCGATATCGACGTGCCGGATCTGCGTGGCGGTTTCAGCCATCTGATTGCGGCGCTTGCCGCGTCCGGCCCGTCCAATGTGCATGGCATTTCGCTGATTGACCGCGGCTACGCGGATTTCCGCGGCAAGCTCGCCGCGCTCGGTGCCGATTTCGAGTAACGGTACAGAGAGCCTGTAGGGCCCCGATTTCCGCTGAAGGAATCGGGGCCTTCTCTGTGACTGATTATGGTCGATGAAAAGGATGCACCGCCGTCGTCAGTCGTCGAAGTGCGCGAACAGCGACGCGGACAGCAACGCCATAGCGATGAGCACTGCGCCTGACGCGATGAATATCGCGGCGGCGGGGAGATGATCGAACGCCCAGCCGTACGCCATCTGCCCGAGCGGCTGCATGCACATGGCCAGCGCAGACAGCAGCGCCATCACTTTACCGAGCATCGCATCGGGCGTGCGCATTTGGATTGCGGGCACGGCGATGATATTCGCGCATGAGCAGATGACATCGCCGATGCAGGCGAAGGCCACGAGCGCCATCAGCCGCGTCCAGTTGCCGCCAGACAGCATGCAGGCCACGCCTTGGGGGATGACGGTCAGTCCGAGCAATGTCAGGATCTTCGTCATATGGCCAATTTTCAGCCGTCCGGCCATCATCGTCACGATGAGCATGCCCATCAGGGCCGCGACGCTGATCAGTCCGTCGGCAATGCCGTAGACGGTCGCGTCGAACCCCCATTGCGTGCGGATGACGAACGCGTATCCGACGGCGCCATAGCCGAGTACGACGAAGTTCAGCGCGGAGGCGAGCAGGACCATTTTCAGCAGGTTCGGTTTTTCCCGGGTCAGGAACCGCAGAGCGGCCTTGAGGTCGTCGAGTGGCGTCGGCATCTCCTCGTCGCGTTCGGGCATACCAAGCCGGATGAAGCATTCGATGGCCGCCGCGCCGGCGAATGCCGCCACGGAGACGGCCATCATCGGCCGGATGCCGAAGAACGAGTACACGGCGCCTCCGAGGAAGCTGGGTATCAGTGCGCTGACCTGCTGCACCTGACTGACTATCGCGGCGCTGGTGTTCAGCGTCGCATCCCCGTATTGGCGCAGCATCTGCGGCAGCGCGGATTCGACGGTCGGCGTCTCGAAGATACCGAGCAGCGATAGCGCCACCTGCATTACGCCCACGGCGATGATGCTGAATCCGGCGGCGGAGAACCAGACGAGCGCGAGCGCGACCGTCACGGCGGACGCCGCGTCGAGGATGACCATGAGCGTGCGGCGGTTCATCCGGTCGGCCAACACGCCGCCGAACGGGGCGCCGAGGATCATCGGCACGAACGATATGGCGAGGATGGATGCGAATGCGGTGGCTGAGCCGGTCTCGTCCAGCACCCACATCGACATGGCGAAGCGCAGCATCATGTTGCCGAACAGCGAGATGCCTTGCCCGGCGACGAGCAGGATGAAATTGCGGGAGCGCAGCGGATGCGCGGCCTTTGGCTGCGCTTGCGGCTGCGGTTGCGGTTCGGGGGAAGTGTTGGGTTGCTCTGTTTCGTGCTGTGCCGCGGGAAGCTGTGTTTCGGAGGGTTGTGCCGGTGTGGTGGGCATGGTGGGTTCCTTTGCTGCTGGTGGCGAGTTGGTCTCGGTGTTTTGCGTTGGTGGATTTGGCGTGAGTTTGATGGATGGCACGGCAATGTATTGGGGCGGACGATTTTGACGCCGGAGTTGGTGGTTCATCGGCAATCATTCATACCGACTGACGGTATGTAAATCGGTGCTGGAGCAGGGGCGAAACATTCGTGCCGCGTCCTGCCCCGGAGTCAGCGTCGTCTAGTGTGCGTCGCTTACCGGACTGGTGCCGCCTCCGTCTTGTTGCTCGGCGGCGCTGCCGCTGCCGTCGCCGGCGAAGGCCATCATGCCGTCCGTGGCGAGATCGATGAGATGCTGGTCGAAGACCGGCGCGTGCAGCGCGTCGAGCATGGTGGCGAGGCATTGCAGACGATACCGCAGCTGCGTGCGCGTGGCGGGGAAGAAGCATGGCATCAGCCAATAGTTGCATAGCAGGGCCAGCAGCTGCGCCACTTCGCGCGGGTATTCGGTGGGGATGGAGCCGTCCAGCTGGCCTTCCTCGATCAATGGATCGAGGTTTTTCGGCAGCTCGGTTGACCAGAATCGCATGTTGGCGGTGAATGTGGCGGGATCGTCGAAGAACGGCACGGTGGCCTTGACGAGCGCCAGGTGCGCGGCGTCTCCCAGCGAGTTGGCGAACAGCGAGCGGAGCTTTTCCATCGCGTTCATGTCGTCGCGTTTCGCGATCTCGTCGCACAGGGCCTGGCTGGCGTGCCAGTCGTCGGTGTTCAGTCGTTCGAGGATGGCCTCTTTGGACTTGAAGTGGTGGTAGATCGCGCCTCTCGACAGGTCTCCCAGCTTATCGATGATGTCCTGGATGGAGGTCTTGTCGTAGCCTTTCTCGGCGAACAGCTTTTTCGCGGCGGCGAGGATGCGGCGTTCCGTCACCTCGGGGTGCGGGTTGCGTGCCATGGTTCCTCCTTTCGATATGTCATCAGTATACATACCGACAGTCGGTATGTATACTGCGTGTCATGATTGCGGCCGTCTGTAGGGCCTTCTCGGGGTGGCGGCATCGCGCAAAATGGGCAAAACCGTATTAGATATCGGTTATATGCTATGTTGGTCAATGTTGGGCGTTGGCGCTTGACCGAACGAAAGAAGGCACATATGACAGATCCCAATGCCGGTTTCCCCACTGGAAACAACTCTTATGGAGCCCCGCAGCCCGCTCAGCCGGCTTCGGACGCAAACGCGGCCTATCAGCAGCCGCAGTACACCGCACCCGTGCCGCCTGCCCAGCCCGTGCCGCCTGCCCAGCCCGTGCCGCCTGCAGGGGCACCCTATCAGGCGCCGGCAACCCCCGATTACGCGGCGAACATCCAGAACTCCGTCGCCGGTTTCGCCCAGAACCTGGGTGGCAAGAACGTGACCGTCGGAGGCCAGTCATTCGACTTCATTTCCATCATCACCTACGTGGCCGGCGTGCTGGCGATCATCGCCTGCATCGTGCCGTTCGTGTCGGCGTTTGGATACAACGCCAGCCTGTTCCAAGGCGGGGACGGATGGATTGTCCTCGTTGCGGTTCTTGCCATCGCGGCGCTCACGTTCTTCAAGAAGCACCTCCCCGCAATGATCATTTCCGCCTTGGTGCTGGTACTCAGCATCTTTGAGATGGTGTATTCCAAGATCAAGATCAACAGTAGCTTGGACGAGTTCGGCAGCAACTATGGCAGTCTGGGAAGTCTCGCGTCCGGCTACGCGAAGAATGCGGTGGCTTTCGGTATTGGTGCATACTTGCTCATCATCGCGGCGCTGGGCCTGATTGTCGGCACCGTGCTTGCGTTCGGCAATCAGAAGAAGGCCGCGAAGGTCGCGGTGCCGGGTGTTTCCGCCCAGCCGCAGTATGTGCCGACGGCATTCCCCGGTGCTCCGGTCCCGGCACCTGCCGCCCCTGTGTCCGATGCCGGCGTTCCTCAGGCTCCCACTGCACCGCAGGCCCCGACCGCACCGGTCGCCTCGACTGCGTATGAGCAGCCGGCGCCTGCCGTTCCGGTTTACCAGCAGCCCGATTCGGACGCTTCCTACCCGGGGCAGACCCCGCAGGCCTGATTTCTAGGTCTTCCGCGTTCCGCGCCTGATCGGCGTGAAGCGTGACCAATGAGCCGCTGTGCACATGCATAGCGGCTCTTCACATATGCGACGGATCCGAGCCCAATGACCCTGCCGATAATCCGGGAAATATGAACGGCCGCACGCGCCCGCGATGCCGCGATATTGTCCGCTCTCATAGGCATAATAGAAAAGTTGTGTCTGGAGGATACGTGTATGCGAATCCGCTAGCACAGCACAGCAATATACGTTGCGGGAGGAATCCGCTGCGGGCGACCGCCGCGGGTGCCGACATCACCGCTTCATAGAAAGAAGAACCATACAATGGCTCCTAAGAAGAAAGTCTCGGCGCTTCTCAAGCTCCAGATTCAGGCTGGCAAGGCCAACCCGGCCCCGCCGCTGGGCCCGGCACTGGGTTCCCATGGCGTGAACATCATGGACTTCTGCAAGCAGTACAATGCGCAGACGCAGGACAAGATGGGTCAGGTCATCCCTGTTGAGATCACCGTTTACGAGGATCGCTCCTTCACCTTCATTCTGAAGACCCCGCCTGCAGCGGCTCTGCTGCTCAAGGCCGCCGGTATCCAGAAGGGCACCGAAAACCCGCTGACCCATAAGGTCGGCTCCGTCACCAAGGCGCAGCTGCGCGAGATCGCCGAGATCAAGATGGCTGATCTGTCCGCCCGCGACGTCGAGGCTGGCATGAAGATCATCGCGGGCACCGCTCGCTCGATGGGCATCACGGTTATCGACTGAGAGGAGAAGGACACATGGTTAAGCGTTCCAAGAAGTACCGCGAAGCGGCTGAGAAGGTCGATCGCAACAACCTTTACACCGCCAACGAGGCTATCGCTCTGCTCAAGTCCATGCCGGCCTACAACTTCGACCAGACCGTCGAAGCCGTGTACCGTCTGAGCGTGGATCCGCGCAAGGCCGACCAGCTGGTCCGTGGCACCGTCAACCTGCCTCACGGCACTGGTAAGACCGCCAAGGTCGCCGTGTTCGCCCGTGGCCCGAAGGCCACCGAGGCTGTCGAGGCCGGCGCCGACATCGTCGGTGACGACGACCTGATCGAGAAGGTTCAGAACGGCTTCCTCGACTTCGACGCCGTCGTGGCCACCCCGGACATGATGGGCAAGGTCGGTCGTCTGGGCCGCGTGCTCGGCCCCCGTGGCCTGATGCCGAACCCGAAGACCGGCACCGTGACCATGGACGTCACCAAGGCCGTCAAGGACATCAAGGGCGGCAAGATCGAGTTCCGCGTGGACAAGAACGGCAACCTGAGCTTCCTCATCGGCAAGCTCTCCTTCGACGAGACCGCTCTGGACGAGAACTTCAAGGCCGTTGCCGACGAAGTCAAGCGTCTGAAGCCGGCCACCGTCAAGGGCCGTTACATCACGAAGGTGACCATCACCTCCACGATGAACCCCGGCGTCCCGGTCGATCCGGTGGCTCTCGCCTGATCAACGCCAATCGGCTCAACCTTCATAGGGGCTTCCCGCACGCGCGGGAAGCCCCTATGTCGTATTTCGATTCCCTACTAGACTCCCCAGTTTCGCTACGCTTGACAGCCAGCGGGGGCAAAGTAAACCGCCCGCCGCTGGCGGGGGCTGTCAGTCTTTGACTGACTGGGGGTGGTTCCTTGCCGCCGCATATACAAAAGCCGCCCGGCACACACATGCGCCGGGCGGCTTTCAGCTACTGTCGCGGTCGCCTGTCAGTAGGCGGCCAGAATATCGACCACGAAGATCAGCGTGGAGTTCGCGGGGATGGAGCCCTGGGCGGTGTCGCCGTAACCCAAGTTCGGCGGAATCACCATTAGCACCTGCGAGCCGACCGTCTGGCCGACCATGGCCTGCTGCCAGCCCTCAATCACCTGATGGTTGCCGCCGCTGTACGTGTCGGCCTCAAGCGTGGTGTTCTTGTCCCATGACGAGTCGAACTGGGTGCCGTCCAACAGCCATCCGGTGTACTTCACCTTGACGGTGTTGTTGTTCGTGACCTCTTTGCCCTTGCCCTTGATCAGCGCCTGCGAGACCAGCTTGCTGCTTCCCTTGTACCCGTTCATGTTGATGGACGGCTTGCCGTTCTTCGCTCGCGTGACCTTCGGCAGATCGGACGGGATGTCGGTGACCTCGTCGCCTGTGGCCTTGGTGAGATCCTTCGACTTGGAAACGTAGGTCAGCGCCATGATGTACGACGTGCCGCTGGAGTTGGAGTCATTGACGCCGTACGCGATCGTCGTGTTGAGCTTGCGGCCCTTCAGCAGCTCATAGTAGGCGTCGCTCACCGTGCCCTTTTCCAGCACCAGGGAGCAATCGGGTGTGTTCTTCTCCCAGCTGCTCGCAAGCTCGGTGCCATCCTTGACGCTGATGGCGATGCCCTGCGAGCACAGACGGTCGCCATCAGCGATGGTGGCGCCGTTGCCTTCCTGCAGCACGGCATAGCTGTTGTTGTCGACGGTCTTCGGTGCCTTGAAGGAGACCTTCGGTTTCTCGCCCAGCGTACCCGTGGCGGTGATGCCGGCGATCTTCTTCATGTTCTTCAATGCGCTGGAGTCGGAGGACTGCGAGGAGTCGTCGCCGGATTTCTTTGACGACGAGCCGGAATCGCCGGAGCCGCACGCGGCGAGTGTGACGCACAGGCCGACCGTGCACACGGCCGCGAGTACGCGCTTGAACGTGGATGTCTGTGTCAACTTACGCATGGTCACCACACTAGCGGAAAACCCTGATTTTTCTTTGGAAACGTCTTTTTCGCCGGGGCTTTATGCCCTGCATTGTAGAATGGGTGAGTTATGAAGAAACAGACATCAAAAGAGCGCAAGCGTGACGAGCGAAAGTCCAAGTCGGCCGCCCGTCCGACGCGCCATGCCCGCATCATGCGGGGCGTGGTGACGCCCATCCTTGGTCTTCTGGCTGTGGCATGCATTGGTCTGGGCATTATGAACGCCACATATTGGAAGCCCAGCTCTCAGATCGCGGCCAGTGCCGCGGTGAAGGGGACGCAATATATCGTTACCGATCCCGGCGTGCTGCCGCTGGTGGACAATCAGGTGACGGTTTCCGCCGATGCCGGTTCGTCCGACAGGGAAGTATGCCTTGCTCTGGGGTCGAACAAAGATGTGATCGGTTGGCTCGCCGGGCAGCCATATGTGCGCGTCACCGGCTTGAACGAATGGACGACGCTCGCGACGACGAAGGTCTCCGCGCAGGGGTCTGCGGCCGATGCGGGCGATGACGCAGTGGCGTTCAAGGACTCCGATATGTGGACTTCCGTGACGTGCGGGACGGGCACCGTGAAAGCGGAGACCAAGGTCGCGTCCGACAGCGGTACCGTAGCCATCATCGACTTGGGCAAGTCCTCGAACGCGACGGTGCGCATGAACTGGGTGCGTCAGACTCTACCTGATTTCGCCATGCCGTTCTATTTCGCCGGAGGACTGCTGGCGCTGCTGGCCGTACTGGCCGCATCCCTGTTCGCCATGCCGCCGCACAAGCGTCGCAAGCGCGTGGTGAGTGGTTCCGCAGCCGAAAAGCAGGCAGAGGAGGTCGCCGTTTCGCAGGCGGTGGCGGGCAGTGTCGCGAGTCTCAAGGCGGCGGTCAGTTTCAAGCCGCAATACAAGCGCCGCCGTCATGCCGCGCATCGTGGGAAACCCGGTGCGGGCACGCCGGCAAAGCCGGAAATCTCCCAGCCGAAGGTCGTCGATCCCGGCAGCCGCAACCTTGTCGCCGACCAGCAGAACGCGCAGGCCATGGACCAGCCCGACGATTCGGCGACGTCGGTAATCACCGCCAGCGAGCTGCAGACGTATTTCGCGCGGCTTTCGCAGGAATCCGATGATGACACGAAGGGGAGCTCCAATGAATAAACGCATAACCACCGCCCTGGCGGCGACGATGGTCTGCGCTCTGACGCTCGGCCTTGCAGGCTGCGAGGGGCAGGTGCCACAGACCGTGGCGCCGTCGGTGAAGGACAACGAGATCATCGATGTGACCGTCGCACAGGAGAAGCAGATCCGCGGGAAGATCCTTGACGTGCTGAACCAGGCGAACGAGGCGAAAAGCGCCGACGGGCTCGCCGCGCGCGTGTCCGGCTCGCAACTGGAGATCCGCACCGCCCAATTGAACATTGCGCAATACACGCAGCAGGATGTCACGCCGTTGGCGACTATCCCCAGTGATGTGACGCAGGTGGTCATCCCGACCGACAACGCATGGCCGAGGTATATTTTCACCGTCACCACCACCACCGAGGACCAGCAGGCGAAGCGTCTGCTGGTGATGCGGCAGGAGTCCGCCCGACAGAACTACAAGCTGTGGGCTGTCGCCCGACTGCTTGAGGACGTGTCACTGCCGGGCTTCGCGCCCGCTAAGCAGGGCAATGTCATGGGCGATGCCAACGACTCCAATCTGGTCATGACCCCCAAGCAGGCGGTGCAGCGATACGCCGATGTGCTGCAGAACAACACGAACAGCAAATACGCGGGAAGCTTCGAGGATGACCAGTTCCGCCAGTCGCTAGTCAAGCAGCAGGAAGAAAGCCAGAAGGGTGTGACCCAGAACAAGGGCACGCAGCAGGAGGTGTTCGCGCCGGTCGTCGACCAGATCGCCGTGATGCGCTCCCCTCGTGGCGGTGACCTGGTCGTCGCGCAGATCAACTCGGAGTGGACACGGTCCATGAGCGAGGGCCGTGAGTCGTTGCCGGGGTCCCCGAACGAGGATGCGCTGTTCAAGATGACGAATCAGAAGGCCACCAGTTCGCTGAAAGCCACTTATGTGAACGTTGTGGCGATATTTGTGCCGCTGGCCGGGTCGGATCAGAAGGTGACCGTGGTGGCGGGCGATCGTCAGGCGGTCAAGGTCGAGGCGCAGTAGACGCCGGACTCGGGCCGGCGCACGGACTTGCCAAGCACCGGAATCGG
>OODJ01003180.1_pt1 | contig 10056 bp, 17 predicted proteins | sample 1671611 | NCBI WGS metagenome assembly OODJ01 (sample SAMN06348174, study PRJEB24527) | human gut metagenome | biome: human gut; feature: ankylosing spondylitis patient; material: feces | host: Homo sapiens | place: China | collected 2015-10 | reverse complement strand
AAAATTCTAATATATGCAGTTTGTTTTCTTCATCGTAAAAATATTTTTTACATGCCATTTGATTATCTTTGAATCTAAAGCATCCAATATCTCCATTTTCAATTTTATCTGTCTCTTCGAAAATAACGATATCTCCTGAACGGATGTTTTCTAAAGCCATACCATCGCCACTAGCAGTAAATGCAAAATACGTTTTGTTTTCATCGCAAAGAGCTTTTGGAAGCATGAAGTAATCAGTAGGTTTTTCACCTAATTTAATATTTAGTTCTGGAGTTCTAATTCGTTTCATAATTTTCCGATGACCTTTCCCATACAGTGAACTTCTGAGTTTTCATTCAATTCAATGTTTCCAAATTCAGGATTCAACGAATGTAAATATCCATTCCGTGCCTCTTTGATCAAAGCCTCGCCATCTACTAAATAGATACCAACTTCACCGATATCAACTTGATCTTGTTTTTTAACCAGTACTAAATCTCCATCCATGTATTCAGGCTCCATACTTTTTCCATCGACTTTTAAAACATAATCTGCTTTTCTTGTTTTTGGAGTATCCGGAACCATAATGGCGCTTTCGTCTATATCGTCAGGTAAGTAATTTCCGATACCAGCACTTGGAGAACACCCATATAAGATTTTTGGAATCATTGGATATGATTCTTCTTTCATGATTTCTTCTTTAACTCTTTGATATTCAATATCTAATACTGAATTGACAGTTTCTACACCATATCGATCAAGATTTCTATATTTCTCTATCATTTTTTGCTCAGATATAGTTGTTGTAAATGTATTTTCTAATGCTTTTATTTCATCTTGATAAATGTAGTTAGGATCACATTCTAGAATGACAAATAATTTTAATAAGACTTCTGATTTTGGAATACTAACACCATTTTCATAATTAGCTATTGCGCCTTTCGTAACTCCTAATTTACTTGCAAGATCTTCTTGAGTCATTTCCTTATTTATTCTTGCGTCTTTAATTCTTGATCCTATGCTCATTGTTATCACCTCTATTCTATTTTTAGAATATCACAAGAAAATTGAAATTAAAATAAAAAAGTCTAAGAAAATTAAAAAAAATGTATTGACAGAACAAGAAACTTATAATATTCTTTGAATGTACAAGAAAATCGTACTTTATGGAGGGAGGCATAAAAATTGAACACACAATCTATACTTTCGAAAAACATAAGAAGAATTATCGATGAAAAAGGTTTGAAACAAAAAGCGATTGCTCAAGAATGCAGAATTAATGAAAAAGCATTCAGCAATATGCTCTGTAATCGACAAGAGATAAGAACACATAATCTTCCACTGATTGCGAAAGCCTTAGACGTGGATATAAGTGAACTCTTCAAAACAGATTAGGAGGGAGCGATATGGAAATCGACAAAAAAAAAGAACTCCTTGAATTAATCAAAGAGTGTGATGATGTTGAATATTTAAGACAAATTTCTGTAACGGCAGATGCATTAGCTGATGCAATTGACTCTTATAAAAAAGCTTCAAATATAATGAAACTTTATTAATGATTTTGAAGTAGTTTATTTGAATCCTCTACTATTAATTCAGCATTAATGATCGCAAGGCAGGCATCTAAAAATGATTTCAGATTATTCAAATCGTAATCTTCATGTTTTTTTATATAGTGTGTCTCATCGTTTCCAAGCCAAGTACAAGCTGTGCTTAAACTTTTGATTTTTGAATCATCTATGTATTGATTGATAACTTGAGACAAGCTTAATTTTTTGATTTGATCAGTATTTTCAGGATGCTTATAAGAGGCGAAATCTTTTATTAAAAATTCTAAGGATTTTCTATATCCCATGCCACTAAGTTCATATAGTTGTAGCTCTTCAGATTTTTGAGACTGGCTGAAGATATCGAAAAATCTTGGAGATAGCTTTTTGATGGATGGATATATATCTTTTTTTGAAAAACAAGGAGGGTATATAGCAGATAATTTAAAGTCAAAATTATCATCGCAATTATATGTCGCATAGAAAGTAGATTCACAATGAGGGCAAAACATAGTTGTGCAGACATATGTATTCCCATTAGATTTCGTATGGTGAAAAGCATATATAGGATCTTCATTTAAAGCTGTTTGGCAGATAGGACAAATTGAAGGAACATCAATATCGACATTTTCATATTCATCAAACTTAGAATTGATAGTACACGCTTCATAATTTTTAATCATAAAAATACCTCACAATCTAAACAAATTCTAACACGAAAGGGGATGTTATTTATGAACAAATTACCTGAAAAAGATTTCATTCACACCGAAGCCTTTGAATGGGTAAATCGAAGTAAAAAGACAATCAAAGAAGATCCGAATATAACAATTGTAATTGATCAAAAAATCGGACTATTTGGATATGTCATTCTAGGATGCTTTATCGCTATGAGCCTGATTACAGTCATCATGGGTTCAGTTGCTACATTTGGTTTTATCTTTGGATGAAAGGAGTAATGAGATGATTAATGTAACTGTGATCCCATCGAACGATCCACCAGAAGTAGTAAGGAAAAGATTGGAAGAAGCGGTAAGAGTTTTCTTCCTATCCGTTGAAAAAGAAAAAGCGCCTACTGCCGACCAAAGCAAGAGCGCTAAATAGTGGATTCTTTTAATAATCCATAACTATTTTACCACAGGGAAAGGAAATCTACCACATGAAGGAAAAGAGTTTTACAATAGAACAATTTATAGAGGCTTATCAAAAAGCTGCTGTTTCTAAGGCTGCAGAATCTTTGAAACAAACAAAGGATATTGAAGTAGGAATTGCTATGACGATGTTGTCCGTAATTCTTATAAAGAAAACAGAAGAAATTCTATTGGGTGAAGAAGAAAAATAAAAAAAACCGGCAAACGAAAGTCACCGGCACGCATAATTAGACAAACAAATTGTAACGCATAAAAAAGGACGTGTAAAGGTGACTTATGAACAAAGAACAAATGATGAATGCCTTAGAGGACTATCTAAATGAAGAAGTCGAGGACGAAAAGGCAGAACATACCATGATCCATTATCGCCATGTATTGGATGAGTTGATCGAATCGTTGCCAGATGGAGAAATCAAAAAAAGCGATTTGATCAATTATAAAAATGAGCTTGTGAAACGGTACAAACCGAGTACCGTCAACAACTATCTGATCATCATCAATAAGTTCATTCGATACGTGAATATTGGTGAAAATTATAAAGATTTGAATGATTTAAAAAAGCATAAATGCTCATTGACATTGAAACTGATCAAGCTGCAGGAAAAGGCATCGCTGGAAAATGTTCTAGAGATCGCAGATCTTCGAAGGCTTTTAAGGATGGCCAAAAAGTTGGGGCAGATGGATATCTATTACATTATGAAGATATTTGCCTACACAGGGATCAGAGCGGAGGAATTAAAAGTATTCACCGTTGAAAATGTCAAATCCAACTATATCCAGGTTTCGAACAAAGGAAAGACAAGAAGTATTATTCTTCGATCAGATCTGAGACGGGAGCTGCTGCATTACGCAAAGGACAGACAGATCAAATCAGGAACTCTCTTTCCTGGACGTTTTAAAGGAAAGATGATGCACGCAAGCACAGTTTACAAACGTATGAAAAAGATTGGTGGAAAGTGCAGAGGGATTGATTTAGACAAGATCCATCCGCACAGTTTCAGACATCTATTTGCTGTGCATTTTATTGACGAGGGAGGCAGCCTTTCAGAGCTGATGGACATCTTGGGGCATTCATCCATACAAACTACCACGATATATACACGTACTACGGATGCCACAAAGAAAAAGCATCTGGAAAAAATGAAATTTTAAAAGGAGGGGATCGAATGAATCACTTGGCAAGGAAGTCATGCTATGGCTAATAAACGAATGTTTGCGATGCAGATCGTGGACAGTGATGCATTCCTGGATATGCCACTATCGGCACAGTGCTTATATTTTCACCTCAACATGAGGGCTGACGATGATGGATTCGTTGGAAATCCTAAACGCATCCAGCGGTTGATTGGTGCGAGTACCGATGATCTAAAGCTACTGATTGCAAAATCATTTGTACTGACATTTGACAATGGTGTAATCGTCATCAAGCACTGGAGGATGCATAATACTTTATCTTCTTCGCGTTATACCGAAACTGTCTATAAGGATGAAAAAAACAGTTTATTGCTCAAGGATAACAAATCGTATTCATTGACATCCGGAACACCACTGAACGATGCCAAGTATATTGAAATGTCAAAAAGACAAGTTAGACGAACAATAGACGAACATCAGACGAACACAGATATAGATATAGGTTTAGATATAGATTTAGATAAAGAAAAAGAAATACTTAAAGAAAAAGAAAGTGAAACCCCCATTCTATCGATGATGTTGGAAACAGGAGATGCGTATGAGATTACCGAATCTATGCGTAAGGATTGGCAACAATTACATCCACAGGTAGATGTTCTAAAAGAAATGCAGGCCATGAAAGCATGGCTGTATGCGAATCCGACTAAACGGAAAACAAGAAGAGGTATGAAAAGATTTATCAACGGATGGCTAACCAGATCATCCAGGGAGAACAACAATCATGCCGTTGAGGATGTTCCGGAATGGTATGCGGATACAAAACAGACAGAACCAAGTCCGGAATTACTGGAAAGAATCAGAAAGATACAGAAAGAGTTAGGAGAAGAAAAAAATGAAGTTCAAGATTGATAAAAAAAGACTGCTCGATGAACTGCGAATCATATCCATGTGTATCGATAGTCTGGCACCGGTACCGGCCATGAGCGGTGTAAAAATAAATGCTAAAGACGGATGCCTTGAGCTGATCGGATCGAATGGAAATCAGTCGATGTGGTCAAGAATCAAGGAAGTAAACGTGATCGAAGAAGGAGATATCGTTGTAGATTCCAAAGCGTTCACATCCATCGTCAGCAAGGCACAACAGGATATATCGGTCAGTACAAAGGGAATGTCGATCGTCATCACATCCGGAAAGGCCAGGCAAAGGCTGAATGGATATTACACGGGTGAATATCCGGATATTGATTTTTCTTTACCGGAGATCAGACTGGATATCGACATGGCTATCCTGGATGACATCATCAATCGAATATCCTATGCGATCAGTACCAATCCAAATCAGAACAATAACAGGCCGGTGCTGAAAGGATTGAACCTGGACTGCAGCAAGACATCCATGCAGGCCAATTCATCCGATTCATATCGTATGGCTATGTATGTCATTGACGGCCGTGCATCCAGTGAGATCAACATTACTGTGCCATACAATGCCTTGAAAAACGTTTTAAAGTTGCGAGATAAACAGGTTGATATCTATGCCAACGATAACAAGATCCTTTTTGAATCGGAAAATGAGATCTTTCAAACGAGCTTGATCAGTGGTTACTATCCGGATGTAAAGCGGATCATACCAAAGGAATTTGTAGGGAAACTGGAAATCAACAAAAAGGAACTAATCAATGCCATTGAACGTACAGAATTCAATCTACATGAAAATACGAATGTGATCTATCTGTGCATGGATGAAAACAAAGTCATGATCAAGACGGATGAAACAGAACTTGGATCAACCGAAGAAGAACTCGAAAAATGCGAGTATGAAGGGGAATCGATGGAAATCAAGCTGAATGGGAAATTTCTGAAAGAGGCCTTGAATTCGTGCCTGAGTGAAAAAGCCATTATGGAATTTGCCGGAAGTCAGAAAGCTTTGCGAATCAATTCCGGATTTGATGTAGAGGATAACTACACGGCCATCATGGTACCACTGAGGGAGGTAAAACGATGAAAGTATTGAATCAGGTTATTAAGGAAAGATATGCGTTATATAACGGAGACAGTGCGGAGGTCATGCAGGGTCTTCCAAGCGATTCGATGGATTATTCGATCTTTTCTCCACCATTTGAAAGTCTGTACACCTATTCGGATAGTGACAGAGATCTGGGAAACTGCCGGAATGAGGAAGAATTCTATCAGCAGTTTGATTTTATAGCAAAGGAACTGTATCGAATCATTAAACCGGGAAGACTGATCAGCGTGCACTGTATGGATCTTCCGGCATCTCTCAATAATGACGGATTCATCGGCTTGAAAGATTTTCCAGGCAAGCTGATCAAGGTCTTTGAAAAAGTAGGGTTTATCTATCACAGTCGAGTGACAATCTGGAAAGATCCTGTAGTCGCTATGCAGCGTACAAAGGCACTAGGACTTCTGCATAAACAGATCAAAAAGGACAGTGCCATGTGCCGTCAGGGTATTGCTGACTACATCATCACACTGCGAAAGCCGGGAGAAAACATGGAACGAATCACCCATACCAATGAAACATTCCCGGTTGAAAAATGGCAGCAGTATGCATCACCAGTTTGGATGGACATCAATCAGTCGAACACCCTGAATCGAAAATCGGCACGAGATGAACGGGATGAAAAGCATATCTGTCCGCTGCAGCTGGATGTGATCGAACGATGCATCGAATTGTGGACAAACGAAGGCGATACAGTGTTCACTTCATTTCTAGGGATTGGGAGCGAAGCTTATCAAGCCTTGAAAATGAATCGTAACGCCGTTGGAGTCGAACTGAAAGAAAGTTATTTTGAACAGGCCGTGAAGAATTGTGAGAATGCTTTAACGTCACCGGTTCAGCTGAGTTTATTTGATGTGGGTGAAGTCGAATGACATATGAAGAATTTCTAAAATCAAAAGAATTCCAGCCAATTCATGCCGGATTTGAGCCGGATGAACTCAATCCGAATTTGTTTGACTACCAGGATGCCATTGTTCGATGGGCACTGCGAAAAGGGAGATGTGCCTTATTTGAAGATACAGGAATGGGGAAAACGATCCAACAGTTGGCGTGGGCCGATGCCGTATGTAAACACACGGATGGAAAAGTATTGATCCTGGCACCTCTGGCCGTTTCAAAGCAGACGGCCAAGGAGGCGGATAAGTTTGGCGTTGCATGTCATTTGGTGGAATCCGAGGAAGATGTACAAAAGGGAATCAATATCACAAATTATGAAAAGATCCATAAATTCGATACAGGACAGTTTGATGGCATCGTACTGGATGAAAGTTCGATCCTGAAATCCTATTCCGGGAAAACCACAAAGGATCTGCAATACCGTTTCTCACGTACTCCATACCGGTTATGCTGTACGGCAACGCCAAGTCCGAATGATTTTACGGAGATTGGTACAACGGCGGAATTCTTGGGGATTATGCCCAGAACGGAGATGCTATCAACATTCTTTATCAATGACATGATGGGGAAAGAAAGAATTGGATGGCGGTTAAAGAAACATGCAGAAAAGGACTTCTTTCGATGGATGGCTACCTGGTCGATGATGATCGACAATCCGGATAATTTGGGATTTGACGGATCTATGTTCAAATTACCGGAATTAAATGTTCAAACGCATGTGCTGGAGAGTGATCCGGATGAAGGTGTTCTTTTTCCGGACATTGCAGAAACTTTGACAGAACGCAGACAGGCCAGAAAAAAGAGCGCAGAAAAACGCATCAAATTATCGAAAGAGATTGCACTGCAGGAAGAGCAATGTTTGATTTGGTGCGATTACAATTATGAATCCGAGATGCTGCACAAAGCTATACCCGAATCGGTGGAAGTCAAAGGGGCGGACAAGCCGGAGCATAAAGAAACGGCCATGATCGGATTTGCCAATGGTGATGTAAAGTATTTGGTCTCCAAGCCGTCTATTTGTGGATTTGGAATGAACTGGCAGAACTGTCATTCAATGGTGTTCAGCGGATTGTCTGATAGTTTCGAACAATTCTATCAGGCAGTTAGACGATGTTGGCGATTTGGACAGACGAAACCGGTGGATGTGCATGTGATACTTTCTGAGGCAGAGATGGCAGTTCTTGAAAATATACGAAGAAAACAGTCCGAACATGATCGAATGAAAAAAGAAATGATTGAAATCATGAGTGATATATCAAAAGCGGAATTGTACAACCTGGAATCAAGACATACGGAATATGTTCCGAAAAAAACGATGCAGATTCCGCCCTTCATGAGATAGAACCATGATCTATCTCATGTTGAATGAAAAAGATATCACTCATGTAGTCGGAGAAGTCAGTTCAGATCAGTTGATACAGGAACTTCATTTCAAAAACTATTCAATGCTGGATTCTTGGATCTCTCGTAATAACAAGTACAAAGGCTGCTGGCTGGTTGAAAAATACGATGAAGATCATAGAAGAAGAAAAAAAGTGGACAGTCAATTGATCTACGAAAAAAAAGGAAGAAAGTATTACATCAATACGAACTGCCGAGTTTATGTGATTTACAAAAGTGGCCGTAAAAAGTATTTGTCGATCTTTCAGAAACCTGGTCATCCAAAAAGCAAATATTACTGCAAGGTGTCGGATCATGATATTGATGTAGTTAGGACTTTGGCACTGTGTTTCCTTGGCATGAAAAAAGAACAGTGCTGCATCCTGAAAGGTGAATTGAATTTGGAAAATATAAAAGTCATGTCAAAAAGTGAATGCAGTTCCATAACAGGTAAGATGGCCAGAGCGAATAAGCCGGTCGGGCTGTATGAAAATGGAAAGCTCAAAAAGAAATATGACAGTGCCAGAGAAGCTGCAAAACATTTGTATATGAGCTATCAGACGGTATCGGATTACTGCAATAAGAAGGTAAAGAAACCAATGATGGATCTTAGATGGGTATAGGAGAAAATATGGAAAAGCAAAAGATTATAAAACTGATTGAAGATGGTGTAGAAATATTGGCCATTAAAGTAGCTGTTACGGACAATGGAGTATGTGGATATATGCAGATGGATCAAGGAATTGTATCCGCATTTAAAGAGAATGGTATCGATTTTGATGAGTTTACAAAAAGAATGAACGGAAAAATCAATCAATTGATCGTTGAACTTTGCCATGAAGTGGATCGTACTGTTAAACAACTTAGATTCGAGGGAATGCTATGTTAAAAAATCAGAAAGAAAGAGAAGACTATTTGGAAAATGACGAGAACTGGGAAACGATGGAAGAGTTCTCCATGTTTAGATTCCAGAGGCATAAGGATAAACGAATACCGTTATGGCGGTTACAGGTATATATGCCGGAAAGAAGAACTGCAAATTACGTGATCCGCAAGGAAGGCTGGCATCCATATATGTTTGGCCATCAGTGGATACTGGTATCGGAAGATGGATTCGATCGAAATATTACAAAAACAGAAGCGATAGCACTTATAAAAAATATATAAAAAGATCTTGCGCTCAGTAAGGACTGTCCTACATTACAGTAAGCCTTCTTTATGTTTTCTTTGAATTGTACTTGTTTTTGGATGTTCCTCCGTAGGATGGTCCTTTCTGAGCGCAAACTTAGAAAGGATGTAACGTAATGAAACACACAAAACTAGAAATCATTACCGCATTAAACATTATTAAAGATACATGCCAAGAATCAACCGAAAAGTGTGTAGATTGTTTGCTATGCCCATTTAATGATGGAGATGGGCATTGCATTGTTAATGAACAAGCACCAAGCGCTTGGGATATCAAAGATGATGAACCGTGGAGGGCTTTTGAATGATAAGTGAGAAAGAATGCAAGGAAGCACTTGACGGATTAAGAAATTTAGAACGTTATGAGAATTTCAAAAAGTGGAATGGACAAGTAGCACCTCAAGTTAAAGCAGATGTGATTGAACAGCTTATTCGAGAACACTTTAAAATGGTAATTAAATACGATTTAGCGTTGATGGAATTGGTGGAAATGGAAAGGAAACTTTATAATCCACCGCTAACCATTGACGACCTTAAACGGGATCAGGAAGTCTATTGTAAGTCATACGGGGAAACGGTATTAATTCTTGACATTGATAAAGAAAATAATTCTTTGCTTTTATCGAAGTTCGATAGAAGAAGATATTTTGAATATGAATTTGAACCGGATACATTTTACAGGAGGAAGTTATGAGATATAGACATAAAGTAATTGGATGTATCTTGGAATACGTTAGCTGGGGCAGAAATGTTAATA
>OODJ01003168.1_pt1 | contig 10094 bp, 17 predicted proteins | sample 1671611 | NCBI WGS metagenome assembly OODJ01 (sample SAMN06348174, study PRJEB24527) | human gut metagenome | biome: human gut; feature: ankylosing spondylitis patient; material: feces | host: Homo sapiens | place: China | collected 2015-10 | reverse complement strand
GGTTGATTTTTTAAGTTCATTTTAGTTTGTCAGTTCAAGGAAAGAGGATAGATTTTCTATATTTTCATTTGGACACAAATGCGGACACAAACAGCCGATTTATTCCGAAAAATCACGCTTTTTCCAGCATATTTTTGAAAGCGGAATCAATCAATTTTTTCAACAATATTTAGAAAAAACAACATTCAAGCATTGATTGACAACAACAATACAGGAAAAGCGCCGTTTTTTCAAGGTTTTACGTGTCCATATATTTTCATATCTTGTTTTCTATATATTTTCAGTTTTTATCTTTCATAATTTGAAATACGTCTTTGGACACAAAAAGAAAAGAACGCTTTGGACACAACCTTGGACGCATTTGCGAAATGCCCAAAACAAAGAGGACGCAGGAAAACGCCTGCGTCCTCTTCTGCCTCCAGTGGCTTATTCGGGAATAGCGTGATAGTACCGGGCAACCTTGTTCGGCGCGGCGTCCTTGTCGCAGACAAACGCCTTCGCCATTTTCGCGTAGAAGTCCGGCGTGGATACGTTCAGCTCGGTCGCGACCTTGTAATAGTCCGACCAGATCATGTTCATCGCCGCGTAGAAGTCGACGAACTTGTCCTCCGGGATACCATGCTTCTTGGCAACAGCGGTAGTCTCAGCGTAAGACCACTTACCGCCGTGCGGCTTGGAAGCATCTTCGTTCTCCATGTTCGCGACCCACGTTTCGGCTTCTTCCATGGTGAGCGGCGAATCCATTTCTTCCAGATGCTCGTGTAAGCGTTTTCTTTGCCACCTGTGAGCCTTTTTCCAACGCTTCTAAGGCAATCGACCACAGAGCAAAGTCACGCACGTTCTGCGCCGTTTCTGGGCCATATAACGCCCTCATATATTCCCGTTCGATGCACTCACGCGTCAGCATACGCTTACACCCTCTCCACGTTAATTCCGGCGTTCGTAACAGCGGCGGCAGCCGACAGCTGCACAGTCAGCGTGCTGGTCTGCGGGCAGCAGCAGGTGCGCACAGTCACCGGAGACAGGGACAACTGGACAGCCTCATTCGCCGCCGCAGCGGTCGCTGTTACAGTTGCGCCGGGATAGGCAACGCCATTGACCAACAGAGTGGCTGTAATAGCCCCGGCAGCGGTCGGGAGTGCCGTGACGTTAAACCCCACGTCATAATAGCCGGCATCCGTCAGAACGACGTTTGTACCCACCAGACGGCAATCACAGCCATAACGTCTGGTTAGCGTGGTAAACTGCACGCCGCCGTTCGCCGCGACAGCCTGAGTTCCGGCATTGACGGCATAGATTAGAGATTTGCAGGACATATTTAACCCTCCTTAGGAGTAGATGCGATTCCTTTGTTCAGTAGACCATGTGCATTGTCCAACATCAAGGCAGACATATAGTCCAGCGGCGTCATGGGCGTTACATCGCGAGCAAGCGCAATAGCCAGCGCAATGATCTGCTGGATATCCGACAGCGGCATATTGTCATAGTCACGCTTCATCAGGCTGGTCTCGATAGCCGCCCGAAGATCCTGATTGATTTGAGTCGCCATACAATCCTCCATTTTATAAAAAGGCGGGCGTAAGCCGCCCGCCTGCCCAGCCGATACGACTTTTAGATGTTGAAGTTGTTGTTGCCGTTGCAACCGCAACCCTGCTGAATCGGCACGAAGTTCGGCACAACGCCGTAAGCATAGTTGCTGATACGCGGGATGCCACACAGAGCAGACTGCAATTCAAGCTGGTTGATGCGGTTCTGCATGTCGGCAAAGCGGTTGCCGGTAATCGCATCCAGAATCTTCTGCATGCTGGCAGTCGTGTTCGCATTGATTGCCGCCGTGTTGATCGCGCCGTTGTAGTTGACGGAGTCGATGGCACGCAGCGTATCGCAGCAGCATTTCTGCATCGCAGCAAAGCCGCTATTGGTCTCGTTCTGGATATCGCGGATTTCGCCGAGGATGTTGTAGTTGCCATCCTTAATCGCACCAGTGGTATCGTAGACGCCCTGACGCACAGCGGCAACGATCTCGTTGTTCTGCCGTTCAAGAGCTGCAAAATCGGTCGAACGCTGTACATCACCGACCGTCGCCGCACGGTCGCCGCGACCGCCGAAGAATCCACCGCCACCGCCAAGCAGGACGAGAATCAGCAGGGCAAAAATCCACATGCCGCCGCCACTGCCGCCGAACACGCCGTCATTTTTGCCAGTCGCCGCAGCGACATCGGCAAGGCTATAATTTTCCATAAGTTTTACCTCCGTTTATATTCCAAGCCTCCGGCTGCGCGCTTGCCGAAAGGAGTGGTCTCATCGAATCAGGGACAAGATGTCCTCCGGATTCACGCCCATACGCTGACATTCCGAATAAAACACCTTTTCAGGGTCTTTTCCGGCTGTCATCATACGGACAGCCGCCATCATGGGATTGTCCCCATTCATGAACTGCTTTGCTTTAGATACCGCCGCCCGAATGTCATTCTGCTGCATCGTCGGCTGACTGTTGTTTCCGGTTTGTCCGAACAGGCTGCTTGCCATTGCTTAACACCATTCCTTTCAGCTCGTCAAATTCTTCACGGGTTACATATTCGGGGGATGCCTGCTGCATTTGCGGCTGCGCATCCGGCACCGGAATAAAGGTGAATGTTCTTATGCTGCCGAAGCCGGCACCGTCCGTAGACTTGACAAAAAACACATCATTATTGGTGTCAAACAAAGCCACGGAGCTGTTCGGCGGCATCTGAAAGGCTTTTGCGCCATCAATTCCATTAACGCGAATCAGCTGCATGTTTTGTATTGGTGCATTCTGCTGTTGAAGGGCTTGAAGCCTATCAAAGTACGTCTGCTGCGCAAGTTGCGGATAAATGTACGATTGCGGATAACCGTTGTACACTGCAATCCACCTCCCTTTTATGCCCTTATTATGGTGCAGAACAAGGGGTTGTTCCTGACATCTTCCTGTCGCAAACATGACAAAAAACGGTCGAGTGCCATATGACACCCGACCGTTTTAATTTAGTAAATATTCAATTTGGATAATGTTGTTCGAGATATATGATTCGGTCTTTTATCGTGCGGATGGTGCGATCCACTGTCCGCACAGACCTGTTCGTGGCAAATGCTATCTCAACTCGCGATTTGCCCTTCTGAAGTAACTCGAAAATGCGCAGCTCATCCTCCGTAAAACCGCACTCGGCGCAGTAGCGCACATAGTCCGGTTTGCAGAAGCGTAGCCGCATTTGTCATTAGCCCTCCTGTGCAGTTGTCAGCTCAGCCGCTGGAACAGCGTTCTCAATCAACAACGGCGTCGAGCTTTCAAGCTTTGCAATCTCGGCGTTTACCAGCTCGGCAAGCTCATTCGTGTCCAGCTTGTAGCCATGTGCGTTAAGCCGCTCTTGCACCCATGCCAGCTTTTCCTCGCCGCGCCCGGAGCCGGTGTACAGCTTCTCGGCGGCGAATACGAGGATAGACACGAGGTCGCGGATTTCGCGCCGCTGGTCAAGCGTCGTCTTGGCCTTGATCCACGGGACGACATACCGCGTAATCAGCGCGGCCACGAGGACGATCAGCGCCTGGAAGATGGGGGTCAGGTCAATATTGGACATAGATAGCCTCACTTTCTGCCCGGTTTTTGCCGGGCGATGTCATGTAAAAATGTGGTTCTCCAAACACTTGTGATAAGTGTTTTTGATGATATTGGTCGCCTCTATTGTTTTGTGGTTTTCAAATTGTGGGTGTGATTCGCAGTAAGCATTATAGGCATTGATATCGTCAAACACCTGCTCAAAATGCTGTCGTGCGTGGCTCAAATCCGTCCGATAGTACAGCTCATCCGCAAACCGCTGTATCCGTGCTCGTGCAATTTTGGCAAACTCAAGGTCGTTTTTTGCCTCCATTGCGGTCACACGCGCCTCCAACGCACCGACAAGTACCTTGCGCAAACCCTTAAAAACCCAAGACAGGGGCTGCGCCTTGACCGGTGAAATCTCAATCAGGTTGAGCGCGATATACACCAGCACGAGCGTCAGCGTGCTGTGCGTCGTGACAGCCGCTTGCAAGCCGTCCAGCAGCTTTTGTAGTGTCATCGGTCAATCCTCCGCAATCGTCCATTTTCCCGCCAGCGTGATATACACGCCGTCGCTCCTGCGCAGGGTCGTCGTGGTCGGCGATTCGGCGCTCGTCTCGCCCTGATCTTCGCTTTCTGGCGCATCCTCGACCAGATACTCGCTCGACATGTACCCGGCCTCGCCGCTTTCCAGCGTGCCGAAGACCCAGCCTGTGCCGCCCGCCTCGCGGATGATGTTCACCCGCGTCCCGTTCTCGGCTTTGGCGATGATCTTTGACCGCGTGCTTGCGCCCTCACGGATGTTGAGATATCCGCTGGTCACGCTCACCGTTGCATTGCCAAAAATCTTTTCCGCTTCGCTCACTTCCGTTTTTCCTCCCTCCGAATAGTCCACCGCAATCATCCGATGCACCCCCAGCCCGTTCCACCCCGCTTTTTCCGTCAGCTCAGTTTCCACCACACATCCCCGGCTCTTGCTTGAGTGGATCACCGTGCCCCGCTCCGTCACCAGCCCGGTGTGGCTCACGTCGCCCGTGCCCACGCCCATGAACGCCAGCATGCCCGCCTTCGCGCCGGAAATCCCCGTCTGCCGCCAGATCAAATGGCGATACTTCGGCGCACTGTCAAAGCTGTTCCAAAGCTCGTTTGTGCCCGCCGTCGTGTAGCGCTTGTCGCCGCCCGGCGCTGCGCGGATGACCTTCTTGATGAGGTTGATGCAGTCCAGCTCGCTGTAAGGCGTCCCGATCAGCTCCCGCGCCGTGCGGATGGCCTCGCTTGTTTCAATCATTGGCTTTTCCTCCTTTCCGTTTTTTTATCCGAGCAAATGCCCTCGTAACCGATGGAACTGTTTCAGCGTCCTTCTGCGGGCTAAAGCATACTTTCGGATGTTTTCTTCCGTCGGTTCGATGCCCCAGCTGTACAGGTAGTCAGTAATGTACTCGATGGCCCATTTCCGCGCCTGTTTTCTTTGCATTTCATATTCTTTTTTGCTTTTCATTCGCCCCACGCACCTCCCGCGCGGATGAAGCGGCCAACCAGACAGCCGGCCGCGAAGATGATCGCGCCGCCGACGATGATGCCAAGAATAATCATGGTTTTGCCTCCTTAGACGATTGAAAGGCCGTCGTCAGCCTCTTCCTTCGCGTTTTCCGCGTCCAGCGCGTCGTAGTATGTTTGTGCCAGCGCCTCGATCTCTCCGATATCCGCATCAGTGAGCAGCCCATTATCAAGATGGGTGTATGCCTTGTCCAGCCAATAGGCCACATCTCGCCCGGCGGCGATCTCGCGCTTGATGGAGCGCAGGGTCAGGTCATGTCTTGCTTTGCTTTTGATTGCCATATGCTTTTCCCCTCCTTTAGGTTGTAGTCATAGACGCAATCGCGTCCTCAAGATTTTTAATCACGATGTTCACGTCTCTTTGATAGTCCAGTTTCAATCCCGCGCCGTCTGCGGCTTGCACCACGGTGTTTGGCGCGTAGGTAGTCAGCGCTTTGTAGGCGGCGAGTTCGTCAGAGGTGAGCGGGGTTTCGATGGGCGTGGCGAGAGTTGCATTTTGTTCGGCAAGTGTTTTGGTGGCATCAAAAGCACCCTTATCAATCCTCTGCACCTTTACACTCTTGCCAAAGTCCACCTCATCGCAAATCCATTGCTGACCCGCAGGGTCAGTGTAGTTGCCGCCAGAAGTGACAGGGATGCCGGGTAAGCCGTTGGGTGTGGGCAGGGCGAAGAGCTGTTCACGGTAGGGGGAGTAGGCTGTGGATTTCGTGCCGATTTCCATTTGGATTTTTGCTTTATTTAGTTTCTCAATTATGTGCGGCTTGTAATCGGTAGCAATATACACAACATGCCATCCACTCTGCACCACTGCGGATTTTGTTTCGCCTGTTTCTGATGCAATTACTGATTTTGGTGTATATTTTTGCGTTTTTGTATCAAAATCTCCAACGTAGCAATTTGTGTCAATACTGGCATTACATGTTATAACAATGGTCGACCCTGCCGGGATGTAAAATGTGTATCCATATCTGATTCCACCGTCCGGCTTGATAATTATTGATAAGTTGGTTTGCGTCACCACCGGGAACAGATTCTTCCCCGTCACCTTCACCGCCACGCTCCCGCCGTCCCCCGCACTCACGATCGGAACAGGCGCATCGGGAGTCGGTGTGCCATCCTGTGTACTCTTGCCGTACACGGTCAGGCCGCATAATGGCGCAGAAAAAGCGTCAGAGACAGATACAGGATTGCCCGTTTCGGTGCCGATCAGGATATTCTGGCGCGCTTTGTCGGCCTTCTCAGCAACAGCCTTCTCGATTTCCGCCAGCCGCTTTCCCGTTGCGGCCGCGTCCGCCGCCTCTCCCTCCTGGGTCAGCGTCGCGTCGATGACAGCATCCTTGCCCGGTTCGCCTTTTGCGCCCGTGTCGCCCTTATCCCCTTTATCTCCCTTTGCGCCCTGTGCCCCGGTTGCACCCGTGTCACCCTTGGGGCCTCGCAGGCTTTCAAGCTGTTCGAGCGTGAAATCGTCAAAGGTAAACGCGTCTCCTTTTGCGCCCGTTTCGCCCTGCGGACCGGTGTCTCCCTTCTCGCCCGTGTCGCCCTTGTCCCCTTTTTCGCCCTTGGGTCCCTGCGGGCCAATCGGGCCTGTTTCACCCCTGTCTCCCTTCGGGCCTTGCGGTCCTACAAAGTCGCCATCATCCAACCGCCGCTGTACTTCATCCGCAACTGCCTGTGCGGCGTTTCCTGCCCGCTCAACGTCGGCCAGCGTGCCAGTTGCTTTATCAATCCATTTTTCAACCGGATCAGGCGCCGGGGCAGCTGCGTCGCCAAGAGACTCGCCGACGCGCGTACAGGCAATCGCAGTCTTGATGACCGTGCCATTCGCGTCTTGGATTGTGATTTGGGCTTGCCCGCTTCCGGCTTTATTGCCGATATCCGCTCTCGTGATCTCCCACGTCAGGATGCCGCCCTCTTGTTTCACCGTTGCCGGATACTCCACCCGGCCAGGCGGCTTGACCGTGATCGACGCAATAGCATCTGGATACTGGCTCAATATGCTTTTTAGGTCGATCAGCACCCGCGTCGCGCGATTTTCATCGACGCGGCCAAGCAGCAGCGCTTGATCGCCAAAACGGTCAAGCGCCAGAATGATATCACGCATCACGATCTCTCCCTCGTTTAACTCAAGTTCAACAAATAACATCCGCTTGATTTAATTAACGGGATGTTTTCATCCCGTTATTAAAATCAAGCCAAACTTTTTACTCTTCCGCCAGCTCCGGCAGACCCGCGTCCACCAGCAACTCTTTGACCTTCGCCTTGAGCTTGGCCGGGACATCCTTAAACTCGGTCTTGCCAAGGATCACGCGCTGCGCAAAAAACATCGCCATCATCGTTTTCCCCCCTTTCCCCATGATTTTCAGCATCGTCCAGATGACCAGATCACGCATACACAATTCCTGCCATCTCGGCCATGCAGTCTTCCAAAAAATCGTTTCGGTCGCTGAGCGCCTGAATCTGCGCTTTGAGGAGCGTGCGCTCCTTCTCTTCCGCTGTCGGTTCGGGCGCAGGCCGCGCGTCAAAGTCCGCGTCCATCTCGGCCTGTGTCCGCTGCGCAACCAGCCCGTCCACGAGCTTGTAGCGGTACACGCCGCGCTCATCCGTGAGCGGCTTGAGCAGATAGTTGTTCTGCGCGTGCCTGTATCGGTCGCCCTCGCCCTCATCGATAGCTGTCCAGCCGTCGCCGCTCACAAACGCGTCGCTGTTGATCGCCGTCACGCGCCCCGCGTCGTCGGTCTGCACCAGCACCTTGCAGCTCTCTGTGTCCAATGTCATCCCTCCTTTACAGGTCGGCAGAAATGTCAATATCTCCCAGCGGCTCAATAAGGCCCGTGCAGATGCCCGTTACAGATACCGCGCACTTGACGGCGACGCGGTTTGCGTTTGCGTTATGCGCCGTAGCCGTCTCGGTCGTCGTTCCCTGCGCGCTGCCCAGCGTGTAGTAAAACTTCCCGCCGGCCGTTACGGTTGGTGAAATCCGCATAGTCTGTAAGGGGATAAACGCATAAGCTACTCCATTTGAGGCGTACCCGGCGAACGTTTCATTGTCGGCCTTGATCCTCCGATAATATCGCAAACATTCGGCCAGTTCCGCCGCGTATCCCTTCGGCACATACGGCGGCAGGGTTTCCGCCGTGTATTCGCCCTCGTAGAGCGCCGCCCAACGGACGACCGCCGCCGTTCCGGTGCTTTGTGTGTCCGGCGAAATGAGCACGTTCACCACTTCGTCCCCGGTTAGGCCATCCGGTTTTGTCAGTTTAGCCACCAGCGTGCGCTCCGCCGTGTCGCCCTGAAAATACGCTTCCGCAAAATTCACCGTGCCACTGTCAATGAAGACAAACAGACGACATGCCACCGGGAAAACGCCGCGCACCGCAAACGTCATCACGTCGGCAAACCGTTTCACCTCGATCCGCTGCATAATACCCGCCGTCCAGCTCGTCTTGTCCGACACGATTTTCAGCCCGTCTGCCGCCTGTGAAACCGTCGCGCCGTTTGTCCGCATCCAGCGATCCACAGCATACCCGGTCGCGCCGTGCGCCCCGTTCACGCCCGCCTGCGCAACCGGGTGGATAAAATCGCTGTTGTCCAGCAGGTTGTATGGCTGTATATAATACTCTGGCGATTTTCCTGCCAACTTATCCGCTGTCATCGCGCTGTCGGATATGATCTTCCCATTCTGCTCCAGTCGACTGCCATCGGCTTTTATGATCTGATCGGCAGTCGTGAGCGGGTAGATGCCGTCCGTGCTACTCATAATCGGCGATTGAGGTTTTTTGTAGGTAATTATCTCACCCGCGTCGCCGTCGCCGAGGTAGAGCGCTTTTGCGTCTACAGCCTCCAGATTCCTCTTTACCTGATTAAGCTCGCTAGTAGATGCCGCATCAATATTTGATCTTGCTTGTGCCTTTTGAGTATCTTCGAGTGTCTGCGCCGTATACAGCACCGCTTCCTGCGGCGCATCCTTGCCGGGATCGCCCTTCTCTCCTTGCGGCCCGGTCGCTCCGTCTTTTCCTGGGTCGCCCTTTTCACCCTGAGGCCCTTGCGGCCCGGTCGCTCCCGGCGCTCCGTCTTTTCCTGGGTCGCCCTTTTCACCCTGAGGTCCGGAAGCTAGTCCAAATATAATTTTCCCAGTCTCGCTGTCGTATGTTGCTGTGCATCCCGTTCCGGGCTCTCTGGTCTGGGCTTCAACAAGCAAATTTTCAATTTTGCCAGGTGCGCCACTCTCCAAACCAAGTGTTAAAGTTGCAGTTTGAGAATCGTATGAAGCATCACTACCCGTCCCATACTTTCTACTATATGATTTGACCGTCATCTGTTTTACGCCATCTGCGGCCTTAAGAAGCTGATCCAGCCAAGTTTCAAAAGAAGCTGGCCGTTCGCCTGCGCTTCCTGTCATAGATACAAGTAAACTAGTTTTACCTTTTGCGCTTTTGTATATTTCTCCAGAAACGCCTTTAATAGCAACCTCTATTTGTCCAGCACCGGGTGCGGCGGTATCACCTTTTTCAACCGTCCATACAATGTCCGTGTTTTCAACCGTTGTTGCCGCCGGATATACGCTACCAAGTGGTGTTTTAACAAGTAATTGGTATTCAGCCCCAATATACTGACTTTGATATTTTTTAATATCAATGCGAATTTGGGTTGCCTTGTTTTCCCCGTCATAACCAAGGAATATTAACGATTTATCAATATCATCAAAATCATATCTAAAAATACGCATTAGATACTCTCCTCCTCTATGATGGACAAAGAAGACTCTATCATTGTCGATGCAGTCGCGCTTTTAATTACTTCTCCAGCCTTGCCAAAAATATTAATTTCGATCATTCCATTTCCATAAAAAACAGTATCATCAGTTTTCAAAATCCATTTTAATATCCCGTTTTCTATGTTTGTCTGCGCAACATACATATCATTGATTGGATTTTTCACATAAAGTCTAACTTCAGAATTGGGGTAATCTTTCAAGCTGGTA
>OODJ01003164.1_pt1 | contig 10109 bp, 5 predicted proteins | sample 1671611 | NCBI WGS metagenome assembly OODJ01 (sample SAMN06348174, study PRJEB24527) | human gut metagenome | biome: human gut; feature: ankylosing spondylitis patient; material: feces | host: Homo sapiens | place: China | collected 2015-10 | reverse complement strand
AAAATATTATGTAGTTATACCATATTATTCAGAAGAAGTTGGAGATTATGCTCAAGAAGAAATAAGAGAGATGGCTTTCTCTGAACTTTATACAAAAGCACAATCAATAATTAGAACTTTAAGTGTGTGTGGAGTTACAGGAAAAGTAATGACATCTACAGAATTAGTTGATTTACTTTATGTGGCATACAACAGAGATGATGCTGATGTATATGGAATTGATAAAGCTTTGAAGGCTGGATACAACGAACTATATTCAACAGCACCAGATTACATGGACAAGAAGATGAGAATGCTGGATGAACAAATAGCAAGAGATGCTGCAAGACTTGCAAATGAAAAAGTTATAGAAGCTCAAACAGAAAAACAAAAAGAATATGAAAAGAAAGTAACAACTAGAGATGACATCATAAGTAATCTTGCACAACTTATAATAGAACAAAACGAAGCAATGCTTGGAAAAGACATTGCAGAGAAATCTAAGGAAAAAGTTAGAAGGGAGAAAAAAGCCTAATGTTCAAGAAAAATAAAAAATCACAAATGAATGATTTCAATATTAGAAATGATTATACGAGTGATGAAGAAGTTAGAATATTGCATAAGAAAACCATAAAAGAGCTTATAGCTCCATCTGGAATAGATGCAAGCAGTATTGACCATTTGGAAATAGCCTCAAACGTTAAAAGATATGCAAGAAGCTTCTTCGTATCTGCACTTCCAAGAATGTGTACATTCCCTGAAATATTCAGAGATATGTATATGTTTGGAGATATAAATACTTCTATATATATAAATCCTATTGCAGAAGCAAGGTCTCAAAACGAATTAAACAGAACAATTAATGAGCTTGAAACAGAAAGAATTGTTGCTGCAGACAGAGGAAACATAAACAGAGAAAGTAACTTAACACAAAAAAGATTTGAAGCAGAAAATTTAAGAGACGAAATCGCCGCAGGATATAACAAATTATATGAAGCATCTGTTATATCAACATTATTTGCATATAGTCTTGAAGATTTAGATAGATTAACAAAAATGCTATCTGCGGAAATGTCTAAATCATTAGTAGGAGTTAAGAGTGCATGGGCTATGCAAGAAGAAGCATTCCAATCAAATTTGCCATTTGCACAAAATAAAATAAACAAAACACATACTTTTGACCGTAGATCAATGGCAACAGTATTCCCATTTACAACATCAGAAGTTGGACATACAACAGGTATTCCACTTGGATTTAATAAACAGACTGGTGTACCAATTTTATTTGATAACTTTCATAGTTCATTATCAAACTACAACATGGTTATATTTGCTAAGTCTGGTGCTGGTAAATCAGTAACTATGAAGACTTTGATATCAAGGTCAGCAGTACTTATGGGAATTCAAAGTTTGGCACTAGATGCTGAAGGCGAGTACAGCCTTGTTGCAGAAAGCTTGGGAGGAATAAATGTTGTATTAAGCCCAAATTCAAAAACAGTTATAAATGTTTTTGATATAGAAACAGAAGTTGTTAAAGACGAAATAACAGGTAGAGATAAAACAGTACTAAATGTTGAAAATAAAGTTGAAGACGTTACGCAAGCCTTACTTACAATGGCTAGAGGAAGTACAAGAAGCCAAGAAGTAAACGAAGTAACGAAACAGATAATTGCTGAATCCGTAGCACAAGAGTATGCTGCTTACGGAATCACAAATAATCCAGCAAGCATATACGAATCTAGAACTTCTAATAGTGGAGAATTACTAGGAAGAATGAGAAAGAAAATGCCTACAATAGGATCCTGGTATAAAAGATTACAAAGAAATGCAGAGATGAATCAAAATCAAGATTACAGATTCCATTATAGTTACTTATTAAAAGTTATGAAACAGTATATAAGAGAATATGATGGACAGATGGCATACTTCGATGGACAATCAACATTCGATTTGTTAGATGGAACATTATTCATAAATCTAGACATATCTCAACTAGAGGAAAGATTTGCAAGACCACTTGCACAACAAATTCTTCTATCATGGATATGGGAAAAATACGTAAAGAAAAACAGTGAGGATAGAAGAAAGGCTGCAAAGAAGAGAGTGCTTGTCGACGAGGCATGGATGTTACTTCCATATCCTGAGGCAGTAGATTTCTTAAACACTATGGCAAGACGTGCCAGAAAAAGAAATGTATCCCTTGCAATTATCTCTCAGAGATTCCAAGATTTCTATGAAAAACCAGAGGTACAAGCAGTACTTACATCATCTGATACAAAATTATTACTAGCACAAGATAAATCTGAAATACAATATGTAAAAGAAGTATTTAAACTAAGCGAAGGAGAAGCAGGATTTTTAACCACATGTAATAGAGGAGAGGGACTACTTAAAGTGGGTTCTGATACGGCAATACTACAAATTACGCCAACTGCCAAAGAATTTGAATTTGTGGAAACAAATCTAAATAAACTAATGGAAAATAATCAAAATAGGGCATAATAAGGGAGGAATGAAATGCAACAAATTTTTAATAGAAAAGTAATACAAAAGATTATGGCTTTATTTGTAATACTAGTGCTAAGTAACTTTATTATGAGTACAAGAGTTTATGCGGAATATGCAGCGTCATCTCAAGACACTGCAAAAGATTCTACGTCAGATACTTCTTCTTCTGGAGATTTTGAAGACACTGAATCTGATAGTGACATTTTTGGAGTCTTATTCTCACCATTTACTGCATTGTTTGTTGGAATTGCAGATGGAGTAAACTACATTTTACGTACAGCTATAGTTGGAAGCAAAGCAGCAGATGGTCAGGGTTACAAAGTTGTTATAGCAGGACAAAGAGCTATAGATTATATGAAAGCAAATGATGCAACAAATGATTCAGAGCCTCCAACGGTATATATATCAAGAACAGGAATAGATCATTCTTATGGAACAACATATGCTGTTTCTGCAATAGATTATACACCAGTGGAAATATTTGCAGGAAGAATTTCGGCATTAAATGCTAACTTTTTTAAGACTGATCAGGACTATGATAAACTTTTAGGAGGAGAAGACAAATCAATAGTTAGAAGTCTAAGAGATGTTGTAAGTAATTGGTATGTTGCAATAAGAAATATTGCTATAGTAGGACTTATGTCTGTATTACTATATATGGGTATAAGAATCGTAATTAGCTCAAGCTCAAACGATAAAGCAAAATATAAACAAATGCTTGTTGACTGGTTAGTCGCACTTTGCTTAATATTCTTTATGCACTATATTATGGCATTTACAATGACTGTATCAGAGCAGATTATAAAAGTATTTACAAACGATGAAGAAGGAACAATTAATGAGTGCATAATAAGGTTATACGACTCGACAGATAATAATGGAAATCCACAACCTGTTGCTGAAAGACAGTGGAAATCTAACTTCGTGAATGTTGCAAGAATGAAGACTCAATATGATAATTTGCCTGCGAAATTTGGTTATATGGCATTGTATTTTGCTTTTACTGGCTATACGGTATATTTTACTATTATATACTTGAAGAGATTATTAATGCTTGCATTCTATACGATGATAGCACCGGCAGTGGCACTTACATATCCATTAGATAAAATTCGTGATGGAAAAGCGCAGGCATTCAACTTCTGGTTGAAAGATTATATATTCTATGCTTTATTACCAGTATTACACATGCTATTATATACAGTATTTGTATCATCTGCATTGGACTTAGCAGCACAAAACATGATATATGCAATATTTGCTATGGCATTTATAGTACCAGCAGAGAAAATTGTTAAGAAAATGTTCCATATCCAAGGAAATACAGAAGACAGAATCGGTGGATTCGCAGGTGGAGCACTTGCAAGTTCATTATTCAACTTAATGAGAAAACCACCTAAGCCACCTAAGGGAGCTCCTGGAATGCCAAGAGAGGAAAAAGTTCCTAAAATTCCAAAGAGTTCAAATACTGTTGATGGTGGAGCAAACTTGGATGTTGCAAAACCTTGGGATTTAGAAGATACAAAAGCGCAAGAAGCTAAAGACGATAAAGATAAAGCTAAAACAGATCAAACAGAAACACCTAAGCAGACTACACAACCAGATCCGAATGCACAGGTTGATCAAAACTCTGAAGACGATTCAAATAATCCACAAATTTCAACTCAAAGTACAGAACCAGATCCAAATGCACAACCAACACCTGGAACAGATCAAAACGTACAACCAGTATCTGAACCAGATCCAAATATATCTCAAACATATGTTGGAGATACAAGTATGAATCTTGATGCACCTACAGATGTTAAGGGAAATAAAGCAGTTAGAATGATAAAAGGCTTTGCTGGCAATGTTAAAAATGAAACAGATAGAAGATTGAAACTTGCTGGTGGGGGAAAAGCTGTTTTGGCAAGCATGGGTAAGAAAATTGGAAAAGGCGCAGTTAAATCTGCATTCACACTTGGTGTAGGCGGAGCTGCAGCAGCAGCAGGAATTGGACTTGGCATGGTAGGCGGCGATATATCAGATGTGTTTAAATATGGTGCAGCAGGTGCATCTGCAGGAGCTTATTTTGGAAACAGAGTTGCTGGACAAGCAGCGGTAGATACTTTAACAGGAAAGAATTCTTTTGGAAGCTTTGTATCAAATGTTGCACATGGAGGATATGAAGAAAATCAAAGAAGAAAGGCAAGAAATAATTATATCAACGATAGGGATAATCTTGAGAGAATTGCAGCTAAACATCCAGAATTTAAAAAACCTAAAAAGGTAAGAGAATGGGCTGCTAGAGAGTTCGATATTCAATATGCAACTGGTGTTGATAATGCTAAGTTTGCAGACAAAGCTTTGAAAATGGAAGACATATACAGAGAGGCATACAAATCAGCTGAATATTCTGATGAAGATGCAACAAAATATGCAGCACAAATTGCACAAGGTGCACTTGCAAGAACAGATGATTGGAGCAAGTCTGAATTAAATGATAGAAAGAAGAGAGACGGATATGTTGCAGACCTTGCAGAACAATATAAGGACAAAGGTGTTAAAGAGGAAAATGCAAGAATGTATGCTGAGAATGAAATTGACTTAACTCGTATGATTTATGGACAAAAAGGAATGGATAACATTAAAGTGCCTAAAAAAAGAAAAAACTAAATAATACAAAAGAACAATAAAGCCAAAGCACTCCAACTTTGGCTTTATTTAGAAAATAGTAATGCAAGAAAAAATTAATTCATTGTATTTTAAAGGACACAATAAAGTATGAAAATAAGATTATTATTGTGTGCTTTAAAGGACAAAAGATTAATTCACTAAAATTAATACATTGTATTCGGAAAGAAAGGAATAAGACTATGTTTAACAGCATTATAAGATATTATAATTTAAATAGAAGAAAAATATGGACTTTTATAATTGTTGCCATTGTTGTAATTGTTATGATACGAGGTCTTAATAAAATAGCAGCTGATTCACAACCTTCAAACATACAGACTGTAAATGAAACGACAACAAGAAGAAATGACACGAGTTCAAAGTCACCAAATGTATTGCAGACTGATGTTTCAACTGGAGGAACAAAAATAGAAGAAGAAGTGGCAAAGAAAAGTCAAGAACTTGTGAATTCTTTTATAAGTTATTGTAATAATAATGATATTGCGTCGGCTTATAATTTATTAAGCGATGGTTGTAAAAAGGAGTTGTTTAATACTCAAAATGATTTTAAACAAAAATATTATGATAAAATATTTACAAGCAAAAAAGATTATAATATTGAGGCATGGAAATATACAGGGGTTGGAGTAACTTATAGAGTAACTTTTTCAAATGATATTTTATCAACCGGAAATGTTGGAAATAGTATTGAAGATTATATAACTGTTGATACAGACAACAAGATAAATGTATTAAGATATGTAGCAACAATCACAGAGAATAAGAAGGGCTCAAATAATGTTGCAACGGTTGAGGTAATTGACAGGACAATATATGATGAATATGAAATTTTTAACATCAAAGTAACAAATAACAGTAGTAATACAATTATGATAAATAGAAAAGAAGACAATGATGGAATTTATGCAACATATTCAGGAAGCAATTTAAATTATACTGCATTTACAAGTGAAATATATGAAAACAGTCTTACAATAGAACCAAATCAAACAAAATACTTGAGTGTTAGAATTGATAAATTATATAATGAATATACAAAAGTAAAAAAACTTGTATTTAGCGATATTATAAACAATAAAAAAACATTTGATAGTACTGAAACAAAGAGTTTGTATTCAGACATATCATCACTTGAGGTAAATTTTATAAATTAGGAGAAAATTATGGGACCTGAAAACAATAATAATGATGAAGAGATTAATGACATAGAAAACCTTGAAAATGATAAAGCTGTACAGGCTGCAAAACAAGTTGGAAAGGTTGCTGGAAATGTTGCAAAAAATGCAACAGAAAAGGCAAGGAGTGCTGCAAAACAAAAAGTTGCTTCAGTTGCAGCTAAAGTATTTTCAGCAATTCTACCATATTTATTAGTTATTCTTGGTGTAATTCTCATTATAGGTTTTTTATATGCTATTTTAACAAGTATGCTTTCATCAATTTCAAAAGGAGTGGATGATTTAGGAAGTTCATTTGTATCAGTTTCAAGTACAGACAATCTTGATAACGGAATAAACATACAAGACGAACAACTTGAAAACCTTGCAAGAATCATTCAAAAAAAAGGGTTTAGTATGCAATCGCTTTATTTAAGTGGAGATATAGATTATTCTAAAGACATGAATGACCCTGAAAATATAAAGCAAAGAAATAAATATTTAAAACAATTCTTACTTGCACAGCTTGCTACACAATATCCTGATTTTGGAATTACTGAGGACGAAAATCATTATAACGGAATAATAAAAATAAAAAGAGCAGAACATGATAGTGATGGAACAACCAGTACAGACATGGAATATGTAAGAAAAGATTTCTTTGATGCTATGCTTTATGCAATAAATAGCAATATGATTGTTGATGGATCTGTTGATGTTTCAACAATAATACCAACCAGTACAACAATTCAATCTAGCAGATCAGGAGTAAAGATTCCAGCAATTATAATGAAACCCACAAAGATTGAAGAAAACATGCCTTTAGTAGTTATGTGCCATGGATTTACAGGAAACAAAAAAGGCGATAATGAATGCTTTATAAAATTGGGAAAATTGCTTGCTAGTAATGGAATTGCATCTGTAACAATCGATTTCTCTGGATGTGGAGATAGTACAGAATTAAGTACTAAGTACACCTTGAATAACATGAAATCAGATATAGACAGTGCTATAAAATATATGCAAACTAATCTGTCTATTGATAAGGATAAGATAGGAATTGTTGGACACAGTATGGGTGGAAGAATTGCATCTGAATATTTAGACACTGTATCTGCTGCAGCACTATGGGCACCTGCAGATGGAGATGGACTAAGTGGACTAGAATTCTTAGGAGATTATAATTCGCTTTACGAAAATTCAAAGCAAACAGGAAGTGTAAGCACAGGAAGCTGGAACTTCGATGTTAGCAGTGCTTTCTTTACACAGATGGCAAAATCTCACCCATTAGAAAAGATTAGAGCATTTACAGGAGCTTTGCTTGTAGCTTATGACTCTGAAGACATAAATGGTACTAATAATATTATAAGTCCAAGCACAGTATCTGCAGTAAAAAGTGCAATGCCAAGCCAAGGAAAATGGTTGGAATATGAAGATGACCATAACTTCGATAAAAATTATGAAGAATTAATTGTTGAAACTGCAAACATGTTCTGTAATCAATTCTTTGGAAAAGATGCAGAAAATGTTACATCTTTAAAAACTGAGGATGTTTTGGAAGGATATACAATAGAACAACTTCGTGAAATGTCTAAGAGGGTGTTCTCTGTTGATAATGATGGTAACTTATATTTCTTTAACTGGGTACAAGTTGAAGATAATGGACAAGTTACATATACTGTAACTAAACAATCTGTAAATTACAAAAAAACAGTAGAAAAATATTCTATGCCAATAGAAATACCTCTAGCATTATGTTTTGTAACTCAAAATCCGGAATACGTATATCAATTTATAGAACAACATGTGCTAAATGGAGAAATAGTTATAACAATTCAAGATAGTATGAGGGTTGAAACGTACAATAGCTGGTATGATTGGACTGTAAATGTAGTACAAAAAACGTATAATGGTTCCGAAGTAGAGGGAGGAGGATTAGCTTACTCTTCAATACCTGACAATACAAAAAACCTAGATCCAATAGTTCATAAAGAAGAATATAAGAGAACAATAATTACAACAACCGTTGAAAGCAGTGCACAAATTACATCTGTTGATACCTGGATGGCAAAACAGGATATATCATATATAAATAACCAAGGACTAGTAGATTATCCTCTAGGACAAGAAGTTGTTGTTCAAGACGTAGCTTGTCCAGACCCACTTCCAGAAAAAAAGGTAGACTTTCAAGATAATGTAAGGACAAGATTTGAAACAAATAAAAAAACTGGAAAAAGAGAACCCGTTCAGGTACATGAATATAAAAGAGTTGATACAGAGTACTCTTTAGGAAGCTGTACTTACACTCAAACAGACAGGGTAGACTATAACCAGTGGGAAAGAAGCACTGTAAATATTGACAAACAAGGGATGGAAGCAAAGGCTAAATCTATAGTAGCACAATGGAATGTGCCATATAGAGTACCAAACTCAAATCTTAATGCATCTGTGGGAAATAAAATTATTACAGATGAGGGAATATTCTTAGAATTAATTAATAATGAATCAACACAGAAACAAGCAGAAATATTTAAATATCTAATTCAATTATATAAAAAAGGTGACTATAGTATAGATAATTTAGATCTTAGTATATATGATGACATAGAATTAAGAGTGAATTCTACAGCTTCTGACATAATTGTTGATATTACAAAGTCTGAAGCGGAACTTGTTCTTACCAAAGATCAATTAAGAACAGCTATCACAAAATATTATAAACCTGGTAGCAAGGCAAGAGAAAACTTATTAGGAGCACTTGATGCTATTTATGAATCTCAACAAGAGTATAAGGTAAATGGTGTATTTACTATGGCAGTTGCAATAACAGAGTCCAGTGCGGGAACCAATTGGGGATTGATAGATCCATCAACATATAATTGGATGAGCTTTACAGCAGGTGGTTCATCAAACTATTATACTGATAAAAATGGAACAAAATGGGCTAAATACAATAATTTCTCAGATGCAACAAAAGATTTTGCTAGAAGAATAAATGGAAGTTCATATTATTTTGCAGGTGGAAATTATACAGTATCATCTATTGGAAATAGTTATTGCGTGCCACCAGATAACTGGATAAATTCAGTGTTAAATATAATGAAGAAAATGTTCTCTTGTGCAGGAGTCGATATAGACAGTGTTCTTGATACAGACTCATCTCAAGACGGTGGAGCTACAGGAACAGTGGAACTAGATGGAAGCTATAATGTAAATGGAGTATTATTATCGAATCCTATAAAAGACCCAATTTCTTTTGTAGGTAGTTATGCAAATCACGGTGCAGTTGATATAAACCCAACACAAAATGGTGGAACACCGGTATATGCTGCTGCAGATGGTACTGTAACAACTGCGGGAACACATTATTCTTATGGTAATTATGTAATAATAGACCACGGAAACGGTGTTTCTACACTATATGCACATGCTAGTTCATTAGTTGCAAAGGCAGGTCAAAAGGTATCAAAAGGAACATTGATAATGTATGAAGGTTCTACTGGTAACTCAACAGGACCACACGTTCACTTTGAAATAAGAATAAATAACAAAAGAAGTCAATCACTTGCCGAAGATATGTTTACAAAATTAGGATTTACAATTAGAAGATAATTTAAGGAGACTAAATATGAGCAAAAAAGAAAAAATTTTACTATTAATATTTGCTATCGTAATATTAATTATTATAATGTTAAAAAAATTTAGTGTTAATATTAATTTGACTATATTATGATAAAAGGAGATTGTGAATATGAAACAGATTTTAAAGAAAAACCAAATTATAATTTCTGT
>OODJ01003154.1_pt1 | contig 10132 bp, 6 predicted proteins | sample 1671611 | NCBI WGS metagenome assembly OODJ01 (sample SAMN06348174, study PRJEB24527) | human gut metagenome | biome: human gut; feature: ankylosing spondylitis patient; material: feces | host: Homo sapiens | place: China | collected 2015-10 | reverse complement strand
CACAGACTTGGCGATGTTCCAGGAACTACCGTTGGCGCAGTCCAGACCAACCTTGACGCCCTTGAAAGAGTAGATACCCAGAGAGATCAGGTAGCCCATGTAACGGTTACGGCCAGAGATGTAATCCACAGTACAGCCGATATCTTCTCCGGTTGCCAGCGGAAGCTCCTCGATCTCGCCGTCCAGATATGCCTCGATACGTGCTTCAATATCTGCGGAAATCTTCTGTCCGTTCTCATTAAGGACCTTGATTCCATTATCATTAAACGGATTATGGCTTGCGGAAATCATGATACCGCAGTCAAATCCTTCCGTACGTACCACATAGGATACACTTGGAGTTGTGGTCACATGAAGCAGATAGGCATCTGCTCCGGATGCGGTAAGTCCTGCCGCAAGGGCATACTCAAACATGTAACTGCTTCTTCTTGTATCCTTGCCGATCACGATCTTCGCCTTGTGATCTCTGCCGTAATACCAGCCGAGATAACGTCCCACGCGAAATGCATGATCTGCTGTAAGTTTTACATTTGCTTCACCACGAAAACCATCTGTTCCGAAATATTTACCCATAATGTTCTCCTTTATTACTGATACAGTCCTTCCGGATAAACGCCGTCATCTGTAAGCTTTTTGAATGCAGCCTGTACAGATGCCTTATCCTCCTGATAGGTAACACCGAACCACTCGTCCTTTGTCTCAAGAACATCTACCGCTGCTTTTCCGGAATGGATCAGCTGGTCGATAAGCTCAGGAAGAAGATACTCTTTTTTGATGTCTCCCTCTTTGATCCCACCAAGGAACTCAACGAAGCCTTTCTCAAGGATCTCCATAAATTCCGGTGTCAGTCCCCACATATTCATGGACACCAGATCCTTTACATCCAGTTCCTGCACACTTCCGTCTGCATTTCTTGACTCTGCACCTGTGGCAGTCTTAAATATATCATGTGTCTCTGTCACACCTGTAAGCTGTCCATTCTTAATATGACAGATTCCTCTGGTAACACTTCCATTATCGCTCAATGTATTTCCAAGCCTGAAGCCGGCCATACAGATATGGAGTTTTCCGTCCTTTGGCTGTTCCTGCACAAGATAATCATGCACCTTCACATAAGCTTCTTTTCCATAATAATCATCTGCATTGATAACAATAAACGGCTCATCCAGAACCTTCTTTGCAGCAAGTACAGCCTGTCCGGTTCCCCATGGTTTCGTGCGGTCAGCCGGTTTCGTAAATCCTTCCGGCAGATCATCAAGCTCCTGGAATACATATTCTACTTCCGTAATTTTCTCAATACGCTCGCCGATCACTCTGCGAAACTCTTCTTCCAGATCTTTACGGATAATAAACACTACTTTGTTAAATCCGGCTTCCAGCGCATCGTGGATGGAATAATCCATAATAATCTCTCCACATGGTCCCACCGGTGCAAGCTGCTTGATTCCTTCTCCAAAACGACTTCCGATTCCTGCCGCCATAATTACAAGTGCTGTTTTCTGCATAAATATTTTCCTCCTGACATTCTTCTCTCATATCAATACTTTTTCAGTCATATTCTGTCACATACCCTCTCCGCAATATTCTATTCCGCATCCTGAAGATTACTTAATTTTGCTGCCTGATCTGCTGCGATCAGACTGTCAATGATCTCATCCAGATCTCCGTTAAGGATATTCTCAAGACGATGAAGGGTAAGCTTGATCCTGTGGTCTGTTACACGTCCCTGAGGGAAGTTGTAGGTACGGATCTTCTCGGAGCGGTCACCTGTACCGATCTGGCTTCTCCTTGCCTCTGCCTCAGCGTCATGCTGCTTGGCAAGCTCCATCTCATACAGACGGGAACGGAGCACACGAAGTGCTTTATCCTTGTTCTTAAGCTGTGACTTCTCATCCTGGCAGGAAATTACGATTCCGGTAGGAATATGTGTCAGTCGCACAGCAGAGTCTGTTGTATTGACACACTGTCCGCCGTTTCCGGATGCACGGAACACATCGAATTTACAGTCATTCATATCCAGATGGAAATCGATTTCCTCTGCTTCCGGCATAATAGCAACTGTACAGGTAGAGGTATGGATACGTCCGCCGGATTCTGTTTCCGGAACTCGCTGTACACGATGTACACCACTTTCATATTTCAGTCTGGAATAAGCACCTGCACCTGTGATCATAAATGTTACTTCCTTAAATCCGCCGATTCCGTTCTCATTGAGACTCATCATTTCTGTTTTCCAGCGGCGGGATTCTGCATATTTCACATACATACGGTAAATCTCTGCTGCAAAAAGGGCAGCTTCATCCCCACCTGCACCTGCACGGATCTCCACAATAACGTTCTTGTTATCATTAGGATCTTTCGGAAGAAGAAGGATCTTAAGTTCATGCTCCAGTTCCTCTACATTCTTCTTTGCCTCAGACAGTTCTTCCTTCAGCATTTCCCGCATATCTTCATCTTTCTCTTCCTCAAGCATGGAAAGACTGTCCTGTATCGTTTCTTTGTTTTTCTTGTACTCCCGGTAAGCATCTACTATCGGCTGCAGATCGCTCTGCTCTTTCATCAGCTTACGGAAACGTTCCGGATTATTTGCCACATCCGGCTCACTTAATTCACTCATCAACTCTTCATAACGGATGAGTAAGTCCTCTAATTTATCAAACATATTTCTCCCTCATTTCTGTCTAATCAAATATCGTGATTTCATCACTCAATAATTTCGTCGTTCGTCAAATGCAAATAAATTTGCATTTTTCTCACTTTCGCTCATTATATCATCCACACATAAAATCAAATACATAGTACTGTGAAATCAAAGTAAATATTTCTATCAACAGAACCTTTTATGACAACATCTCTTTCACACAAATACTCCGATAATCACTCGGTGATATTTTATATCTTTCTTTAAATACTCGGTTAAATGTTCTCTGACTTTCAAATCCACTATCCAGACAAATGTTTGTAATAGAATCACTCGTATTTTCCAAACGATGGCATGCATAGTTCAGCCTTGCATCGTTAAGATATTGATTAAAGTTTCTATGGAATGTTTTGGAAAAGAGTCTGGATAAAACATATTTGCTCACCCCCAGATCTTTTGCCATCTCTTCCAGAGAAAACTTCTTCTTAAAATTTGCTGATATATAGGAAACTGTCTGGTAAATAAGATCGTTGCTCCCCACATTACTCTTTTCTACCAAATTTAATTTTCCTATGCAGCGTGCCAACACAATTTGAAGATATGCCTGTGCAACAGTAATATCCGACTGTTCTGTCTCTAAAATTGCATTTATAACCCTATATACCTCCGGTTCAACCTTTTCCGCTTTGATGATTGGGTATTCAGGAGCCATGGATTGCATGATATCTGCAAATTTGGCTATCGTAAATGGCGATGCAATCAGATAAGTCGCTTTATTTACACCGGGTGTCAGTACCTGATAGTGATGAATAACATCTGGAAATACAAAGCCTATATCTCCTTTTTCCATATGGTATAGTTCCTGTCCGACACCAAGTTCTAATGCTCCACTTGTTACACAAACGATCTCCAGTGCATTATGAAGATGTGGTTCAATATGTTTTGACTTCCTATTTATTGCTATGATCTCCTCTTTTGTGTCAACATATTTTAACTGCATGAAATACTCCCCTTTGCAACATTTGTCTATATCTTCTTTCGATTTGGCAAGCAATCCTTTTACACCTATCTTATAATCAACTTGTAAATAAGGAAAGGAGGAATTGCAAATGAGCAACCTAAAAAAATATCTGAATGACCTTTTAGTATTCTACACTGAATATTTTGAGCATCCTTACCATGTATAAATACTAAAAGGACTATTTTGTGAAAACTGAATATTTTCTTAAGGCCATTTCACAAAAATGAAGTGGTCCTTTTTTATTTTCAAAATACAGTTCAATCACTTTATATATAGAAAAAAGCACTGTCTCATCGAGCAATGACCAGACAACGCTTTCTCCTGTCAATTCTAATTTATGTCCGATGCATCTGTTACTTCATCTGCAGCAATTTCTTTTTCTGCTTTCAGTTTTTTATTTGCATCTTCTACATTCATTCTTGAAAGTACAAACATAATCAATACATCAAAGATTAACGGAAGCCAAAGATACATAAACTGCATCATATCAAGTGCAGACTGCGGCTGAGTTGCATTTGTTCCGATATATCCACTGAACTCAAGCAGCCATCCAACAACAGCGGTTCCAATACCTCCACCGATTTTTACGCCAAGAGAAGTACAAGAGTACATCGTTCCGTCAATTCTCTTTCCCTGTGTAAGATAAGTGTATTCAGAGCAGGATGCGATAACTGCATTCATATCTCCCTGCCATGGTCCCTGACCTAAGGCTGCAAGAGCTGTAAATGCCATCATCAGCGGAACACTGCCCATATATCCTGCAACAACAACAAGTGCTCTACCGATGACTGCTAAGACATAACCTCTTAAGTTCAGTTTATACATACCTTTCCACTTACCAACTAATGTCGGTGTGAAAATCAGGGCAATGATCAGTGGAATATTTACTGCCCATGCAAATTGTCCAAACAAATTCTTATTTTTCAGTACCCATGTCATGTAATAAATGCCAGCTCCAATCATGGCACCATATAACTGCTGTAAAATATATGTTCCACAAATCATCATGTAATATTTGTTTTTAACAAGAAGCTTGAATGCCTGTACCATTCCGTACTTTTCATTATCATCCTTTACTTCTCCTTCGTTAAGTTCTTCCTCAGGAAGTTCCTTAACAGAAAGTGCTGAAATCGTATTTACGACAAGACCAATGATTGCATAGATAATAGCAACCGTTCTCCATGCTGCAGCATCTCCACCACATTTATCTACAAATCCAACTGTAATTGCCTGAATCAGAAGACTTGTTGAAAACGCAAAAATAAAACGGTAAGATCCCATCTGCACACGCTCTTTGCTGTTCTTTGTAATCAGTGACGTAAGTGCTGAATAAGCAATATTGTTTGCTGTATAAAACACACCATTTAACAGTGTATAAGAAATAAAGAACCATGCATATTTAGCCGTTGTTCCCAAACTCACCGGTACTGCAAAGCAGCCGATCAGCGTAATGGCACAACCAATATATCCGTATAGCATCCAGGGTTTCGCTTTTCCCATTTTACTGTGTGTTTTGTCAATCATTGATCCAAAAAATATATCCGTAAAACCATCAAATAGTTTTGATACGGCAATCAGGGTACCTACGACACCTGCAGCAAGTCCTACCGAGTCCGTCAGATAGACCATCATAAAAGATGTCAGGAACGCATAGACTACATTACCTGCAATATCACCTGATCCATATCCAATTTTGTTATACCATTTCAAATACTTTTTTTCTTCCATCGAATTTCTTTGCTCCTCATCTTCATCGCACTTAGAATTTCAAGATGTCTAACAGAGTATGATGTCTAATTCTAGTTTTTTCTCTGTTTTTGTCTGATTGCTCTGTATATCCGGACTTTACATTACAATCAGACTCTCTTTCCTTGTTTACGGGTTACATGAAACTTTATTATCCCTTTATATACGGTATCAGTGTAAACTGGAACCGGAATAATACATCATCAAATCGGTACTGCTCCAATACAACTGGACCACAACTGTTAGAACCAATGCCATTTAGTGCATAGTCAACACAAAATACTACACTATCTGATTCTGTCAGTTCATAATTATGCGTTTTCTCCTCAAGTTCTTCCTGCGTATAATAAGAAGCATTGAATGAGAAGGCATTTTCCGCAGAGACCACAATTCCATATCGGCTGTTGTTAAGCTCTACATATTCACAATCATAATGGCTTCCATTTTCCTGTGGGCGAATATAATCCTCATGCAAATCATCTACATTTGCCTGATACAAACCGTGGCTCGCAGCCTGATGTTTGTCACAATAGCTTTCCTGTGGTCCCATTCCAAAGTATCGTGCAGCTGAAAGTTTTTTATCCAGGAACATCCTCACACCAAATCTTGGCAGGTCCGGAAATTCATCATCTTTTGTTACTGCAATATCTGCATCAATCTTTCCAGCAGCTTCTATTTTCCATGTGATCGTCACATCAAGAATCTTCTGTACTGTCTCTGCCACAACGGATGCATGGCTTGTAATTTTCACACCATGCTTTCCCTGCACGACCTCTGTCGTGTAAGCTCTTGTATAAGCTTTATCATAATGGGCTTTCTTCCATTCAGACTTGATGTACATATCATTATCTGTTGGTGCCCTCCAGATATTTAATTCCATCGGGTGGTTCAGATATTCCCGACCTGCAAATTTCATCTCTGTAAAAAGTGCAGTCCGTCGGTCGATTGTATATGCGAATTCACGACCTTTGATATGAATCTGTGTATCATCTTCACTCACCTGTAATTCAGAATCCGTCACTGTTTTTTCAACCCATTTTTCTGCTAACTGGCATTTGGCATCCTTCTGGCTTACTTCGATCTCATCAAATCCAAGGATATGGTCTTCATCCAACAGTGGCAATTCCTTTTTCAGATGGTAAATAAATTTTAAATAACATTTTCCACTCTCTGGCACATTGATTTTAAGGTTTATTTTTCCTTCACTGTGTGGTGCTGCTGAAACTTCTGGGAGTTTACCTTTGCTGATTACAAGCCCGTCCTGCGTCAGTTCATAACTGATCTTCACATAATCTTTCAAGTCATCAAAATCCATGTAGTTATGAAGCACCAGTTCTCCGCTTTCTTTGTCATAGGAAATAACTCTTGCCGGGCGATAAACATTCTTGTATTCCAAAAGTCCTGTATGTACCGTTCTGTCCGGATATACTAATCCATCCATACAGAAGTTGCCATCATGAATTTCTTCGCCATGGTCGCCCCCATAAGCATATATAGTCTTTCCATTCTCAGCAGTTCCATGAGCAATCGCATGGTCACACCATTCCCAGACAAAGCCGCCGCACATTTTATCATTATCCTGAATCATCTGGAAGTAATCTTCAAAATCTCCAGGTCCGTTTCCCATGCTGTGACAGTACTCTACCAAAAGGAAGGGTTTGCTTCCATCTTTATCCAGATATTCCTGAATTTCGGAAAGCGCTGGGTACATCCGGCTGTACACATCCAGATTGCTGTAATCATATGTTTCATCATAATTACGGTATCTTGCACTCTCATATTGTGTGATACGGTCTGGATCAAAATTCTTTGTCCATTCCAGTGCTTTTTCAAAGTTGCAGCCATAAGCACTCTCATTTCCCATTGACCACATAACAATACAGAAACGGTTTTTGTCACGTTCCACCATGAGTTTTACGCGATCAACGATTGCCTCTTCCCATACCGGATCATCTGCAATCTTCTCATTCCATCGTTTGAACCGATTGTAATCGGTGTCTTCTTTTCTGTAGATCATAAATGGACCATGAGCTTCAATATCTGCTTCATCTATCACCATGAATCCATACTTGTCACACATTTCATAGAAAAATGGTGCGTTCGGATAGTGGCTGGAACGGATCGCATTAAAATTATGCTGCTTCATTAACGTAAGATCGGTTGTAATCTGTTCCAGATTGATTGTAAATCCAGTAACCGGATCAGAATCATGTCGATTGACACCACGGAATTTAATCTTCTGTCCATTTAAATAAATAACCTGGTCTTTAATCTCTATCTTTCTTAATGCAATGTGATCTACAATTACTTCATTCTCTGTTTCAAGAATCAGTTTATATAGATATGGATTTTCTGTATTCCAAAGTTCCGGACTTGCGATTTCTAATACAGCTGTTCCTTCTTCAGCAATACTTCCTAGTGCTACAACTGCTCCGTTTCTATCTTCAATCGAAATTTTTACATTTAACGGAGAGTAGAATTTCATTTCAATTTCTACTTTCGCAAGCATATCCTCAATTCTTGTTTTAATATGATAATCACTGATTGCCTGTTTTGGGCGTTTCAAAATGTACACATCCCGGAAAATACCACTCATACGGAATTTGTCCTGATCTTCCAAATAGGAACCATCACACCACTTCATGACCAGAACCGCTATGCTGTTCTCTCCGTCCCGAAGGAGGTCGGTGATATCAAACTCACTGGTCATATGAGAAACCTGGCTATACCCTACATAAGAGCCATTGATCCATACATAAAAGCAACTGTCTACTCCTTCAAAATTCAAGAAAGCTTTTGGTGCATTTTCATCTTTGTGATAAACAAAGGTATGTGCATATGTTCCACATGGAATATCCTGTGGTACATACGGTGGATCAAATGGGAACGGATACCTGATGTTTGTATACTGATGTGTGTCATATCCTGCCATCTGCCATACACTCGGAACCTGAATCTCATCAAAATTTTCTGTATCATAATCTTTCTCAAAGAAGGGTTCCTGAACATCATAGATACTGTTAAAATACTGGAACTTCCAAGTTCCGTTCAATAACTGCATTCGGTCTGACTCTTCCCTGTGCTCCACCAGGTTATCCATTCTTTTGGATGCCGGAATAAAATAGGCTCTGGCTGGCATTGTATTTTCATGCAGTACGCTTAAATCCTCATAATAACGTGGTACAATCATAAATAACTCTCCTTTAATACATATACATTTTTTTACACTTTGTTTTTCCACAGCAAACCTTGTCTTTTACTTTTATGTTTACGCTTCTCTGTTTTGCTATATATATCTTATCCTAATCTGCAAAACATGTCTATGAATTGGATTAGACAAAATATGCACTAAATGATACAATAACAAAAAAGGAAAAGAGGTGCTACCATATGTATATGAATACCGGTTATTTAAACCACTCCCATATGGATTTCAAAGACAAAAGTCGCCCACTGGTTGTAGGAAGTTGCGGTACTTACCGCCTTTCCAGCCATCCAAAGTTACCAACCTACCGTCCAAGGGGACGCCTGGATTATCAGATTATCTATATCACTGCTGGTTGTGGGCATTTTCATTTTGACAATGTGGATAACGAAACGATTGTCCCCGCCGGTAATATTGTACTGTACAGACCGAAGGAACTTCAGAAATATGAATATTATGGAAAAGATAAGACAGAAGTATACTGGATTCATTTTACAGGCAACAATGTAAAAAATATCCTACGGCAATATGGATTCCCGGATAAAGAGCGTGTATTTCAGGTCGGAACCTCTATGGAATACGAACAGATTTTCAAGCGTATTATCATCGAGCTTCAGCGTTGCCAAGATAATTATGAGGAAATGCTTGTCCTTCTGCTCCGTCATCTTCTTATCATCTTTCATCGGGAACTGACCAGGGAACATATCTCGAAAAATGAATACCTGGATCACGAGATGGATAACGCAGTTACCTTTTTCAGTGAAAATTATAACCAGAATATTAGCATAGATGATTATGCTGCCTCACGTGGAATGAGTGTCAGCTGGTTTATCCGAAACTTCAAAAAATACACAGGTTCTACACCAATGCAGTTTATTGTGGGAATCCGAATTAACAATGCCCAGATGTTACTTGAAACAACAACCTATTCCATCAATGAAATTTCTAAAATCGTCGGGTATGATAATCAGCTTTATTTCAGCCGGCTTTTCCACAAGCTGAAAGGATATTCCCCAAGAGAGTACCGAAAGATAAGAAACAAGTTCTAAAATCCACAATATCGCATTGGCTTGTATCGTTATATTTCTATTTTGCAAAGCCATTAGTTTCGCTTCTACTTGTGACGTATCAAGATCTGCCGTCACTTTTATTTTAAAATCTGACATGTAAAACCTCCTTCTGTATTATTATATTATGATATTATTTTAAAAAATTGCATAAGAAAAGAGACTACCTATTACGATAGTCTCTTACATCCTTAATAAAAGCATAATTATTTTTGGATGGGCGGTGTATCCATCATCTCAGGTACTCTTTTCAGAGTGCGTCGGGAACCATTTCCGACCTCAAAATAATCATGCTCAGTATTACTATATTCTGTTATATTAACAATATACTATATTTTTTTTACATTGTCAACGGACATTTCTTTTAGTCTTCCGCTGTATAAACGTCTGTTAAGCTTGGATTCCTGCACCTCATACATTGTTGAAATATATAGATATTGCCCCTCTTTTTC
>OODJ01003152.1_pt1 | contig 10136 bp, 7 predicted proteins | sample 1671611 | NCBI WGS metagenome assembly OODJ01 (sample SAMN06348174, study PRJEB24527) | human gut metagenome | biome: human gut; feature: ankylosing spondylitis patient; material: feces | host: Homo sapiens | place: China | collected 2015-10 | reverse complement strand
GGAGCGCGGCATCAAGAAGAAGGACTTCTTAGTCGACATCATCACCCGCGCGCTGGAGGCAGCCGAAGCCGCCGAACCGGTTACAGACGCATCGCCCCAGGACGAGCTGGAGGAACAGCCAGAAGCGGACGAAACTTGATCCTATCCCAAGCCCCCGCAGGTCAAACCTGCGGGGGTCATAAGCCGTCAGCCGACACGCGCCCGCGTGTCGGCTTTTCTGCGCCCCGGTAGGGACGCTGCACCCCAAAGGCATAAAAACCGCGCGTTGGAGCGCGTGTGACGAAGTACAAAAACAGACGAACAGGAGGAAAGAAAACACAAATGCTATCTGAGCACCAAAATAAAAACGCAAATTATCTCAGAATCCTGATGACACTCCGCGCCCTGCTGCAGCGCGGCGACATTACGGAAAAAGAATACCGCAAAGCCAAGAAATATTATCAGAACCTGACCGGCGCGGACATTGTCCTTACGGATTAAACTGTAATTTGCACGGTTTCCACAAGAATTCCCGCCGCCGTTTCAGCGTTTGGTAGAATTCGGGACCGTTTGAAAGATATCAGTAGACTTGAACCTTTTCGCGGATATACTTGTCGTTGACAAACGGCACGGGAGGTGAGAAAAATGCCAGTTGCAAAACTGATTGCGCCAACGACGAAGCAGGAGATCCCCAAGCTGCGCGTGGCCGCGTATTGCCGCGTGTCCTCAAACTCCGCAGATCAGCGAAATTCCTTTGCAACGCAGGAACGTGTTTATACGAAATACATTGCAGAGAAGCAGGAATGGGAGCTGGTCGACATTTTTGCCGACGAGGGTCTCAGCGGCATGAAAGCGGATAACCGTCCGGAATTTCAGCGGATGATCCGGATGTGCGAGCTGCACCAGATCGACCTGATCCTCACGAAATCCGTCTCCCGCTTTGCCCGCAACGTCAAAGAGGCGCTGAGCTACACGCGAAAATTAAAGCTGCTCGGCGTTGGGGTGCAATTTGAAGAAGATGGCGTCAACACACTGGCGATGGCCGACGAGATGTTGCTCAATACGTTTGCAGCCATTGCGCAGGAGGAATCCAAGTCCATCTCGCAGAACCAGCGGCTGTCCATTGTCAAACGGATGGAGTCGGGGGAATACATCGCAAGCAATGCACCGTATGGATATCGGCTAATTGATAAAAAACTCGTTATCTATGAACCGGAAGCCGAGGTCGTTCGTTGGATATTTGCAGCGTACTTAAATGGAATGTCGACGGTTGAAATTGCACACGAATTAAGCGCAAAAAGCGTTCCGACAAAAGGAAAAAAAGAACAGTGGAAAGCGAACAGAATTGCATATATCCTGTCCAATGAAAAATACGATGGGGATACGCTATTCCAAAAATACTATGGCGAGGAAACTGTGCCATTCAAAAAACATCGCAATTACGGAGAGATGGATCAGTTTTTTGCGCGAAATACCCACGATGCTATTTTACCACAGGGAATGTTTCAGGCTGTACAAACGCTGCTTCAAAGAAGGGGCAGGAAGTTCGGGAAAAGAATGACTCAAGCAGAATATCCACTTACAAGCCGCATTCGGTGTTCCGAGTGCGGCGCTTTCTATCATCGGAAGGTGCGGAACGGAACGGTCAAATGGGTCTGCTCCAGACACGCAGCAGACCCAACCGCCTGCAATTCCGGCTATTACAGTGAGGAACGTATTTACGACGGCATCATCACCATGATCAACAAGCTGCGCTTTTGCGAAGAAGATATCCTTGGTCAGACGATTCAGAAGCTGGAATTTGCCGCCGCAGCCTATAAGCGGAACAACAGAGCGGCCAGCCAGCTCAGCCAGAGCATCGCTGAACTGAATGCAAAGCTGCTCGCGCTGGAACGGCTGCGATCAAAGGGATACCTCGCCGCAGATATTTACCATACGCAGGCGCGGGAGATCCGCCAGCAGCTCGGCAAGCTGAAAACAGAGCGGTACAGCAGCTTTGAATCTCGGATCACAACGATGTTGGAGGATGTGCGGAAGCTGAAATCCCTGATTGACGAGCTGGAACAGCCGCTGGAAGTGTTCGACGAGAAGCTGTTCCATGAGATCGTCACAGACATTTGCATCAATAACCGCGACGAAATGACAGTTACCTTGCTTGGCGGGCTCAAATTTACAGAACAGGTTTAAGAGGGACAGGTATGAAAAAGATTCGATATTTACCGTTTGGCTACACGATCCGCAACGGACACACCGTGATTGAACAGCAGGAAGCCGACATTGTCCGCAATATTTTCAAGGCGTACATTCAAGGTGCATCCCTTAAAGAGATCGCAGAGGATTTGACGGCAAAGCAGATCCCATACACGGAGCGGACCTGTGTATGGGATAAGGCGCGGATTTCTCGGATCCTGGAGAATGCGAAGTACACCGGCGATGAAGAATTTGAAATGATCATTGACGAGGACATCTACGAAGAAGCCGCTGCGGTTAAAAGCGCACGGCGTTGGAATCAGGCGGTCCAGGAAAGCGAAGGCATCCGGCAGATCCGCGACCGTGTCCGCTGCGGACAATGCGGTGCGCCGATGCTCCGGCACATCAATTCCAAACGTGCAATCCGGGAAAGCTGGACATGCAGCAATGCAGACTGTGGCATTCGGGTGCGGGTCAGCGACGGCGAGCTGCTCCGGAAAATCACGCTCCTTATGAACCGCGTCATCGCAAATGCCGATCTCATGCTTCCTCATCCGAAAGTGAAGCCCAGGGATTCCGCTGTGGTGCTGAATTTGCAGCAGCAGATCTCCGACGAAATGGAGCAGGAGCGTCCAAGTGAGGACCGGATCGCTACGTTGCTCTGCGAAATTGCAGGTCAGCTTTACAAAGAAACAAACGCCAAAACGCAGATCGCCGCACAGATTGCCAGAAAGCGTGCCTCTCTGATGAAGCTGCAGGATGCGTTCAACGCCGCATATTTTTCCGAACTGATCGACGCCGTCTCCCTTCATGTGGGAGGCGGCGTCGTTCTGCATACAAAAACAGAAACCGATATTTGCGAAAGTGAGGAAGAACCGAATGGAAGTCCAGAGAATTCCGAAACGGACAGTTTCCGTAATTGAACCCCAAAAGTCCATCCTTGTGGACAAGGAGAAGTACCATCAAAAGCGGGTGGCGGCCTACTGCCGCGTCTCCACAGATTCCGAAGAACAGCTTACATCCTATCAGAACCAGATGCGCGTTTACACGGAAATGATCGCTGCCAACAAGGAATGGGAGTTTGCCGGCCTTTATGCCGACGAGGGCATTTCCGGCACAAGGGCGGACAAACGCCCGGAATTTCAGCGCATGATCCGCGACTGCCAGAGCGGGAAAATCGACTATATCATCACGAAATCCGTATCCCGATTCGCCAGAAACACGGTGGAGTGTCTGGAATATGTGCGCTCCTTAAAAGCACAGGGCATTGGCATCTTCTTTGAAGAACAAAATATCGACACGCTGAAAAACGAGAGTGAATTATACCTTGTCATTTACGCAGGTTTTGCGCAGTCCGAGTCTGAGAGCATCAGCAAGCATATCACATGGACGTATCGAAAGAAGTTCGAGGAGGGAAAAGTAAGCTTTCAATACAAAAATTTCCTCGGCTACCGAAAAGGCGAAGATAAGCAGCCGGAAATCGTGCCGGAAGAAGCAGCCATCGTGGAGCGGATCTACGAGATGTTCCTCGCCGGTCAGCCGGTCAAGATGATCGCGCAAACGCTGCAAGCGGAGAAAATTGAGATCCCCGGAAAGAATCTCAGCTTCAGCAAGAACATGATCATGAATATCCTGCGGAACGAAAAATACTGTGGTGACTGCATCCTCCAGAAAACCGTTACGGTCGACTGCATCTCCAAAACGCGAAAAGCGAATCAGGGTGAAGCACCCATGTACATTGTCGAGAACAATCATCCGGCGATTATCAGCCGTGAGGTGTTCAACCGCGCACAGGAAGAATTGATCCGGAGGCAGGCACTCCGGGCAAAGTCAGATAAGACATCCATCACCGCAACCGGAAAATACTCCAAATACGCACTGACCGAGGTGCTGCAATGTGCGGAATGCGGTAGCCGATATCGGCGCGTCACTTGGACCGCGCACGGGAGGAAGAAAATCGTCTGGCGGTGCATCAGTCGTCTGGATTATGGAACGAAACACTGCAAGGACTCTATTACCGTAGAGGAAGAAGCCCTGCACGGAGCGGTTGTCCGCGCGTTAAACCGCTTTCACACAGAGGATGAGTCCACATACCTGGCGCTCATGAAAGCCACCATTGGAGAAGCTATCGGCATAAATGGCGGTTCAGAGGAAATCGACCTGCTGACCCGCCGCATCGACGCGCTGAACAAACGGATGCTGGAACTGGTCAACGAAACCGTTGCGGCTGGAAAGGACGTGGAGAGCAGCGAGGATGAATTCAAAGGCATTTCTGATCAGATCGAGCAGCTTAACCGTCGTATCGCAGCGATTCAGGAGAGCATCCACAAGGACGGCTCACGCCAAGCGCGGCTGGAGGAAATTCAGAACATCATCGCCGAGCGCAATGCGAATGAAACGCAGTACGATGACAGCATCGTGCGCCAGATGATCGAGTGCATCAAGGTACATAACGATGGAAAGCTGACGATCATTTTCGGCGGCGGGTATGAGATCGAGGAAACTTTATAGAGGACTTACTCCTAAGGCACAGAAAAAACGCCAAAGCGATCGTCCCAGCATTTTAGTCGCGATCTCCTTGAGTGCTATACAGCTATGAGGTTGCGCTTATATTTTGGGACAAACCACTGGGAACGAATTTCTCCATAATTTTTTTTGCAAATGGATTTCTATAGAAAGTCAATTACGTTGAATATATGCCTTGGATTTGGTAGAATATAGTCAGATATCAATATGGTTCGAGTTGCGATAGTACGATAGTCTGGATTTTGAAATTAAAAGAGTAACCACTTGTGTTAACTTTGGAAAACGGGGAAAGTTGGGAGAAAAAGTAATGAAGGCTGAACTAATTTATCTCTGGATCAATCGGGATGAGCATGGCTGTTTTCAACAAGAGGGATTCAATTTTTCGCCCCATTACCGTGTATCATATAATCAAGACACAAAAGAACTGATAATCAAGCAATTAGAACAGCTCAATGTTTTTCAGAATGACCACATTGCAAATGTCAGTGCAGTAATCGGTGAGAACGGAACAGGTAAAACCACATTGTTGGAGTACCTGACAACGTTTGATGACGTACCACTCTCTGATGAACAGCGCCCAGAGTATCAGCCTTTTCGAAGAAACCAGAACGAGCTGCGCTCATTTATTGCAGTATACTTAGACCACGAAGATGACAGCCGCCGGATAATCAATATTACAAATGACACAATCTTTTGCAACGGCGAGAGTTTTGAGCCGTTTAGTAACGCTGAGTATAGAGCAGGCAATAATCTTTTAGAAAAAATTTCTCGTATATATTTGTCAAACAGTTCGTATTCCCAAACTCAGGGGGCGCAAACACGTGGAACAATTAGCAATATTTCAATCACAGATAACGCACTGCCAGCAATCTTTCGCGCTTTTTATATGAAAAAGTACGGGCGAGAATCAGACCAACCCGCGAATCAGAATACGCCCTTTAATACTTTAATAACTATTTTGGCAGAAAAAGAAGATAGCAAAACAATGCAAATGTTTATTGATTTGCTATTCTGCACTTTTTTGTTGCAAAGCGGAAAGCCATTTCGCGGAAAACATATAAACAAAATCCTATTTTCCTTTAAAAATGCACAAAAAATGCTTGAAAGAGAGATGGATATCAACTATTCAGCAGATAATGCTAGACAGGATCGCTTTGCGCAAGTAAAGGAAAAATGGTTGCCGATTGCTCAATCGATTAATGCTGAATCAACGATGGGAACAATAGTGTGCAATCTTGCCTTCGAATTATTCTTCGTCTTTGATGCCTTCTCTATTGCGGCTCCAGAAAATGAGAGTCTAACTGCTGATACCCTTCTTTCGGAATGTGAGACGTTTATCGACGCACTGGATGAATGTACAGAACGCACATATTATAGAAGCGCAGTCAATGAAATTAAGTTGATTGAGAGAATTGTTGAGCGGGCAGAGATTAGCAGCAATTTGCTCCCACGCGAAGACCTCGGGCGACAGACCTGGGTCATGGCAAATACAGGCGCATTTATTCCAATAATCAATCAGATCAAACGTGGATGCTCATTCGTTTTGAAGTACTTAGCTATCGATAATTTTGGAGTTTCTTCTGGTGAACGAGCGTTGTTGAACTATATGTCAAGGCTTTACTTTGCCTCACAAATAAACGACTTCATCCCCAACAGTGGCTTCGTATGGAACGAGAGCGTTTTACTCCTCATTGATGAAATAGACCTTTATCTGCATCCCGAATGGCAACGACAGATACTCAACGATTTTTTAACTGCCATTCAAGAGTACTTTCCGCATAGTTATTTTCAAATTATAATTACAAGCCATTCCCCAATTGTCCTTTCGGATATTCCGCATGAGAATTCGATATTTCTCAGAAAAGATGGTGATAAAATAGTACAGGATAAGCACACGGCTCAAACATTTGGCGCGAATATTCATACGCTATACAGAGATGCCTTTTTTATTAAAGATGGGGTAGCCATAGGAGCATATGCGAAAGATAAAATAAATGCTTGGATCACTGAATTTAAGGAAAACTCAATTAGCGAAGAAGAAATGCAAAAGAAGATCGCTCTCATTGGTGAGCCAATTATTCAAAGACGTCTCGAGCAGATTGCCAAACGACATGGAATAAATAGTATTGCGGAAAATATTCGACGTGATGAACGTCAAAGTATAATTGACTTTTTGAAAGCACAACAGGCTGCCCTTCAGCATCAAATTCAACTGTTGGAGGCGGAGCAGAGATGATTAAATTACCGACAATTAGTGCTGAGAATGTAAGAGCATTCCATAAAGATGTTTTTAAAAGAATAAAAGGACTGCTTGTAAAAAATTCAAGAAATCCTCGTTTCGAGAGAATAGTTTGCTATTGCAGTGTAGACGGACAGTTAAATGATTCAAGAATTGGACGACTAGTAATCGGGGATATCGCGGTTCTTACTGATGCAATTAGTCAAATTGGGACAATCACAGAAGAAGCGGTAGTGGTGGACGAATTTAGCAAAGCCTATACGAATTTTTGCAACAGAAACTTCGGAAGAACTTGGGCGCAAAGAATTGGCGTTACAACTTGTCCGTATTGTAATCGAAGTTATATATTTACATCAAGCAAGAGTGGTACCAGACCTCAATATGATCACTATTTCCCAAAATCGAAATACCCGTATCTAGCATTGTCTATGTACAATTTGATTCCATGCTGTTCTATTTGCAATGGATTGAAACACGATGTAGATACGCATCAAACTCCAATTATCTACCCTTATAAAGATTCATATAGTGGACAGGCTTTATTCGAGGCGGCAAGCAAAGGTGATGATATTACTGCATGGTTGGGCGCAGCAGAAGAATACCAAATAAAAATAAGATACTCTAAGGATATTGATCCGGAACTCAAGCACAAAATTGAACGAGCCGTTTCTCTGTTCAAGCTGGAGGACTTGTACAGCAAACACAGCGATTATGTACGAGATATTTTAAGAACCGCTTACATTTATAATGATGATTATTTTGAGGGACTGGCAGCACAATATGGTGACCTCTTTCGAAACAAACAGGAAGCGCAGGATTTCGTATTCTTCAACTATTTGGATGAAGCGGATTGGGGCAAACGAGTTCTGGCAAAGCTAACACATGATATAGCAGAAGAAGCTATGGGCTAGGTGATTTCGCTGTCACAATGCGTGTCGTTATGTTAGACGACAGTCCGCGGCGGCCATGAAGTAATGAGTTATGATGCGTGTGGGGAATATGTATATGAAAATAAGTCGTGTTATAATTGAGAACTATCGGAATCTAAAAAATGTTGATGTTACCCTCGGAAGCACTGTAACGCTTATTGGGGAGAACAACAGTGGGAAGTCGAACTTCATGCGTGCGATTTCCATTCCGTTACTATCCGACGACTCAGGAGGTTCTAAACGCCTATCTTGGCATGATATTAATCGAGACGCAAAAGAAAAATATTATGCCTTTTTATCCCAAAGTAAAGAACGCATCCTTAACGGGAGTTTATCGGTAGAACAGTTTCTTCCTGCTTTGCCTGAGGTTACAATTAAACTGTATTTCCAGCCAAACGAAAATGAGCATTACAATGTAAGTGAAATTCTGTGTGAGGGTGAAGCAGAGCAGTGGGTCGGCGGTATTTGCTGTCGTTATTACATAAAAAAACCGGAAGATCTGCTGAGAAGGGTTCGAGATGTCCTTAAGTCAGATTCATATAACGAACGGACAAAAATGAGTCTTTTGCCGATGGCACTGTTTTCGTGTTCAATAACAGTACCAGGAAAAGACAAAAATCTTTCTTATGAAACTCTTGCTAAGTTTCGCTCTGTAGAACTCCCTGCAGAGCGAGATGGCTTTGCGTCCAACGCAGATAAATTGGGGTCGAAAGCGCTATCTGATTTACTACAAAAAGGGTTAACACCTGATGCTCAAGTGAAAATTGAAGAAGATTATAACAAATTCTTTGATACTATACGAGAAGAAGGAAAACTGGATACAGTCCTGAATTGGCAGGACTATTCAGATATCCCAAATGCACAGGAGTTCTTTCGTAAAATCAGCATTTTGCCGAATATGCCACAAATGGGCAGCATCATCGGTAGTGTGCGCCTTGGGTACGAGACCGATAATATGTTTGCGCAGGGGTTAGGACATCGCAATCTCGTTCTAATGGCAGTCATCCTAAATTCCTATATCAATAAAGAGCGTGATATTTCGTTTAGGTTGATGACCATAGAGGAACCAGAGGCGCATTTGTGTAGCAGCAATATTCAACTGATGATTAGCCTGATTTCTATTTTCGAAAGGAAGAACCGCTATACGCAAATCGTTTACTCAACACACAATGCTGAATTTGTCAATAAACTTGGAATAGATAATGTGATAGTATTTCACAATGGCACGGCATTCAATTTGGTCAAAGAATTAACAAGCGAGGAATGTGATTATTTATCTGCGAACCCCAATACTGATATTTTCAAACTGCTTTATTCCAGAAAAACAATTCTTGTTGAAGGAATAACAGAAGAGCTCCTCATAAAGTCGTATCTTCAAATGCGAAGTGATTTAAATGAAATTAAAGTTCTATCATTTCATAAGGGCTTTACCAAAATCATCGATATTTGGAAGAAAATAAACAGTGGAACGAAAAGCCGACTTGGTATCGTCAGAGATCACGATGACCAGCCGAATGCACAAGCAGATCATGAAAAAAGGCAAGATAAACAGGTCTGCGTAAAAACCACGCGAGGTTATACATTAGAAACTGACATCGTCAGCAAGAACTATGAATTGCTAAAGTCAAAATAAGGGGAGGAGTATGGATGGAGTGCAATGACCGAGGATGAAATACAACTGGATTGGCGCAATAATAAAAAATCTGGTGTTATGCTTAGAATTTGCCATGACATGATTCAAGGTGAATTGGATGAATTTGTTCTCCCAACACACATCCAGCAGATTATTGATTTTATGCAAGGAGATGTCGCTGCGGAATGCCGATGATTGTGAATGTTGCTGGCGCGGGAGCCGGAAAAACTACAAAAATGGCTGATGTTATCATGGCTCATGATATTCCAGACGGAAAAGTTGTTTTCTGCATTGCGTTCACGAATGCTGCCGCTGATAATATAAAAGAAAAGGTTGCAGAAAAAATGAGCGGCGTCCCAGATAATATAAAGATCAGCACCATTCACTCGTTTCTATATCAAGAACTGATTGAACCATACTATTACTTCCTTTACGGCAAACACTTTGGGCAACTTTCCACCATTAGCTTACCTCCAAACAATTGCTATAAATCAAAGAAGCTATCTGAGTTGGAGCAAGAAGGCACCCTACATATTACAGAGATTCCCGAAAAAGCAAAATGGGTGGCTTATCGAAAAAGCGTGGATACAAAAGGAATAAAGGCCGTTCGGGAAAAAGCTATGTCCCACTTTAATAGCTA
>OODJ01003144.1_pt1 | contig 10159 bp, 10 predicted proteins | sample 1671611 | NCBI WGS metagenome assembly OODJ01 (sample SAMN06348174, study PRJEB24527) | human gut metagenome | biome: human gut; feature: ankylosing spondylitis patient; material: feces | host: Homo sapiens | place: China | collected 2015-10 | reverse complement strand
GCACACGGAATGTGATGTCCTCCAGATTTCCTATCGGAGTTGCGCACAGATACAGTGTTCCTGTCATATGATTCTCCTGTTATTTTCCGTTATTCCGGGGCTTATCGCCGTATATCTCATATATCTCATCCGTGTATACATTAGGCTCCTTGTATACAACTAACGGTTTTTCGATGGTAATACGGCTTTTGCCGCCCTTTAACCCCTCTATGAGCACCATGTTTGGCTCCCTGTCCGCGTAGGGATGCACAAGGCGCATTCGCTTTGGCTCGATATGATATTTCATCATCGTGCTAAAGATCTCTGCCAGCCTGAATGGTCTGTGAACCATGTAAAAACGCCCATTGAATTTGAGCATTTTTGCGCTCTCTCTGACTATGTCATCCAGTGTGCACCTAACCTCGTGGCGTGCTATTGTCATGGCATCGTCTGCATTTTTGATACCGTGCTGACCTATCATATACGGTGGATTTACCGTCACCACCTCCACTGACTCGCGCCCGAAAATCTCCGATGCATTGCACACATCGCCCTCTTCTATGGTCACTTTGTCCTCGAGATGATTATATCTCACACTTCTTCTTGCCAGATCTGCGCACTGCGGCTGAAGCTCAAGCCCGCTGTAATGCTCTCCGTTGTTCTTTGCCTCAAGAAGTATAGGAATCACACCATTTCCTGTGCACAAATCCACAGCACGCTCACCGCGCTTTACCTTTGCATAGTCCGATAAAAGCACGGCATCTATGCCGAAGCAGAACAGCTTTGGGTCCTGTATGAGCCTGTAGCCCTTGCGGCACAAATCGTCCAGGCGCTCATTACTGTGTATCAGTGCTTCCATTGTCTTTGTCCCTGTTGTAATCTTTACTATACTCTTTGTTATAGTTTTTGTTCTTGTAATCCTTGTTGCGGTTGTATTTCTGCTTGTTTGGTCTGTTCTTGCCACCCTTGTACGGCTTTTTGTAACCGTCCTTATTTTCTCTGCCGGCATTTGCAGCATTTACTTCATTTGTCTCATTTGCAGAAGCTTCCGCTGCCTCTATGTCCGCCCTGTACGGACGTCTTTCTCTGTTGTCACGCTTATCACGGCGCTCGCGATATTCATTTTTGTTGTCACGGTGTCCACGGTTTCTCTGCTGTTTCTCCTGTGACTTGTCCTCCATCGTCTCATCGCCGCTATCCTCGAGATCCTTGAGCTCGCGAAGCTCCTCCTCGGTGAGCTTTACATCCTTTTTCTGGCGCGGCTTTAAGCGCAGATCATCTACAGTGTACTCACGAAGCTCCTTCTCCTCGCCGTTGTCAATAACAACACGAACGAGCTGCCTGAGCACGCTGACTGACTTGACCTCTCCGATGATTCCCTCAGGTGTCTTGACCTTTTCTCCTATCGACGGCATTCTGCTGTTCAGATACTCATATGTATCCTGCTCATACTTGAGGCAGCACATAAGTCTTCCGCACACACCGGATATCTTGGTTGGATTGAGCGAGAGATTCTGCTCCTTTGCCATCTTGATGGAAACCGGCACAAAATCTGCCATATAAGAATGACAGCATAGCGGCCTGCCACATATTCCAATGCCTCCCATCATCTTGGTCTCATCCCTGACACCGATCTGACGAAGCTCTATTCTGGTGCGGAATACCGCTGCCAGATCCTTTACGAGCTCCCTGAAATCAATTCTGCCGTCCGCTGTAAAGTAAAACAGCAGCTTGTTTCCGTCAAAGGTATACTCTGCATCCACCAGCTTCATCTCAAGTCCGTGCTTGATGATTTTCTCCTTGCAGATGGCAAATGCCTCTTTTTCCTTTTCCTTATTTCTCTCAACCGTTTTCTCATCCTCGTCGGTTGCCACTCTGATGACAGGCTTAAGCGGTGAAACCACCTTATCATCATCCACCTCCTTCGGCGGAATGAGGACAGTTCCCATCTCTATGCCTCTTGCTGTCTCCACGATAACATGCATTGCCATGTCAAGGTCGAAATCAGCCGGGTCAAAGTAATATATTTTGCCTGCTGTCCTGAATCTGATACCAACTATTTTTGTCATGTGATTAGTTCTCCTTTATGGTCATAAGCAGCAGCTCAATTACCAGGTCAAAATTGACGTTTGCGTTAATTCTTATCTTTGCCTTCTCAAGCGCCTCAAGTATTGCCTCGATTCCCTGATAGGAATGCTTTGCTGCCTGTTTCTTTATATCATAGACCTCATCCTTGAATATGAGTCCGTTAACGTCGTTTGTCGCCTTCATATACAGCACATCTCTGTACCATACCATAATCAGGTCAAAATAATCCTGCACCTTAAGCTTGTACTCAGCTATCTGCTTTACTGCTGCGCCCAGCTCGTAGAGATCTATGTCATCGAGGCGCTTTATAAGCGACAGTGCTGACTCCTTTAGCTCGTTGAACTCGTCTGATGAGGCGAGCTTAACAGCCTTTCCGACGATGCCCTGTGCAAATGCAGCACTGATATCTGCCTGATAATCCGGAATATGCTTTTCGTTCATCAGGTATGCCTTTATCACCTCGTCCTTTACCGACTTCATATTGAGTGTGATGCAGCGCGACCTGATGGTCTGCAGAAAGCTGTCTGCATTGGTGGTGAGAAGCATGATGACCGCATATGCCGGTGGCTCCTCTATTGTCTTTAAAAGCGCGTTCTGCGCCTGCTGGTTCATTTTTTCAGCCTCATCCACTATGTAAATCTTGTATTTACTGCTGTACGGCTTTATCACTATATCATTGTTTAGCTGTGTCCTGATGTCGTCAACCGATATGTTGTTGGGCTTTTCATGACTGACATATATTATATCAGGATGATTGTGGTCATCTGCCTGATGGCACGATTTGCACTCTCCACAACCGTCTGTGCCCTCCTTCTCACACTGCAGTGCCCTGGCAAATGCCTCGGCTATCATCATTTTGCCGGACAACTGTGGTCCGTTTATTATATATGCATGTGAGACCTTTCCCATTGATATGGCATTTTGCAGATGCTCTATTATCTGCTCATTTCCTACTATATCCTTAAATCCTGCCATAGCTGCTGCCTCCGTTTTAGTCTGCCTGTGTCTGTTATAGCTTTAATCTCCTACGTGAGTATATCAAGCAACAGTCCACGTATCTCTCCGATTCTTGCAAGTATGGACAGATGATCCTTCTCATCCTCCACCAGCTCTGATGCCAGCTCGTCCAGATTGCTGTCTATCAGTCTTATTATACCATAAACTCTGTGCCTTCCTCTCCTGTCGAGAAAATTTTCTCTGGAAAATTTATGGGATCTGTAGACCACCTCATTTAAAAAATCCTTTATGAGCCCGCGATATCTCTTCATGTCCCTGATGTCCATATGCTCGGCTATTCTGTTGCCCTGTGCTGTGATATCCTGCATCAGCGCATCTACCTTTGCCTGGAGATCAGCGTCTGTTATGGCGCTGGCCAGTGTGAATTTGAACGAGCCGTCACCGGCCTGTGTTTTTTGTGCATCAGGAACCTGTGTCACCTGATTTACTTCATTTACTCTGACTGCCATGAGGCTGCCTCCTTATTCGTTTCCGGTTACACTTATGTGCAGGCCGTAACCATCATCTTGCTCTGCAATTAGGAACTCTGTCGTATGTATGCTGAAATCTCGGCAAGCACAGTGTCCATATCATCATTTATGAAGCGACGTGTAATCCCCGCCTCATGCAGCTTCTCCTCAGAAAAATCTGATGCGTCTGCCAGAAAACGGCGGCACATCTCCTCATAGGCCGGTTTTTCCTGCTTATTTAGGCACCTGCTGCCCCTTTTCCCGGTGAATGGCGCGTATCAGACGGTCGCCGTCCTCCACCTCCACATAGATTGGCAGTACCCTGTCACTGCCAAAATAATCGCGTATCTTTGTGTAAGACTCCAATGTTCCGACTGTCAGATAGCTTTTACAGCGAAGGTCTATATCATCATCGTTTACCGTGAAATACTTCCACACGCCGTACACTGTATTGTACTCGCGAAGCTCTATGATGCGCCCCTGTGCACTGAGCCTTTTTACATCCTCTTCATTGCAGAAATGATAATCCTTATCCTGTGCCTCTCCGTCCCTTATCGGGCGAGTGGTATACGGGATAATCCTGCTAAGCATTAGGGAATCATCCTGCAGTATTTTATTGTATATAGTGTCCTTGCCTGATGCGCTTTTTCCCATCACGCAGAAAATCTTACCCATCTGTAAACCTCTTATATTTTAATTAGTATAAATATGATCGTTTGCTATGTCAAACTGTTGCTTACAGCACTGCAACAAACTTCCACATATTGGCATCCGGATCAAAATCCAGGCCATCCACTTCAAGACCTGAATTTACAGCCTTTATTACATCATCTATGAGCTTGTCGTTCATTATCTCTCCCGGCACCACAAGCGGTATCCCCGGCGGATATATATTTATAAAGGCACCGCTCACCTTCCCGCTTGCCTTAAAGGCATAGACCGCCTGATGGTCTGCATCATATGCATCATACATTTCCATTACGGCAGGCAGCTTTTGGTATATAGCTGTGTCCATTTTGACAGGAAAGTAAAATTGATGTACCACACCCTCCTGCTTTAATATATCATAAAACTCTTCAAAATCAGACTTATATTTTTCGAGCTGGCTGTCTATTTCAATCAAAGCATCCGCAAGCCTGTCAAAGCCCTCATCCGTATCCATGACAGATGCCAGCGCCAGTACATAATTGCCCGCCGCCATCTCAAGCTGCAGCTCATATTTTTTGAGCAGAAGCTCAAGCAGCGTATGTCCATTCATAGCCTCTTTCGTAAATATAATAATCTTTGACTCGTCAAAATCATATGCCTCGTCAGCAGAAAAATCACTTTTTCTGACCACGTTCAGATGCGAAAGTCCGCTGACCTTCTGATAAAATCTGTCAAGTCTGCTCCTAAGCTGTGCAAATGCTGTCTCTTTGTTATCGCGCACATAGTGTATGCAACGCTCTATGCCTGTCATAAGCACATATGACGGTGAGCTTGTCTCATAAATGCCGAGAAACTTCTCCACTGCAGCTTCACGCATCCCACCCAGCAGTAAAAGCGCCGTCTGTGTAAATGCCGGAAGCGTCTTGTGCAGACTCACTATGACCGCATCGGCCCCAAGCGCTATGGCATTTTGAGGGAAACCGCCTCCAAAGCCAAAGTGCGCGCCGTGTGCCTCGTCAACTATGAGTAAAGCTCCATGTTCATGTGCCACGGCTGCGATTGCCGCCAAACCACGCCATCATATGTAGGTGAGGTTATCACAACCGCTTTTATGTCGGGATTTTCATCAAATGCCGCCCTTATCTGTGCCTCGGTTATCTGCCCCTGCAGCCCTGTCCGTGTAATTTCAGGGTATATAAACACCGGGTGAAGCTGCCTTAAGTAAAGCGCATGATACACCGCCTTGTGACAGTTCCTTGCTACAAGCACCTTGTCTCCCCTTTTGGTGGCCGCAGATACTGCTGCCAGTATACCGCAGGTGCTTCCGTTTATAAGAAAATATGCACGCTTTGCACCGTAAAGTGCCGCTGCCTCAGCCTGCGCCTCCTTTATAATGCCCTCAGCGTGGTGCAGATTGTCAAAATTGTCTATCTCTGTGATATCAATAGCATACGGGTCCAGCCCTGCACCTATATCACTGCCACGGCGCTTATGCCCCGGCATGTGAAACGGATAAATATTTGATTGTGAATTATTTATCAGTTCTTTTTCCATTTAAGTACCTATATATCCTTTTTAGCCCAGAAATCTTCCAAGCTCCGGCATCCAGTCATCATAAAATATTTCGTCATTGCAGAACGCGCTCCAGACCGGTGTGAGGAAATCAAGTATCAAATCAAGCGTCTCCTCCCAGCCTGCATTCGCATATGCCCTCTGCTGTCGTGTCAGCCTCTTACAATACCGCTCCCAGCGCCTTCTCATATAAGCATAGCTGCGATAGCCATACACCTGCTCAAGCCGGTGCATGCTCACTGTCTTCGGCTTATTTTTCGCTCTAACCTTAAAAATATCAATTATCTGCCTTCCGCTGACCGAATATCTCTTAAGTATCTCATATGCATCACCATATGGTTTCATATCGCTAACCAGTTCAAGCTTATCCATTATCTCAAACAGCTGTTCTCCGAGCCTGGATTCAGGCGAAAAAATACAAACATCTGCGTCTCCATAAAAGCTGTTCATAAAAACAATATTTTTAGTCATGGGAACTCCTGCATCTGCTTCATCCAGACGCTCAAGCCTCACTGCAAACGGCACTTTTTCACCGTCACACATAGCGCTTAGATTCCACGTATGTATAAGCGGCTTTATATCACTGCCGTCCGGTGCATTAGCTGATGCCTTTGCTGCCTGCTTAGATGATACTGTATCAGTCCATACCACATCACTATGACTGTTAAGCCCTGCATTGCCTATAATGATATTGCGCAATACATCAAACGGTGCACCGTTGTCCTCTGCCCTGCCACTTTGGCTGCCATACACATAATAAAATGTCAGTTTTTCCCCTGTTGCAAAATACGGCTTTTGAAGCCACAGCACTTTTCCCAGACCGGCATTATTTATGCGCCAGAGAAAATCCTGCTTCACGTACTGCCATAACACATCGCTGTACGATAATTTTTTCTCATCGCTTATATGTCTTAAATCTACCCTCACTACAACCATACTCCTATGAAGCTTTGCACCTTCTTTACCACGCGCCTCGCCCTTGCGTAATCCATGAGCACGGAAATATCCTTGTCCGTATCCGCTATGTACGACTGTATAGCAGCCTTGAAATCATTGCGGTCCATCCTCGTCTCATATTTTAAGCAATCACATATCACACGCTCCTTATCATAGATACCAAAGGTATTACCGCTAAGCTCAATGGTTGAGGCTCCAAGCATAAGCGCCTGTGGCTCCGTATAAAACGGAATAATTCTTGGATAGTCCATCTTAAAACGTGATTTTGATGTATTTTTGTCCACAGCAAGCGTCCATCCGTAAGGCTTCTCCTTTATATAACCATAAGCATAGAGTGCACTTTCCATGCAAAGCATTGCATCCGGAAAGAGTGCCGCGACAAGTGCATCCTCAGAAAAATCATCCACGCGGTCGGTGTAATAGCCGTTTCTGATGCGGACAAGCTTCCCCTCCCTGACAAGCGTGTCAATCCGCCTGTAGTCTATACCAAGCCTTGTAAGCTCTTCTTTTTTCACTATTCCGTTATGCTTTTCCATGGCATCAGCTATGATAGTCTGTACCTGTTGTATGTTCATTACCGCTTCTCCATCCCTCGTGTCACATTTATTACTTTTCAGCCTTTTAATCATTCTATATTTTCATGCCATGCTTATCTGCCAAAAGCCTCTCAGCATCACGTAATCCAAGCTGATACAGGCTCTCAAGCTTATTAGGATCCTTTTCTACCTTGCTTATTTTAATGTGCTCCGACGGCCTTAACACCTCGGCAATGCCCTGCTTTTCAAGCTCCTTAAGATGCTCAAGCTGATAATTGTACATGATATGCCTGTTTGAAAATGCCTCATAAAACCTCGGAAAACGCTTTTTGTATACCGATGTTAAAAACCTTGGCATAGGTTTTTTTATATAGTCTGCCGGCTTTGTCAGCACGACAACCACTCTGTCATAGCCCATATCGAGCATATGCTCATATGGAATACTGTCCGTCACCGCGCCATCCAGATACCACTCATTCCCCAGCTTCACAGGCTTTGACACTACAGGCATGGAGCCCGATGCCCTGAGCACATCCATCTGGTCAAAAACACTCTTTATCTGCACATATTCAGGCTTACCCGTCCTGATATTCGTCACAACCGCATAAAATGGGATATCCGACTTCTTGTATTCCTCATCATCAAACGGGTCAAGCTCCCTTGGTACGATATCATAGGCATATTTCGTGCTCACTATGTTTTTCTCCCTAAGAAGCGGCCTGATACCCATATAATTTTTGTCACTGTTAAACCTCTTATTGTATCGTATAACCCTGCCGCGCTGCTTTGACAGCAGATTCACTCCAAAAAGTGCTCCCGCCGAAACACCGATAACAGCATCAAAGCTAATATCATGGTCCATAAAACAGTCGAGTACTCCAGCTGTATACATACCTCTCATTGCTCCACCCTCAAGCACGAGGGCGCATCTTTCATCACTCATTTCTGCCTCCATTTATAATGTCATAATAAAAATGTATTAATATTTATGTCGGCCACTGAACTTCAGATTGTCTCTCCTTCTGCGCCGTTTTCTCTCAAGCTTGTGCTCACTGAAGCGCTCGCGCTGCTCCTTCTTAATGCTCCATTTGTGTTTCAGCACATATATATTGTCTGATATTCTTCTAAGCATGAAAATGCTAAGAAGAATCACTGCGATAAGTACGAGCACCCAGAGAAAATATACCGGCTTTATCCTTATTATATCACTTTCCACGTTCTGTCTGCTGTTCTCATCAAAGTACGACAGATTGACCTTTGCTCCTGATTTCAGCAGATCCACACAGCCTACCACATGATCACCATACTTGTATCTGACCGTAGCAAGAGCATCCTTGTTGTCGGACTTCATGTCAGCAGCTTCCCTTTTAACGCTTGAAAAATCCGCGTTGTTTGGCAAAACAACATAGTTTTCCGACACCTTTGCATACATGCCGTGCTCATTCATCACGCCCAGATCCGGCGTATTGTCAGTAGCTGCGCTGTTTTCATTTTCAGCTATGTTTAGTGCCTTGAAGTTACTGAAATAGTAATTGAGCAGCGTGTTTGTGTCTGCATACTGATCAGGCGACTGCGCATTCATAATAACCACGCACAGCGTCAAGCCATCCTTCTCCGCATAAGTGACAAGCGTGCTGTTAGCCACTGAAGTGTAGCCGGTCTTGCCGCCGGTACAATCCTGATTTACAAACTGTGAATACGACTTAAATGGATGCAGCATCGCATGATGATTGTAAAGCGGAGTATCCTCGGTATGCTTGTTTGTAGGTGGTATAATATAGGTCTTTGTGCCTGTAATCTTTCGAAACTCGTCATTCCTGTATGCCGCACACGCGATAAGCCCCATATCATATGCGCTTGTCCAGTGATTTTCATCCGGCAGACCATTTGCATTGTTGAAATGTGTATCTGTACAGCCTAATTCTTTGGCTTCCTTGTTCATCAGATCAATAAATGTGCTGTAATCTCCCCCAAGCTTTTTGCCTGTATGCTCTGCTGCAGCATATGCGCACTCGTTTGCCGACTCAAGCATAACTCCATATAGTGTCTGCTCCATGGTCATCTCCTCGCCCACATCCCTCTTGATGCTCGACGAACCATCACTGCTCTCCTTCACCGCCTCTTTTGAGAATGTAACCTTCTCATCCATCTTGCAGTTGAGTATAGTCAGATATGTGGTGAGGATCTTTGTGATACTTGCAGGATAATGCTTTTCGTGTGAATTTTTCTCATATAGCACCGTACCTGTATTGACCTCCATCACCACGGCGCATGGTGAATTTATCTGCGGTCCCTCCGGCCAGTACGTGTCATCACCATCCGCAAATGCCACAAGCGGTCTCGCACAAAGCGTCGCGACCATAGCAAACACTGCCATTATTAGTATTCCTGATTTTTTTAAATTTATAATTTTATGCTTCATATCTGTTCCTATTAATTCTAAAATTGGGTAGCTGTTCAGTACTATAACCAAAAATGTACTATTTCTAATTATAATGTATGAAAAACATGTTATCAAGGGCATGTGCAACGTATTTTGTCATTTTATTTTGACACCCACACAATTGTAGGGTATTATCTATATGAAATTTTACGTTTTTATAAGGAGATTTACATGAGACTTAGAAATATCCCGGGCGCCGGTGAAGTCATCGACAACAGCCCTTATTGCATAAAGGAGCCTGTTGAATTAAAAGGAAAATGGCATGATTTTTTAGGAAACAATAATCCGATTCATATAGAGGTTGGTATGGGAAAGGGCAGATTTCTGATGGATCTGGCACGGCTTCATCCCGAGATTAACTATATAGGTATCGAACGATATACAAGTGTGCTTCTTCGTGCTGTACAAAAAATGCAGGAGGACGAGCTGCCAAATGTGCACTTTTTGTGCATTGATGCCGCAACTCTTCC
>OODJ01003141.1_pt1 | contig 10167 bp, 11 predicted proteins | sample 1671611 | NCBI WGS metagenome assembly OODJ01 (sample SAMN06348174, study PRJEB24527) | human gut metagenome | biome: human gut; feature: ankylosing spondylitis patient; material: feces | host: Homo sapiens | place: China | collected 2015-10 | reverse complement strand
CTGGAGAACGTGACGGTGCCGCTGACCGAGGACGATGTCACCCGGCAGGTGACCTATCAGAAGGTGGAAGTGACCGCCACTGGCGTGCAGTTGACCTGCGCTCCCCAGGCCTGGGAGCCGCCTCCCGGCACCATGCAGAGCGGGTGGCGGGGCTCCTCCATGATTGGCATCAGCATGCTCGTGTCCGGCTACACGTGGGACGGCGGCGCCTCCGACGCCGCGGCGCCCATGGATGTGGATGAGGGCGTCCCGCACTTCGAGGTCGAGGGAGCCGAGACGGTGCGCGTGTACTTCTCGCAGGCCGCGACGGACGTGGACGTCGCGCGCTACTCGGCCGATGCCGAGGAGGGCGAGCCCGTGGCCGTGTCCGGAATCACCAGCGACGGCGTCACCCTCGAGGTCGAGCCCGGCTGGCGCTACGCCGTCTCCGCCCAGTTCGAGGGCGGGAGCGCGGACTACCTCATCGACGTTGTGTCGGGCGGGTCCGCACAGGAGGAGTTCACGAGCACGGCGATGGTCGTCCTCCTGGGCAACGGCAGGCCGCTCTTCGTCGATCGGCAGACCGATTCGCCCTACTACCCCACCCTACCCGCAGACGCGCCCGAGCTCGCGTCAGGAAACGTCGTTCGGGTGACCGGCAACGGCATCATGCTCGAGAGCTATCCCGGGCAGTATCCCGGCATCACCAAGGTGGAGGTCATCGAGGAGGGCTCGCCCGAGGACGCCGAGAAGTACGCCGAGCTCGCCGCGCAGCTCTGGCAGCCCAAGGACCCCTCCGAGCCGGCAATCGCCACGCTCGAGTACCGCACCGAGGAGGCCTCCGTCTCGCTGCTTCCGCTCGCCAACGCCTGGACGTGGTCCTACGAACTGAACGGCGAGACGGTGACGGTCTCCAACGACGCGCCCGCCGCCAACCAGATCGACGCGACCGACCTCCCCGAGGCCACCGCCGGAGAGGCCGTCGAGGTCACCATGACCTTCGACCTGCCGCCGGTCGAGTCGGACGACTCCCGCTGGCCCGAGGTGGTGCGCTACCCCGAGAGCAACCTCGAGACAGGGGCCGAGGCGGTGGACGCCGCGCTCTCTGGCGGAGCTCTCGAGTTCGCCGTTGAGCCCGGATGGCGCTATCGGGTCGACGTCGCGTTCGATGCCGGGCAGGTCAGCTACGTCTTCACCGTGAGGTGACACGAGGGCGTGCAAAGGGGACAGGCACTTTTGCACGGCTTTTTGCACGACTTCCCCCTTAGCTCGTATTGGCGGAATGGGGTACGGACATGAAGCCCAGGGCATCTTGCGGCATCGCGATCGCCGCGATTCTGGCCATCGTCGTTGTCACCCTTGCATCCTGCGTAACGCTCCCGCATGACGGCGATCGCGGCCCCCGTGCCGACGTCCCCGGGGCGCGGGCCCTGGCATCCGGGGAGGACGGCGCTGTCGCGCTCACCCTGGGCAACTACACCTGGAGCTTCATGAACGGCAGCGAGAGGCGCATCGAGGAGCTCCGCCAGATAGACCCCCAGGAGTGGCGCGTCGACGAGCTGGCCCAGGTGTCGGTGGCCGAGGAAGCAACCATCACCGTGCTCTTTGACGAGAGCCCGCTCTGGGCATACGCGCGGAGCTGGGACGAGGAGGAGCTCGCCGCCGGCTCGATAACGGACTCGCCCCTTTTCTGGCGACTCCGCACGCTGCTTGACGCGGCGTTCATCTACGCGGTCGTGTTCTACACGAAAATCGTGCCGGTGGAGTGCCTGAAGCTGCTCACGGCGATCATCGTGGCGCTGGCCATCGCCGCGCCGAGCATCCAAAGGTGGGCGGCGTTCCAGCGCCGCAAGGCCGCGGCAAAAGGGAAGGGGGGCAACTGATATGCTGGACATTCAACACATCTCCAAGACCTTCAACGTCGGAACGGTGAACGAAAAGCGCGCCGTTACCGATCTGTCGCTCCATCTCGACAAGGGCGATTTCGTCACCGTTATCGGCTCGAACGGCGCGGGAAAATCCACGCTTTTCAACGCCATCGCGGGCAGCTTTTATGTGGACAAGGGCCGCATTCTGCTGAATGGCAAGGACATTACCTTTACACGCGAGCACAACCGCAGCCGTGTCATCGGGCGGCTGTTTCAGGACCCGCTGCGCGGCACCGCGCCGCACATGAGCATTGAGGAAAATCTTGCCCTCGCGTATCTGCGCGCGGCGCACGGCAATCCGTTCAGCCGCATCACGGCGAGGGACCGCGAGCCTTTCCGCGCCCAGCTCGCGCAGCTCGACATGGGACTGGAGGACCGGCTGGGCCAGCCCGTCGGTCTGCTCTCGGGCGGTCAGCGGCAGGCGCTGACGCTTTTGATGGCGACGATGGTGCCGCCGGAGCTGCTGCTGCTCGACGAGCACACGGCGGCGCTCGACCCGGGCACGGCGGAAAAGGTGCTCGCGCTCACGCAGAGCATCGTGGCGGAGCATCACATCACCTGCCTGATGGTGACGCACAACATGACGCAGGCGCTCTCGCTCGGCAACCGCACGCTGATGATGGCGGACGGCGGCATCGTGCTCGACGTCGCGGGCGCGGAGCGCGCCGGCATGACAGTGGAGGATCTCGTTGAGCGCTTCCGCGCGGGCACGGGCAGGACGCTCGACAACGACCGTATGCTCCTTTCCGAATGAAGCCCTGCGGGCCGGCCCTCCGGTACGCCGACGGTAGAGCGGATTCTCCCTTTTAGGATGCGACAAAGCGGCAGAGCCTTTTGCTCTGCCGCTTTTGCTGTATACTGTAAACCATATGCAAAAAACCTTGAAACCATACGGTTCATGTTCACAGGTACACAATGTGACCTATGGGGCAGGCCGGACGGTACGGGGCAGAAAATAAGTCGAGAGATAATCTCTCGGCTTATTTTCTGTTCATGTTGCAGTTTTTCTATAAGAATTCGGCAACTTCCAACATCTTATTAATATAAAATGATTTTGAGCACCAGTCCGCAATAATGATTTAAGAATGAATTATGAAGAAGCTCAATGTCAGAATTAAAGATGGTATCTTCATCTTTCCCGGCGGAGTTTCCTTTTAGGACATCGTTAAGCAAAGGCGGATTTCCCATCAATGAAGTACAAAGATTCTTCTCTCCCATAATGCTGAGTACTCCTGTAAAGCTGATTGCAAAGGACTCGCTCAGGAATACTCACATCGTTCCCCTACGCTCTATTCTGAACTAATAGTATTCCACGATATGACAAAACAATGGCCTGTTCGATGCTGATTACGCCCTTTGGATCGAGCATCCCTTCTGCCGTTCCCCGAAACAGATCAGCGTTCGACAGGATTCCCAGTGCTTCAATCGCCCAACTGGAGATATCGTCTTTATCCGCAAAAGAAACCATCTTAAGGGATCTTAGAATGAGTTTTTGACCAATTGTTTGTTCAATATAGTCAAATGTGCGGTAAAGCATAGTAGCGTATTCCTCTCGTGTCACATCCCTGTATGGCTCAAACTTTGAGCCATCTCCAGTGCCCTTTGTAATTCCTATTGCGTATGCCTTATTGATATCTTCAAACATAGTGTGCCCAATAGGTACATCATCAAATACTTGGACATCGCTGCCTTCAATCGAAGCGTTTGTTGCTATCTCTACGAATTTGACAAGAAATGCTGTTGCCCAGTCTCTATGCAACGCTCGCCGGCAATCATCATACATTTCAAACGGTAGCAGTCCTTCGTTTTCAGCAGCAGATACTTCCGCCTTTGCCCATTCACTATATATGGGTAGATCGTTTGCGAAAGCAATGGTTCCCATAGATGCACAGAGCAAGAAGGCTACGCATACTGTAGCCACTTTTCTTAAAAAAGCATTCATGTTTCTCCTCCTATCAGTATTTTTCAAAAGTGTTATTCGGCGGTATCTGCTTCAATGTAAATTTTCTAACGGCCTTTGTTAGCTTCTACTGGCAGACCCTCCAAACACCGCAATCCCAGTAGATCGTCCTTGTCTTAAAATTCTTTTGACCAGCAATCTCCTGCGGTGCAAGATAGCATATTTGTAGTCCCTGTTGCTCCAGCCCTTCAATATTAACGATTTCCAATCCCATCGAAAAGCTGTCGGAACATATTCCCTCGTGCCACTCCGTCCCGCCAGTCGGATAACCATAGTCCATCGTGTTCAGCAGAAACAAAATCTCTGGGATTTTCTTTATCTCCCCATCAGTTCCACCGGTTGACCTTTCCTCAATATAAGCAGAGATAACGAAAATGTTAGTAGCTGCGTATGTACTGCCCCTATTCGTTATTTCTAAAACAATTTGATTTCCGCCGAAATCAGAAAGCAGCTTGGCGAAATGCACCTTATAAATGCCTTTGCAGGGAATCGCTTTTGCAAGTACCTCTCCCGTTCCAAGCTGGACATAGATCAAAGTGAGCCCGTCATAGTAATCATCGCTGTAGTGATCAAGGGAATAGGTCCCGACATACACTTGGTCATCCGCGCCGCCAACACCATCTATATCTACATTTTGATAGATATCCCATTCATCCAGCGTCTTATTCACCCACTCCGGCGGGAGTTCCCTTGTAGCATTTTGAGAAATTCTTGCTTTGTTATCCTCCGTGTACTTTGGGTTCTTGTCTTGTACGGGTTTTGTGCAGGATGAAAGGATTGCCGTGAGGAGTAGAACTAATGCCACGTTCCTTTTTATTGTGGTCTCCATCCTTTTCACAAAAATCACCCCCTTCCGCGTGTTCTCGGCAGATTGTTTCTGCTTCTACCCAATAGACGCGGAAAGGGGTATCCTTTCTTACAGCTTTTTGCAAAAATATCTCATTTCATCGTTTCGACCAAATGCACGCTCTCTGCCATGTGCAGAATGTCCTCCTGACCAAGCGGCGCATCAAGGGTAAACTGCAGGTCATGCTCTGGATCAAGCCACATCAGCATACTGTTGCTGTCCTCTTCTTTAGGAATCACCAATAAGCCCTCGCAGTCGTTGACTATTACAGAAATTACATATGCATTTTCCGTATTGACACCGCTCAAAGATCCTTGCTGCATATAGATATATTCAAACAGGATCACATCGCCCTTTTCGTTCTCATAGAAGTGGGCAGTCATTCCTGTGCCTACAAATTGACTTTCCAGATTTTCCACAAAACCTTCTGGTAGCTCCCCCAGCTCATACCGCGGCATCTCCCCCGGGGCATCCTCTCCGGCATAGCGAAACACAATATGCGTTTCATACCATTCGGTAACCCACCGAACAATCGTCGCCCGAGCGGTCGGGCTGGCAAGCATCACGCTGCCAAGTCCCAATGACAGCATCAATAATATGACTGCTGCTGTCTGCAGCACCCTTTTCCAGACAGGCTTGCCCCGTTCTCTTGTCCAACGCACGGGATCTTTCAGCATCGTTCGCATTTGACGCCGGTGTCGTGCAGACGCAGCATAGGGGATTTTCTCCTCAAGGCGATCCTCATCAAATGCAATGGCATCCAGCAGCACCTTGCTCATGAAGGCATCAAGCTCTTTCTCTGTCATAGATGCAGCGCCTCCTTTTCCATAATCTCCCGAAGCATCGCGCGGCCGCGGGAAATGCGTACATTGACCGCATTTTCTGAAATGCCGAGCTTCTGAGAGATATCCTTCCCCGAGCAGTCCAGCAGGAATTTCATCTCCAGAACTGCCCGATAGGTCTCCGGCAGCCCCGCGAACAGGCGGATGATATCCTCATAGGACAACGCCTTCTCAATATCGGCACTGGCATCGTATGTATCCTCCATACTCTCCAGCATGATGGCTTTTTTCTTCTTCCGCAGGAGCGTGATCGCTTCGTTCTTTACTATACAGACGCACCAGAAAGGTCTTTTCTTACAGGGAAGCTCTAAAAACTTTTCGAAATTACGAATTATTTTCAAAAAGGCATTCTGAACAGCGTCCTCCGCATCATGAGTGTCTTTCAAAATGCGAAGCGCTGCCTGCTCCATTCGCTCATGGTATTGCTCGTAGATCTCCGCAAACAGTGCTCGATCTGCATCGTTTTCAATCGTTGCTAAGAGCATGGGGAGCATGATTTTCCCTCCTCGTCGGTCAATCGTTCTTTACAAAGGTTTCTCTCAGTATAGCCAAATATGGGATGATCCGCAAGACTTATCGCTATAGAGCGACGCAAACAGATCAACTCGAGCTGTTCTGCTACGCAATCCGCCATCAAAAGGAATGGTCAAAAGAGCTCTTGAGCATCTCGTAGACGCAAACAAGCGACGCCACCTCACAGCTAAATCGATCCGTTAGTTCCTTCTCATCCCACCATGTTCTCTGCGGTGTTGCGTGATGCCCCGCGTCCTGCTCCGCCTCCGCTTTGGCGGCGCGGATGGCCTTCTGTGCGGAGAGCCACCGCCCATAGGCGCCGCCGTACAAGTCCCTCTTTAACTTTCGCAGCGCGGCCTTGTACGCCTTCTCCGCTCCGCTGGGGCCGTTGTAGTTGAGCCGGATCGCCAGCTCCTGAAAGGTCATGCCAACCTCGTCCGGCTGGCCGATGCCGAGGTAGCTTCGCACCAGATTCAGCTCTCTGGGCGTCAGCACCTCCTCCATCCGCTGCATCAGCAGCGTCCGTCGCATGAGGCGGTCATAGGCAACGGCGGGATTACCGCCGCAGCTGACGGAGAACACATCGTCACCTAACTGCCGGACGCAAAATAGCGTCCAATATTCTTTTATCAACGCCCAAGCTACCTTGGCAGATACATTCAGTTCTCCGCACACCACCTTGACCAACTCAGCATCAGATGAGTCCCATCCCTCGGCGCAGAGGTATGCCACCCTGCGCAGTTGATTGTACCGGCTGATGGGAATGGACAGAGAGGAAGAATACTGCGCGGCATAGTCGGACAGCGCCGCTTCTATCGCGGGTGTCGCATAGGTCAGCAGCTTCGTTCCGTAAGCGGGATCAAAGCGCCCTGCCGCGTCCAGCAGTGCCAGCGCCGCCTCCTGCTTCAAGTCCTCCATCTCACACCACGGTATGTACGCCCGCGCCAGTTCGGTGAGGTAGCCCTCGTTCTGTGAGATAAGTTGCTCCGCGGCGTTTTTGTCTCCTATCTGTATCCGCAAAGCCAGCTCTTCATTGCAGGGGCCGTCCCCGGCAACGGTGTACATATTCTTCGCCACGGGAACGCCCCCTTCCTCACTTCAGCCGCTTTTCTGCCTCCGCGTAAATGTGTTCCAATTCCATATCCCGCGCATATCCGTCAGCGGCGTAGTCGTTGTCCATCAGCGCCTTGTCCCGATAACTCTCCGCCAGATACAGTGCCTCTTGCCGTAGGTCATCGGAGATCTTCCCTCTCTGGTGATGCTTGCGGATCGTCCCGGTTCGGGTATTGAACAGGCGGTAGACTGGGTGCTGTTTGTTCTGCTCCTTCTGGTGCATCATCGCGCCGTACTGCCGACAGGTATAGCGGCTGTCCTGCGGCGCGATGCCGTCACAGTATTTAGGGATGTGACCGTTGGTGGTCAGAAAATATCTCCCGCAGCCCTGGCACTGGCTGGGCGCGTGGCCGTGGTGCAATCCGTTCAAAAGATCGTAGGTATAAAAATCTGTGAGCCGCAGGAAAGATACCCGTTCCACAAACACCATTTCTTTTTCGTTTTTAGGACTGCGGGCAAACACATAGGTGGAGGACAGCTCCGGATAAACCGTGAATGGCTCCATATCCAGGCTCTGCAAACTCCGCATCTCATCCCAAAACTGCTCACTGTTGAAGCAGTCATGCGCGGCCACGGCGAAATGCGTTTCGTTCCGTTTTTTCAGCCGCCGCAGATAATCCAGCTCAAAGAACCGCCCCGCTGCATAGAAGTGATACATGGCGATAGGGATGCGTATGATCCCGACGCAGAATCTCAGAAACTCTGTCTGGAGCTCCGAATTGGGCGTCCGTATTTGCAGGAGGTTTCTCTCGTCAAACAGGATATGATCCGGCGCATTTCCTTCTCGTAGTCATTATAACAAAAGGGCGGATACTTCCAAAGCAGTTCGGTCAGATACAATATCCGTTCCCGCAGCTGCGGGAATACCGCCGCGGCTTCCTCATCGCTGCCCTGTACCACCACCGGGAACAGGAAGGTCGGTGCGCCGCCGGCCTGTATCAGCTCCGGCAGTTTTTCTTCGGGAATGTTCAGAATGGACATCGCCATGAATCCCGCCGGGAACTCCTTCTCCTGATAAAAGAGCTTGTCATTCCAGACATCCATTGTGAACTGCGTGAAATCGTTGTTCTGCTGTATTCCCAGCGGCATAGCATCGCCCTCCTGTCCCATATCTGTTTTGCATCTGTCCCGCGATATTCTCATTCTATCAAAAAACACAGAATAATCAAGTGAAAGGGTTAGAGCCTCGACTGCAGCGAGGTCTCTGCCCTTATCCTTTTATCCGGAGGTTTTTTATGTCTCAAATCAAACGACTGCAAACCATTGACGCGGACACGCTGCAAAGCACCGCTTACGAGCCGGTCTCCTTCGTGGTCGACGATCTGCTGCCGCAAGGGCTGCACCTGCTGGCAGGCGCGCCGAAGATCGGCAAATCGTGGCTGGCACTGTGGCTTTGTCTCTGCGCCGCGCAGGGCAAGCCGCTCTGGACATTCGCCACGCACCCATGCGAGGTGCTGTACCTCTGTCTGGAGGACAGCTTTCAGCGTATCCAAAGCCGGCTCTTTGATCTCACGGAGGACGCGCCGCCCACGCTGCACTTCGCCGTCATGTCCCAGCAGCTCCACAACGGGCTGGTGGAACAGATTGAGCAATTCCTAAAAGAGCATCCGCAGACCAGGCTCATCGTCATCGACACGCTCCAGCGCATCCGCACCGCAGGCAATGACGCGAATCCATACGCCAGCGACTACCGGGACATCGGCGTTCTGAAAGCGCTGGCGGACAAGCACCGCATCGCCATTCTGCTGGTGCATCATCTGCGGAAGATGAATGACGATGATCCCATGAACATGATCTCCGGCACCACCGGACTCAGCGGCGCCACCGACAGCAACTTCGTCCTCCGCAAGAGTAAGCGCCGAGAGAACACCGCCACGCTCTACTGCACCGGGCGGGACATCCCCTACCGGGAACTGGCACTGGAGTTCGATGGCGAGGATCATATCTGGAAGCTGCTGTCAGATGACTTCGAACAGAAAGAGCAGCCCAACGAGAGAATTCTTTTTCTTCTCTCTGAATTGCTGCGCCGGCAGCCGGAGATCAGCGCCCCTGCCAAGGTGCTGTTGGAAAAGATCGACCCTGCCGATACAGAGGGGCTGACCCCCAACAGTTTCTCCCACCGAATCCGCAAAAGCGTTGACGCTCTAAGGAGAAACGGCATTACGGTGTCCTTCCGCAAGAGCAACGGCGACCGTCTGATCTGCCTGAAAAGGGTCGATGGTGTCGATGATCCCACTACCGGAAACATCGTCACCATCGACCCTGAGAACCCGCCGTGTTTCGCCGTGTGAGCCGCTGTGTGCGCGGTTCGGGGCCGGGGTGGCGTGTGTACCCGACGAGCCCCTTTGAAGCGAACGTTGCGGCGTTTGTGGGCGATGTGTGAAAAGACCCGGTGAATCCCGCTCCGGCGATGGGAAACTGAGCCTTTGGGGATGCGTGTTTCCCTCCCGGCCATGCCCCGTTTCGGAGGTTTTTGCCCCCTATTTACCCGTTCGATAAAAGCACAAGATAAAAGGCCGCAGTCGCAAGCGCCCGCAGCCCGCCCACAAAGCCCCGCAGTGCAGGGCTTTTCAGGGAAATGCCAACCGCAGTCGGTTTGGCGGTTTTAAAAAATAATCGCAGTCGGTCATCCGGAAAAGTCCCGTGTTTCAGGTCTTTGCGGCGATTTTGACCGACGTCACAGAAAGGAAAGAAGAAAAATGGATGATAACAAGAAAAGTACCACGATCTGGCTGCGCCCCAGCGTGATCAGCCGCATGGACGGCTGGCTGGAAGCAGACAACTGTCAAAGCCGCAGTGAATTCGTGGATAAGGCCCTGCGGTTCTACATGGGCTATCTCGGTACGGAGGACAACACGACCTACATCTCTCAGGCCATCCTCACCGCCATTCAGGGCACGCTGGACGACAACAACAATCGGCTCTGCCGTATTCTTTTCAAGTGCGCGGTGGAACTGAATATGCTGTGCCACACCATCGCCGCGC
>OODJ01003135.1_pt1 | contig 10185 bp, 10 predicted proteins | sample 1671611 | NCBI WGS metagenome assembly OODJ01 (sample SAMN06348174, study PRJEB24527) | human gut metagenome | biome: human gut; feature: ankylosing spondylitis patient; material: feces | host: Homo sapiens | place: China | collected 2015-10 | reverse complement strand
CTTTTAGGCGCTGGCCGCACTATGCCCTTTTAGGGCTTATTCAAGCCACGCGTTTTACGCGTGGTCTTGACTGCAAACATGGAGATCGGCCGCTTCCTCACTTCAGGATATAGACGTTGCAGGTCCGCCGCCCGAAGTTGATGCACTGCTGATAGGTGTCATAGTACAGGTCCACGATGTTGCCCCGGACGCCGGTGTCCTCCGCCACGGCGGTGCCGTAGACCACGGAGCCGTCCGCGGCCACGATATACAGCTTGGTGCCCAGGGGAATGACGTTCTTGTCCACGGCCACGGTGCCTATATCCACCAGGGTGCCGGTGGCGGTGGTGTAATCCGCGCCGCCGTGCCCGGCGGTGTAGGCGGTGGCGGTCATGGACTTCACGCCGGAGAAGTTCAGGGTGGAGCCGTCCGTCAGGGTCAGGGTGCCGCTGCCGTCGGCGTTTTTGCTGACGCTGGCAATGGCGGCCCGGGTCTCCACGGCGCCGGTGCCGTACTCAATCACCCTGTTGACGGCGGTGCTCTCCAGCTCCTCCACGAACTGGCGGGAGATCTCCTCCCCGCCGGACCAGATCACCTCGTAGATGGAGGTGCGGACGCCGTCGGCGCCCTCCTGGACCACCTTCTCCGTGCCCACCGGCAGGGAGGGATTGGCCACCCGCACGGTCTCGTAGGCGGCGGGCTCCGACACCTGATCGTAGTAGGTGAGTTCAGAGGCGATGGTCAGCACGGCGCCGTCCTCCGTGGTCTCCACGGCCACCATCTCCAGGGGGCTGGGGGTGATGTGGAGCCGGTCCAGCAGCGCCTCCACCGTCTCGCTGCGGGCCTTGGCGGTGACGGTCTCCCCGTCGTGGGTGACGGTGACGGTCTGGCCGGCGGTCAGCTTCATGTCATAGCCGCTCTGGCCGCTGGAGAGATGCAGCAGCTGGGAGGAGAGGGTCCCCTCCGCCGCCTGGGCCTCTTCGTTCAGGACGATGGCGGCGTCCTCCGGGCCGGTGAGGATATACACGGCGCCGGCCTGGTCGGTGACGATCCAGCCGGTGCAGACGATGGCCGCCAGCACAAAGAGCTGGAGGCCGAACCGCTCCTTGAGGCCCTGCAGCTTTTTCCCGAAAGCGTGTGTGTTCAAGATCAGATACCTCCTCAGAAAAGGACTTCCCATCCAGCTTCCCCGGATTTTGGAAAGTCTATACCTCGGCGTTTTCCTGAATGAAAACAACTTGTTACTTTTGTTACCGATTGGAAAACTGGGCCTAGTATACACCGGCTTCCCACTTTTGTCAAGTTTTTATGGCCGATGCGGTGTTATGTCTCCCACTTTGCGCGAAAATAAAGCGGTCGGGACGTGAGAAACTCTGGGAAAAAATAAAAAAGGTAACAAAATGGTGACAAAATCTGCGCGCAAAAAAAGACCCCGCATCTGATCGTACAGACACGGGGTCCCGCCTGGCAAAAGCCCTGGCGCTCAGGGAGATCAGCGGACTTCCGGCGTGAAGCCCAGATCCTCCAGCTCGCTGACGGCGGTCTTGACGCAGTTGTCACAGCCGTCGATGGTGACAGTTTTGTCCGGCAGGCTGACGGTGAACTTCAGCTCCGCGGCGGTGAGGGCGTTGGTGATGCGCTTGACGCAGTTCTCGCACATCATATCGGGGACAGAAATCGTAGTCATATTGAGTGCTCCTTTTCATTTCATCAGTTTTTGAATGGTGACCAGAAGGTCGTCCACGACCTCCAGATGTCCGTTTTGGATGTCCTGCACCACGCAGGTGTGGATGTGGTTGCTCAAAAGCTCCCGGGAGAAGGCGTTCAGCGCCGACTGGATGGCGGAGACCTGGGTGAGGATGTCGGTGCAGTAGGCCTCCTTCTCCACCATGCCCCGGACCCCCCGGACCTGGCCCTCGATCCGGTTCAGCCGGCGGATCAGGGCGTCGTACTCCGGGGCCTCCCGGTGCTTGTGGCGGCAGGTGCAGGGCTCCTCCGCCGGCGCCTGGTGCTGTAAAGTCTGATCGTCCATATCTTACTCCTTTTTCCCGCGATTCGTCAAATCACAGCTTCGCACGGCCCAGCCGCAGGGCGTTGCCCACCACGCAGACGGAGCTGAGGCTCATGGCCGCCCCGGCGAACATGGGGGACAGCAGGGGCCCGCCGAAGGCGTACAGCAGGCCCGCCGCGATGGGGATGCCGACGGTGTTGTAGCAGAAGGCCCAGAACAGGTTCTGCTTGATGTCCCGCAGGGTCAGCCGGGAGAGCCGGATGGCCCGGGGCACGTCCTGCAGGTCCGAGCGCATCAGCACGATGTCCGCGGACTCGATGGCGATGTCGCTGCCGCTGCCGATGGCGCAGCCCACGGTGGCGGCGGTGAGGGCCGGGGCGTCGTTGATGCCGTCGCCCACCATCATCACCTTGCGGCCCTGGGCCTGGAGCCGCTCCACCACGCCGGCCTTCTCCTCCGGCAGCACCTCGGCGATGACCTCGTCCACCCCCACCAGGGAGCCGATGTGGTCCGCCGCGGCCCGGTTGTCGCCGGTGAGGAGCACCGTGCGGATGCCCTGCTCCTTCATCTTCCGGATGGCGGCGGCACTGGTCTCCTTCACCGGGTCCGCCACGGAGATCAGGCCCAGCAGGGCGCCGCCCCTGGCGAAGTACATGGGGGTCTGGCCCTGGGCGGCCAGCCGCTCCGCATCGGCGGCCAGGGGCGCCACGTCCACGCCCTGCTCCTCCAGCAGGCGGCGGTTGCCGGCCAGGACGGTCTCACCGTCCAGCTCCGCCTTCAGGCCCCGGCCGGACAGGTTCTCAAAGTGATCCGGCCGGGCGGTGCCCCCGAAGCCGTGCTCCTGGGCGTAGGCGGTGATGGCGGTGGCCAGGGGATGGGCGGACACCGCCTCCACCGCCGCGGCGGCGGACAGCAGGTCCGATGTCTCACACTGATAGGGCAGGACCTCCGTCACGGCGGGGGTGCCCTCGGTGACGGTGCCGGTCTTGTCCAGCACCACCGTGTCCACGCTGTGGGTGATCTCCAGGATCTCGCCGGATCGGATCAGGATGCCGTGCCGGGCCCCCAGGCCCGTGCCCACCATGATGGCGGTGGGGGTGGCCAGCCCCAGGGCGCAGGGGCAGGCGATCACCAGCACCGACGTGAACACCCGCAGCACGAAGGAGAAGGGCTGCCCGGCGATGGCCCAGGCGATGGCCGCCGCCAGCGCGATGCCCATGACCACCGGCACGAACACGCCGGCCACCTTGTCGGCGGTCTTGGAGATGGGGGCCTTCCGGCCCTGGGCGTCCTCCACGAACCGGATGATCCGGGAGAGGGTGGAGTCGTCGCCCACGCGGGTCACCTGGACGTACAGCACGCCGTTTTCATTGACGCTGCCGCCGATGACCTCGCTGCCCGCGGCCTTCTCCACCGGCAGGCTCTCGCCGGTGAGCATGGCCTCGTTGACGCTGCTCTCGCCCTGGGTGACGGTGCCGTCCGCCGGGACCCGGGCGCCGGGCTTCACCAGCACCACGTCGCCTACCTTCAGCTGGCTGGTGGGGATCTCCCGGCCCGTGTCCGCCAGGACGGCGGTGTCCGGAGACAGCTGCATGAGGGCGGTGATGGCGCCCTTGGTCTTCTGCATGTTCCGGCTCTCCAGGAACTTGCCCAGGGAGACCAGGGTCAGCACCACGGCGGAGGATTCATAATAGAGGTTGTGGACATAGCTGGGATCATCGGAGATCAGGAAGGTCATCACCAGGCTGTAGGCAAAGGAGCAGCCGGAGCCGATGGCCACCAGGGAGTCCATGTTGGGGTTGCCGTGGAACAGGGATTTGAAGCCCCCGCGGAAGAAGTTCCGGCCGCAGTACAGCACCGGCACGGCCAGGATCAGCTGCAGCACCGCGAAGTTCATGGGGTGGGTGTGCATGGAGAAGAGGTCCGGCAGGGGCAGAGCTGGCAGCCCGAAGGGCAGCATCTGCCCCATGGACACATACAGCAGCACCGCGGAGAACACCGCCGCCGCGATCAGCTCCACCTTCCGGCGCTTCAGCGCGGCGGCCTCCGCGTCCTCGGCGTCCTGGGCCGCGGCGGGGGCCGGGTGCTCCAGATGCAGGGCGGCGCCGAAGCCCGCCTTTTCCACCTTTGCGATGATCTGCTCCTGGGTGCACTGGCTCTCGTCATAGGCGATGGTCATGATGCCGGTGGTCAGGTTCACCTCGCTGCGCTCCACGCCGGGCAGCTTCCGGGTGACCCGCTCCACGGACGCGCTGCACGCGGCGCAGTGCATCCCGGAGATGTCGTATTTTTCTTCTCGCATAGGAACCTCCAATCTGCCGGAGAGATACCCTCCGGGGGTAATCTTTCTGAGACCTACTATATACCCCTGGGGGGTATTTGTCAAGAGGGGAATTTTCGGCTGTGAAAAAATGCCGTGGAATCCGGAAACCCCCTTGACAACCGGGGGAACTATGGTATGATGAATATGAAATCTAACAAAAAATTTGCGAAACTAAAAAATTTTGTATGGTGAGGATTATGAGAGATTCGATCAAATGGGTCGCCAATCGGATGCCCAAGAGCGACGACCGGCAGCTTTCCATCATGTCCCTGGGGAACGTGGCCAAGGCCCGGTTCTTCCACAGCGGCTTTCCCCAGTACTCCATCACGCCCCTGGCCCGGCTGGACGGCATGGCCAAGTACCTGGGGCTGGGAGGGCTGTTCGTAAAGGACGAGTCCTTCCGCTTCGGCCTCAACGCCTTCAAGGTGCTGGGCGGCTCCTTCGCCATGGCCCGGTACATCGCCAAGGAGATGGGCAGGGACGTCAGCGAGATGACCTACGACTACCTGACCAGCGAGGCATTCCGCCAGGAGTTCGGCCACGCCACCTTCTTCACCGCCACTGACGGCAACCACGGCCGGGGCGTGGCCTGGGCGGCCCACAAGCTGGGCCAGAAGGCGGTGGTCCATATGCCCAAGGGCTCCAGCCAGGCCCGGTATGAGAACATCAAAAAGGAGGGGGCCCAGGTCACCATCGAGGATGTGAACTACGACGACTGCGTCCGGATGGCCGCGGCGGAGGCCGCCGCCACCAAGCACGGCGTGGTGGTCCAGGACACCGCCTGGGAAGGATATGAGGAGATCCCCTCCTGGATCATGCAGGGCTACGGCACCATGGCCAACGAGGCGGCGGAGCAGCTGCGGCAGATGGGGATCAACCGCCCCACCCACGTGTTTGTCCAGGCGGGCGTGGGCAGCCTGGCCGGCGCGGTGATCGGCTACTTCACCAACCTGTTCCCCAACGATCCCCCCACCTTCGTGGTGATGGAGGCCCGGGCGGCGGACTGCCTGTACCAGGGCGCCCTGGCGGGGGACGGCAATCCCCGGATCGTGGAGGGGGATCTCAAGACCATCATGGCTGGCCTGGCCTGCGGGGAGCCCAACATCCTCTCCTGGGACATTCTGCGCAACCATGTCTCCGCCTTCGTCTCCTGCCCGGACTGGGTCAGCGCCCGGGGCATGCGGATGCTGGGCGTGCCGGTGAAGGGCGACCCCACGGTGATCTCCGGCGAGTCCGGCGCGGTGGGCATGGGCCTGATCGCGGCCCTGATGGAGACGGACGAGTACCAGGACCTGCGGGAGGCCATCGGCCTGGACCGGTTCAGCCAGGTGCTGCTGTTCTCCACGGAGGGCAACACGGACCCCATGAAGTTCCGCAAGGTGCTGTGGGACGGCGAGTACCCCACAGTGTGAGAGAAGAACAAAAGAGGCGTCCCCCGGCATTTGCCGGGGGACGCCTCTTTCGTTTGTTCGGGCTTGTCCTTACAGCCGGTGGCTGCCGCTGAGGGTCAGGGCCTCCAGGATCTGATACCGTTCCATGGGGAAGGACTTCTTCATCTGCAGGGCCTCCTCCATGTCCAGGTCCACGATCCGGCCGTCCTGGGTGGCGATGATGCAGTTGCCCTGGCCGGAGACCAGGGCCATCACGGCCTTGTAGCCCATGCGGCTGGCGGTCTCCCGGTCCCGGGCGGAGGGGGAGCCGCCCCGCTGGATGTGGCCCAGCACCGTCACCCGGGGATCCAGTCCCAGCTCCTCGTGGATGCGCCGGCCGATGTCGGCGGCGCTGCCGGCGCCCTCCGCCACCACCACCATGTAGTGGGTGGTGCCGGCCAGCCGGGCCTGGCGGATCTTCTCCACGATGTCCCGCTGGAAGTCCACCTCCCGCTCGGGGATCAGCACGGCGGTGGCGCCCACGCCCAGGCCCACATACAGGGCCAGATGGCCGGCGTGGCGGCCCATCACCTCCACCACGGAGCACCGCTCGTGGGACTGCATGGTGTCCCGCAGCTTGTCGATGCACTCCACGGCGGTGTTGCAGGCGGTGTCAAAGCCGATGGTGTAGTGGGAGCAGCCGATGTCGTTGTCGATGGTGGCGGGGATGCCCACCACCTGCAGCCGGTGGCCCCGGTCCGCCGCCTGGCGGGACAGGGCCAGCGCACCCCGGAAGGTGCCGTCCCCGCCGATGGCCACGATGCCGTCCAGCCCCAGCAGGCGGCAGGTGGACAGGGCCTTGTCCCGGCCCGCCTCGGTCATGAATTCCTCACTGCGGGCGGTGTAGAGAATGGTGCCGCCCTTGTCGATGATATGGCTGACGCTGGTGGCGTCCAGCTGGACGAAGTCGCTGTTGATCAGGCCGTTCCAGCCCCGGCGGATGCCTACGCACTCCACCTGGCAGTCCAGTGCCGTGCGCACCACAGCCCGGACGGCGGCGTTCATGCCGGGGGCGTCGCCGCCGCTGGTCAGCACGCCGATCCGTTGGATCTGATTTTCCATGGAGAGTCCTCCTTTTCCTGTGACCGTTCCAAAAGGGACCCGCCCGGCTGGACGGGCTATGCTCCGATGATAGCGCCAGCGGCAGTTTCTGTCAAGATTCTTCTTGTAATTAAGTAGAAAATGATAAATAAACGATTAAATATTGGAAAAATTGACGAAATATTGGAGCGGCCTTCCGGATGCCCCCAGACGCTGAAACGCCCCGCCCGGCCAGCAGCCGAGCGGGGCGCTCTGGGGCGCTGTGTGCCGGGAGGCGGCTTTACCGCCGCTGCCCGGTCATGGTCTGCTGGACGATGTCGTCCATGATCTCCCGGCTGACGGCGCCCTGGACATAGCCAAAGACGTTGCCCTCCGGATCGATCATGAAGGTGGTGGGATAGGCGCTGATGCCGTACTGGTAGAACAGCGCCCCGGTATCGTCCATCACCACGGGATAGGTGTAGCCGTTCTCCTCCAGGAAGGCGGCGATGTCCTCCGCGCTGCCCTCCTGGCCGATGTTGGGGCCGGCCACCCCCAGCACCACCAGGCCGCCGGCATTTTCGCCCCAGTCCTCATAGAGGGCCTGGATGTCCGGCATCTCCATCTTGCAGGGGCCGCACCAGGTGGCCCAGAAGTTCAGAAACACCGTCTGCCCCTGGTAGTCCGACAGGGTGTGGGTCTCGCCGTACTGGTCCGTCAGGGTGAAGTCCGGGGCGGGCACCACTGGGATCTCCCCGCTCTCCTCCTGGGCGCCGCCGGCGTCTTCCTGTTCTGCGGCGGGCTCCTCCTGGGCCGTGGTGCCGGATACGGCGGCCAGGTCCGCGGAGATGGTGCCGGTGGCGCCGGTGAGGGTCAGGATGCCCATGACGATCAGCAGCACCGCGCCGATCTTCACCGTGTAGCGCACCACGCTCTGGTGGGCCTTGAAGAAGTCCAGCACCGTGCCGGTGAAGAGCCCCACCGCCAGGAAGGGCAGCACGAAGCCCAGGGTGTACACGCCGATCAGCAGGAATCCAGCGGAGGAGGAGGACCCGGAGGAGGCCATCAGCAGGACGCTGCTGAGGGTGGGGCCCACGCAGGGCGTCCAGGCGAAGCTGAAGGTGAAGCCCATCACCAGGGCCACCGCCGGGTTCATGGCCAGCTTGTCCAGCCGGAAGGGGAGGCGGCGCTCCTGCTCCAGCAGCATGGCCCGCTTGCCCAGTCCCAGCTGGTACAGGCCGAACAGCAGGATGATGACGCCGCTGATCCGGGCGAACCACACCTGGTAGTCGTGGAAAAAGGCCCCCAGGGCGGTGAGGCCCAGCCCCAGCAGGAAGAAGGCGAAGCTGATGCCCACCACGAAAAAGAGGGTGTTGAGGAAGATCTTTCCCCGGGGATAGCGGCGGACGCCGTCCTCGCCCACCACGGCGGCACCGCCGGCCAGATAACTGACGTACAGCGGCACCAGCGGCAGCACGCAGGGGGAGAAGAAGCTCAGCGCGCCCTGCAGAAAGACAGTGACGGCGGATACGCTGGTCTCAATGGAAAAGCCCATGGGGACATCCTCCTGAATATGAAGTCATGGCGCCATCATACCGGGTTTTCCGGCCGCTGTAAAGAGGGATTTGCCACATCTTCTGGGAAACACGGAAGAATCCTCTTGACAGCGGGGAGCGGGGCGGTCAAGATAAAGAGTGGAAAACAAGGTCGCAACGGGCGGCAGGGAGGCACTTTGCAATGGAAATGGTGGATTTGTACGATGAGAACCGGCTCCCCCTGGGGCGGACGGCGGAGCGCCACGCCCCCAAGGGGGAGGGAGAATACCGGGTGGTGGTCCATATCTGCGTGTTCGACAGCCGGGGCCGCCTGCTGATCCAGCAGCGGTCTCGGGAAAAGGCCGTCTGGCCGGAGGCATGGGATGTGTCTGCCGCCGGCGGCGTGGATGCCGGAGAGACCAGCCGCCAGGCGGCGGAGCGGGAGTTCCGGGAGGAGCTGGGCATCCCCCTGGACCTTGGGGCGCTGCGGCCCTGCTGCACCGTGAACTTCGACGGCGGATTCGACGACTTCTTCCTGGTGGAGCGGGATCTGGACCTGTCCGCGGCGGTGCTCCAAAAGGAGGAGGTGGCCCAGATCCGCTGGGCGGGCCTGCCGGAGATCCTGGACATGGTGGATCAGGGGACGTTCATCGACTACCCCAAGAGCTTCCTGACGTTCCTGTTCGATATGCGGGGGACCTTCGGCTTCTGCACCAAATGAAGCTCCGCCTGGACCGAAGCTTCAGTGCTTTTTCGGAAAACGGCCTTGACAGGGGACGTTAGACATGGTATAAACAAAACATACTGATGGTATGTATACAAGGGAGGACCGGTATGGCCCGAAACAAGCACCCGGAGGAGACGGTGGAAAAGATCCTGGCGGTCTCCGCGAAGCTGTTTATGGAAAAGGGATATGAGCACACCACCCTTCAGGACATCATTGACAATCTGGGAGGACTGACCAAGGGGGCCATCTACCACCACTTCAAGGGCAAGGAGGAGATCCTCCTTGCCATCGCGGACCGGATGGGAGAGCAGACGGAGGCCTGGATGCGGACGGTCCGGGACGATCCCGGCCTGACCGGAGCGGAGAAGCTGCAGAAGATGTTCCGGGCATCCCTGGAGAACTCGGACCAGACGGACCTGTTCGTGCTGGCACCCAATATGCTGAAGAACCCCAAGCTGATGAGCATCCTGCTGGAGAGCATGATCGGGGAGGTCCTGCCCAACTACATGGAGCCCGTCCTGCGGGAGGCGGTGGCGGACGGCTCCATCCGGACTGACTATCCGGAGGAGCTGGGAGAATTGCTGCTGCTGTTGTCCAACGTGTGGCTGAACCCCATGATCTACCCGGCCACACTGGAAAAGACCCGCCGCCGCATGGAGCTCTATGTGCAGCTGCTGCGGAGCATGGGCCTGGATCTGCTGGATCAGGAGCTGCTGGATCAGTGGGAGCAATTCTGCCGCCTGTCCCAGGAGCGGCTTTGAACAACAGAAGAAACTGCCCGATGGGGCAGCTTCTTTTTACTATATATACATACCAACCAAATGTATGAAAAGGAGGACCATATGAAACGAACAGAGAACATCGTACCGCAGGATGCAGCTGCCTGCCTGTGGCTGCTGGGCTGGGCCCTGCTGACCGGCGGAGAGCGGGAGGGGAGATCATGACGCGCGGCAAGCTGTTCCACCGGGACTTCACTCTGGTGGTGGTCGGGCAGATCATCTCCCTGCTGGGCAACGCTGTGCTGCGGTTCGTGCTGCCGCTGTATCTGCTGGATGTCACCGGCTCCCGGAGCCTGTTCGGCCTGTGCTCTGCCGCGGCGTTCGCACCCATGGTGGTGCTGACGCCCCTGGGCGGCGTGGTGGCGGACCGTCTCCATAAGC
>OODJ01003132.1_pt1 | contig 10198 bp, 9 predicted proteins | sample 1671611 | NCBI WGS metagenome assembly OODJ01 (sample SAMN06348174, study PRJEB24527) | human gut metagenome | biome: human gut; feature: ankylosing spondylitis patient; material: feces | host: Homo sapiens | place: China | collected 2015-10 | reverse complement strand
GTGTGCCAGTTCCCAAATAAGACTTATTTTCATAAAAATCTCTTACAAACACGTGGTTGGTGTCATATTTACTGACAGAACGTCATAAATTGAACAGGTCAAGATGGTTCAAGCTGACAATGAAATGGCAGAAAGAGTATTGGGAGTTGATAACTTATTTTATATCTTTATACCCGTTAAAGGTCGTAAGTAGGCGGTAAAATATATTAACTAGTTGTGTAAAAGATTTTATAGTGGAAGAAGTCGTAAATAAGTCTATTCAGGTAATTGGTTTCACGAGAAATGCCGATTTTCAATTACCCGTTTTAAATACTGATAAAGAATTATTGCAGGAGAATATCATTCTGCTACGGGTTGGTTGTCAGCATGAAGAGTTTCTAAACGTGTTACAACAGGTTCGGGCTGAGGATATAATGCTTGTCGATCTAGATCGGGTGGCCTTGCCTGTGTTGAACGCTCTTGGACAAGCTTACGGGAAAACGGAACGAAAGGATCATATTTATTATGTGAGTAGCCGGAAACGTAAGTTGTGGCTTGGATTTGTGGATACAGTCTTGTGGCGGAGCGATCGGAGTATCACGGATTCTCCTGTGTTAATCGGTAACAAGTCATTGTTCATGAAAGCATATGCTGGGAATGATCTGGACGGTAATCTGTTGAGGGCTGTGAGTTACAGTTTACAGAAAGTATTCGTGAAATTCGGGACCTTGGAGGTGTCTGTTACCTGGAAAGATTTGGAAAACGTTTCAAATCCTACCATGAATTATTTTTGGAAGATACCTTTTCGTTTTTTGACGACAGGCCGTTTTTTTACCACGTTGTTTGATGTTTCCGGTCGGTCTCTTCGGGATATGACATACCGGATGCTTATGTTGTTATTCGGTTTGTTTGTCTTTTTCTACATGCCTTATATCTGTAAGGATTACGGGATTAGCGGGGACGAGTTTGTCGATCACCGACATTCCGGTTATGTACTTGATTTTTTCACGAAAGGAGATAAGGCTGCGCTGAATCAGCCTCAAACGGCTTTACACCTTTACGGTAATTCGATGCAGGTGGTGGCAGCTGTCGTGGCTAACATGATCGGTGCGGATGATGTTTATGCCGTGCGTCATGTCGTGTGTGCCTTGGTGGGAGCTTTGGGAGTAATTACGATCGGTCTGTTGGGAATGCGTTTCGGGGGAGGGGTGTGTGGACTCATTTCTATGTTATTACTCTTTTTCTCGCCCCGTTTCTTCGGGCATAGTATGAATAACCTGAAGGACATTCCGTTTGCCGTGGGATACTTGGTTGCCATATTCTATTTCGTGCGGATGTTCGATCGTTATCCCGTGGTTAAACTGCGGCATATGATCGGGGCCATGCTGGGAATCGCTTTGGCATTGGGAACCCGTTCCGGGGGCTTGCTTTTGTTTCCGTACTTGTTGATGTATGGCGGTTTGTTTTACATCTTATGGGTCGGATTCAAGGAGTTTTATAAATTTATGAAATATCGTAAGGAAGTCGAAAATATCCTATTTTTGATTATACTCGTTTTATTTGTAGGGTATTTCTTGTCTATCATCACGTGGCCTTTTGCGTTGGCTCGCCCGTTTACTAACGTGGTTGTGTCATTGAAGGAATTCACGAATTATAATATCGGGTTGCGAACGATATTCGAGGGAGAGCAGATGATGTCGAACATGCTGCCTATTCATTATGCCCCGAAATATTTGATGATCGGGTCCCCCTTGGTGGTTGTTATCGGTTTTATCGGGTATCTTTTTTTCATGGTTTTCCGGAAGAAGGAATTCTCTCTATTGTCGTTCTTTATTTTATTCTCACTGGTATTTCCCGTGTTTTGGGTTATTTACCAGAAATCAAATTTGTACGGGGGAATTCGTCATTTGTTGTTCGTGATGCCTTTCATGGTGTTGCTGGCAGCTCGGTTCTGGACGTTAATATTGTCTGTTTCCCCTAAATATTTGAGAGGAATCGTGGTCGTTGTGTTTGTCGGGTTGTTATTTCTGCCTGCACGTCACATGGCCGTGAATCATCCCAATGACTATGTTTATTTTAACGAATTGGTGGGAGGGCTGCGAGGTGCTTATGGGGATTACGAAACGGACTATTATTATAATTCCTTGAAAAAAGGGGTGGATTGGTTCAAGAAGAACGTGGATTATAAGAGTCGCCCTCTACGGATCGTAACCAATCATAGTGCGAATTTGCAACATTATTTCCGGAAAGATACGAATGTGACCATCGTGTATAGTCGATATTACGATAAATTCAGCAAGGAGTGGGATTACATGATATTCGATAACGTGTATATCAATAGTTTTCAGTTGAAAAATGGTCTTTTCCCGGTGAAAGAGGGCTTTTTGTACTCGGTGGATGCCGATGGGTTGCCGATGTGTGTGGTGGGTGAGAGAACGTCTAGGGATGATTACGAGGCGATCAAGTTGGAGGAGCAGAAGAAGTACCTGGAGGCGATTGAGAAATTGGAGAATTATTTGAAGGATCACCCGTGGAACGAGGAAATGTGGATGCGCTTATCCCGGATGTACTACACGATCGGTAAGCCGGAGGAAGCTCTTCGGTGTACGGGTGAATCTTTGAAATGGCAACCGCAGTTGATGGATGCATTGAATATTCGGGCGTTGAGTGCTTTGGATTTGAAAAAGTTCACGACAGCGCATCAGGCGGTTGACGCAATGTTGGCCCAAAATGACGTGGCATCTTCTTCTTATTATTTGAAGGGGTTGATTTACTACACGGAGGGAAAGGATAAGGAGGCGCTGGATAATGTCAATAAAGCATTGAGGTATAACGGTAGAAACGTGCAGGCGTTGGCCTTAGGTGGGGATATTTTACGGCGAAACGGGAGTTATTCGAAAGCGATAGAACCTTACGAAAAGGTGGTGAGAGCCAAACGGGCGGATGAGCGGGTGTTGCTTTCTTTGGCGGAATGTTACTGTCGTGTGAGTAACTATAAGTCGCTAGAACAGATTACGTCATTGTTACATGAGCAAGGACGGGATAAAGAGGCGTTGCAGAAGATTGAACTTCGGGCTTTGATTCAACAGAAACGCATGGAAGAGGCAGAAAAATTGTTAAAACAGATGAATGGGATTAAAGAAGATAGCGAGTTTGTGTTATTACGTGCGCTATGTGAACTTGCGGCAGGACGCCGGGCTACAGCCACAGAAATGGCTCAAAAGGCGATAGAACTGGACCCGAAAAACAGGGAGGCGATTGAATTACAGCGTTTCTTGTCGAAAGAAATGGAAATTCGGAAATAAAACGATTATAGATGGAAAAGATATGTGTCATTATCCCGTGTTATAACGAGGCGCAACGTTTGGAGTTGGAAGTCTTTCGGGAATTCGTGGGTAAGGAGGAACGTTTTGATTTCTGTTTCGTGAACGATGGTAGTCAGGATAATACTTCCGAGGTTTTACGGCGGGCTGTGGAGTTGGAACCGGGGCGTTTTTTGTTGGTTGACAATGTGGATAACCGGGGAAAGGCTGAGGCTGTCAGGAGTGGGATTTTATATGTCAGTTCTTTGAATCGTTACAATATAGTGGGGTACCTGGATGCTGATCTAGCCACGCCATTGGAGGAATTGTATTTGCTGGCAGAGGTGATGGACAGGCAACCGGAAGTGTGTATGACGATGGGAGCCCGTTTGAAACGACTGGGGGCTAATGTACAGAGGAAAGCGTATCGTCATTACTTGGGGCGGGGATTTGCCACGTTAGTTTCAATGTTATATCAACTTCCGGTATATGATTCCCAATGCGGAGCCAAGCTTTTGAAAAGTGAGTTGATACCCGTGGGATTTAGTGAGGAATTTCGTTCCGGTTGGCTTTTTGACGTGGAGTTAATTTTGCGAATACGGGAAAAACATGCTGATTATGACCGGATCATTCATGAAGTTCCCTTGAATACATGGGTGGAGAAGGGGGACAGCCGTATCAAGTTCAAGCATTTGTTGAAGATGCCCAAGGAATTGTTTAATATTTATTGCCGATACATGGGGCGTGAATAAGGGAGCGTGTTTCGGGCTACTCTAAATTTAATATCTCGAATAAGTTGCCGTCTACTTGCGTCGCAGTCTCGTTAGTAAGTTAACGATAAGTGTTCGATAAGTCTTCGAGCGGGAGTGTTGATTTGTACTTGAATTTGTGTTAATGAATGGCGGAATAATGCCCGAGTCACGGGCAGAATACTAGAGGGTGTGTTTGCCAGTAACCTTGAATAATGTTTCTATTGTAAATATTCCGGATGTCGTTTCAACCACACGGCTGCGTACGAGCAAGTGCCTTCCGGTTTGAGATGATTGGCTTTTGCGTAATCATAAGCGGCTTCCGTGAGTGTGCTTGCGATTCCTTTCCCTTCTAAAGCCGGGGGAACGAACGTGTGAATGATGTCAAGACTATTGTCCGTTAATCTGTATTCAGCATAAGCCGTCATGTTTTCCAACTCGATTTCGAAACGTTGCCGGGTGGGGTAATGTGTCACTTTGTAATTCATCGTTTTTGTTTTTTTGATTTGACGAAGATAAGCAATAAAATGTTTTGTGTCATTTTTTCGATTATATTTGAGGAAGAAAGAGTATAAATTTAAATGACGGAATTATGATAGAGGCACCAGAAGCGCTTTGTTTATCGGAACAGTTGAACAGGGTTATCAAAGGAAAGGTCGTGACAGATGTTATACCTTGCTACACCCCGCATAAATTTGCCTTTTTCAACGAGGACCCGGAAAAATACCCGGGGATGTTACTCGGTAAAACGGTGGACGGGGCTTGTGCTTACGGGGGAATGGTGCAAATAAACGTGGGGGATGCCAAGGTGGTGTTTAGTGACGGGGCAAACCTTCGGTATTACGACCCTGATGCAAAGTTACCGAACAAACATCAATTACTGATCGGGTTTGAAGATCAGGGTTGTATTGTTGTTTCCGTTAGGATGTATGGTGCCATGTGGTGTTTCGTGGGGGATTATTTCGAAGGTGGCTTAATGTCATATTACGGAGGGGCTAAAAATAAACCGCAGGTATTGTCGGAGGCTTTTGACAAGGCGTATTTCATGTCCTTGATTAATGACGAAGGGGTACAGAAAAAGAGTGCCAAGGCGTTTCTTGCCACGGATCAGATGATTCCCGGTTTAGGAAATGGCGTGTTGCAGGATATTCTGTATCTGGCTCGGGTACATCCGAAGACGAAGATCGCGGTTCTTTCACAGGCGAAAAGGGAAGAACTTTTCGGGTGTGTGAAGAAGGTCTTGCGGGAGATATACCGGCTAGGAGGACGCTGTTCCGAGAAGGATTTGTTTGATCAAAAAGGAGGGTACGTTCCTTACTTGTCTAAGGATACGGTGGGGAGTCATTGCGTGTATTGCGGGGATTATATATTAAGAGAGAATTATTTGGGGGGTAGTATTTACTATTGCAACACTTGTCAGCAAGAAGAAAGATAGGATAAAAAATCCCGGATTAAACTCCGGGATTTTTTGATATTATCTGTTGTGTTCTTTCAATATCACGTCGTGGGCACCGCCTTCCACGATACTGGTTGAAGAAACCAGGGTGATTTTAGCGTTCTTTTGTAATTCAAAGATGGATGTTGCTCCGCAGCTACACATCGTGGAGCGGATTTTACCGATGGTTACATCCAAGTTGTCTTTTAATTTTCCAGCGTATGGAACGTAGCTATCCACGCCTTCCTCGAATTTGAGGGATTCGCTGCCGCCCATGTCATAACGTTGCCAGTTGTGGGCGCGGTTAGAACCTTCTCCCCAGTACTCTTTCACGTAAGAGTTGTTCACCATTAGTTTTTTGGTGGGGGATTCGTCGAATCGGGCGAAATAACGTCCCATCATCAAGAAATCGGCCCCCATGGCAAGAGCCAGTACCATGTGATAGTCGTGTACGAGACCGCCATCACTACAAATCGGCACGTAGATACCGGTATCCTCGAAATATTTATCGCGGGCTTTGGCCACGTCAATCACGGCTGTTGCCTGTCCGCGGCCGATACCTTTTTGCTCGCGGGTGATACAGATGGAACCTCCACCGATACCCACTTTGATAAAGTCAGCCCCAGCTTCCACTAGATAACGGAATCCGGCCTGATCTACCACGTTTCCAGCACCAACGAGTACTTTGCCGTTGTATTCTTGTTTAATCCATTGTAATGTTTCTTTTTGCCATTCGGAAAAACCGTCGGATGAATCGATACATAAAACGTCTACTCCGGCTTCTACTAATGCGGGAACACGTTCTTTGTAATCACGGGAGTTAATTCCGGCACCTACGAGTAATTTCTTGTCCGTGGTGTTTAATAATTCATTCGGGTTATCTTTGTGGCTATCGTAGTCCTTGCGGAACACGAAGTAAGCAAGGTTTTGATCTTTATCGATGATCGGTAAGGTGTTTAGTTTATGATCCCAGATGATTTGGTTTGCTTCGCTGAGGGTCATCCCGATTTCTCCAACGGTTAATTTGGAGAAGGGAGTCATGAATTCTTTTACCTTTCTGTCTTTCGGGTCTTTTTCTCCCCGGTAATCCCGGCTGGTTACGATACCCAGCAATTTGCCGTTCGGGGTTCCGTCATGGGTAACACCCATCGTGGTATGTCCCGTGCGTTTTACCAAAGCAAGCACGTCTGCCAAAGTGGCTTCCGGGGTGATGTTGGAGTCACTGGTAACGAATCCGGCCTTGAATTTCTTTACCTTGCGAACCATTTCTGCCTGTGATTCGATAGGTTGCGAACCGAAGATAAATGACAATCCCCCGTTCCGGGCAAGTGCAATAGCCAATCCAGAATCGGAAACGGACTGCATAATCGCTGAAACAAACGGGATGTTTAGTTAAATGGCTGATTTTTCGCCTTTTTTATACTTTACCAAGGGTGTTTTCAATGAAACGTTGGTTGGGATACACTGTTTCGTGGTCAGACCGGGAATAAGCAGATATTCTCCGAAAGTTCTTGATACATCGTCCAAATAGATTGCCATAGAATTTATCTTTATGCGGTTTGATTAAAAATTGTGCAAAGATACTCAAATCTCCGGAATATTCTTTCGTTTAAAAGGGAAATGTTTGAGGATATGCCTTTTTTTAGAATATTCAATGACAAATAGTATATAAGCTCCAAAATTTATATATTTGTATTGTATATATGTGAAAATATGGCAATATTGGTTGATTATAAGGGAATTTTTGAACAGTTGTTTCGGGAGAACTACATTCGCCTGTGCTATCATGCTTGTAGTTTTTTGAATGATGATGAAGCGGCAAAAGATGTTGTTAATGATGTATTTGAAAAAGTATGGATCAATTTTGAAAAAATAGAGCGTTCCCAGCCTGTTCTCCCGCTATTATATACTTTAGTACGAAACCGTTGTGTGAGCCTGCTCCGGCATAAGAAAGTGAAGGAACGTTTTGATCAAGAGTGGCGATTGAAAGAAGAGGCAATAGATGAAGGGTATATGGAATATGAACTTATGATCGAGCGATTGCGTCAATCTGTAGAGAATCTGCCCGGTCAAACAAAAGTCGTATTCAGGATGTGTTTTCTTGATGGGAAAAAATATCAGGAGGCGGCAGATGAGTTAATGATTTCGATTAATACTGTTAAAACGCATATAAATAAAGCTTTACGGCTTCTTCGAGAAGAATATTCCGATTACTCTTTGTTATTGATAATATTTCATTCCGAAGGATAAATGAATGGTTTTTACTAGGTTTGGGTGTTGGAGTATAATAGAACTTGGGCTATATTTGCTTGTTAGCTTGTTTGTATGCCATTGATCGTTCATAACTACCACGAAGCATTTATCCTGCATTCTTTACATTTCCTTTCGATAAAATCGCATTTTTGAAAAAAAAGTAGTTATTGACATCACCCGTTTATGTCCGTTGAGCGTGTTAGTATAAATAATTCATGAGAAATATGCAGGACGGTTTTAAAGATAAAGATATAGAGTTCGCTTTGTATGTATTGCAACATGCTGATACTAAAGAAGATGATGAGATACGGGTTTGGTTGGAGGAGAAAGAACATCGTGACTTGTTAGAAGAGTTGCGGTGTTTTCGGGAAGCGGGGATGTGGGAGGCTGAAAAATTGGACGTGGATGAGGATTACCAGTGGCAATTGTTGGAACGGAGAGCAGTTCTACGGAAAAGGAAACGTAATATTCGACGTATATTGACGGGAGTTGCAGCCGTGGTTATCATGTCGGTAGTTGCTAGTGTGTACATTTACTATCGGCAAGAGGAAAATCTTATTAAGGAAATATCCCAAATATCTTTGAATGCGGAAACAGATGTGGTTAGATTGATTACAGGCAAAGGGGAAGAGTATATTTTGGTTTCTTCCGCACCAAATAACAACGATACTTTGGAAAAACGGGGGATTGTTATTGATTCCGTGGGTGGTTTGAAATACATGAGGATATTACACGATACAACCCGTTCGGAAGAATTTCATACGCTACGGGTTCCCCGTGGTGGAGAATACATATTGGTGTTGGATGATGGTACCCGGGTCTGGATAAACTCCGAATCGGAATTACGGTATCCGGTAGTATTTTGCGATTCGGTGAGAAAAGTCTATTTGAAAGGCGAGGCTTATTTTGAGGTAAAACGTGATGAGAAACATCCTTTTATGGTAGAAACAAGTGAATTGTGTACCCGTGTATTGGGAACGGAGTTTAACGTGCAGGCTTATGGATGGAGTGATGCGAATATTACTTTAATTAAAGGTAGCGTTGCGGTGAATCAAAACGGGAATGGGGGGACGGTTGTCTTGAAACCGGGAGAGAACGCTTCATACAAAGGGGATAGTCTTTACGTGGAGAGTGTGGATGTGTTGAAATACATATCTTGGAAAGAAGGTTTTTTCTATTATGATAACGTGCCTTTGGAAAACATCTTGAGTGAGTTGGGGCGGTGGTTTGATTTTACCGTTTTTTACCGGAATCCCGAAGTGAAAGATTACCGGTTTAAATTTTGGGCAAATCGAAAGGATTCGGTGGAACAACTTTTGGAACGTTTGAATGAAACAGGAAAATTGAAAATGGAAATAAGAGGGAAAACGGTAACCGTTTCCTTGTAACAGATTATGGATGAGGACCGAATTTGATGAAAAAGGGATAGTCGCAACCTATCCCCTTGGTAAAATTTGGTTCATCAGAGAGATGAACATGTTTAATTTTAATTACAAATGTATGGAAAAAAAATTGATTTCACCTCACATTCGAGGTCGAAAAACGAGTAATCGGGTGAAACATGCGATGTATGTCCACTTGGTTCTTTTTTTAAGTTTGTTTTGTATGACATCTGCTGTGTTCGGGCAGCAGAAAAAATTAAGTTTTAAATGGAAAGACGTGCCATTGTCGGATATGTTCAATGCACTGGAAAAGGCTGATGTCTACAAGTTCGTGTTCAATTACGAGGACACGAAACCTTATAAAGTGACCTTGGACGTGGAAGGGAAGAACGTATTGGAGATTTTGGATGCGGTGTTGAAAGAAAAACCTTTTTCTTACAAGACGGAAGGTATTTATATCATGATCCGTTATAAGGAACCTGATACTAAGCGATTTATCGTGGAAGGGAAAGTGATAGACGGGAAATCGAATCCGTTACCCGGAGTTTCCGTGTTGCAGGAGGGAACAACTATCGGTACGGCTACCGATTCGGACGGGAAGTTTAAAATACTCTTGACGAAAGAAAAAGGCATATTGTTATTTTCGTTCATCGGGTACAAAAGTCGACAAGTGACCTATGAAGCGGGGAAAAACATTATCGTGAAAATGGAAGAAGAGGTAACGGATTTGGATGAGGTGGTGATCCGCGCTTACGGGACTCAAAACAAGAAAGAAGTGGTGAGTTCTATCACTTCTATTAAAGCCGACGAGATGAAAGAATTACCATCGCATAGTATATTGAGCATGTTGCAGGGGCGTTTGGCCGGAGTTGACATCGTGAATCAATCGGGGGCTCCGGGAGCGGGAGGTAACCGGGTGGCCGTTCGGGGATACAATTCCCTGTTAGAAGAAGGGGCGACGGATGGACAACCTTTATACGTGGTGGATGGGGTACCAATGTTTTCGTTTAACTCTCCAGCCACGGGTACCAATACATTGTCGGATTTGGACCCATCCATGATTGCTTCCGTGGAAGTGTTGAAGGATGCAGCGGCAGC
>OODJ01003131.1_pt1 | contig 10199 bp, 10 predicted proteins | sample 1671611 | NCBI WGS metagenome assembly OODJ01 (sample SAMN06348174, study PRJEB24527) | human gut metagenome | biome: human gut; feature: ankylosing spondylitis patient; material: feces | host: Homo sapiens | place: China | collected 2015-10 | reverse complement strand
GACGTTCGTGATCGGCACGGAATACCTCACAGAACTCAGCCGCAAGCTCGGCGTGAACTGCATCGGCGCGGCGGCATACACAGAGAAGCGGATTTACGTTTTCGAGGCCAGCGCGATTCTGCACGAATTCGGACACTTTCTTGATTGCACAATGGGTTTCCCGCAGGAGCATAATGGGACTCGTCAAAGCAAGACTCTATAAGACACAAAAACTACACTTAACTGTTTGGCCGTTATTGATATGTTGGCCAGCGACCAAGAGAAGACTGCTGCCGTTATGCATCGGCGTAAGCATATAGCAATTGTACTATGTGTATTTCTTATATGTTTCTATGTATTCACGGAACAGCTGTTCCGAAGATGGCATTGTATTTTCCAGCGGCCATTCTTCATCCTGTTCAGGTGAAAGGAAGTAGCTTGCCAAATCTGTCAAAGGCCCACAGAACTCTTTTGCCCACACGTTGGTTCCAGCACCATTCGGCACCAGTTCAAAGGACACGCAATGCAGCATATCATCAGATACTTCCAACACTGCTTTTGCTGGTGCCTGCATAGCGCCGCTGTCCGTATAATGTTCCGTACCATCGCAGCCATAATAAAAATGATAGCACACGTGGCACACAATAACGGTTTTTTCGGCTTCTTCGTATGTGCCATAGACCCCAATTTCCGGGATGCAAATGTCCGCATTCGGTGTTCGATTCCGTGCGGCAACAGCGGCATCAAATAGCACCGCGTCCCGTTCTGATAAATCAAATTGCTCAGAGCAAGGATTTGGGAATATCAGAGCGGACGCATCTTCACTCTGAGCGGATTCCGTGGTTGCTTCGGAGGATTTTTCAGATGAGGATTTCGTCGCTGTTTCGTCCTGCATTGTTCTGGTATTGGCTGTAGCGCTTGCCGGCTTATCGTACACAGGCATTGATATTGCCGTATCAGAGGAACGACATACGCAAGATGTTAAACCAAAAATCAACACAATGAGAAGCGAAACAGCTGCCAAATGTTTTTTTGCCATATCTAAATGATCTCCAAAAATTAATATACACGAATATAGAACTGATGGCTGTTTGCAACATCGTTTTCGGATGTCGGTTTTGCGTAAGTAACAATTCTGTATAGGCCGGTTTCGGTGAATTCATATTTATCCATGCTAATTCTGCTACAATTATATTTCGTTGTGGTTGTATACGCTCCAGAGGGCTTGAATACACGCATCGTCATCTTGTATTGTGTCCCAGTTGCAAAACTCTCGATAGTCTTTTCTGTATTTTGAGCTTGTGGCGGCATCAAAGTTCCTTATAATGCCGAATCATTCTTTTAAGCAAATAGTTTCACTCTCTTGATTAAGACGCGTTTTCAATTATTACTTGAATTAGGTTGCCAGTATCAGAAGTAATTTCTAGGATAATATCGTCATTTTTCTCGTCAATGACCCAATAGGAGAATTCTGTGCAATTTGCGCGCAAGTCTTCTATGGTCGTATTTTCCGGGATTATCGTCATCTGCATATTCATAATCCCGCTCGAAAAAAGCCGGTAAAACGCCAAATTGGTTTCTTGTATTAACTCTGGATCGCTAAGATAGTTCACTGTTAGAAAAAAAATACGTTTTGGGTCTCGAAGCATAGCTACAATATACTGTTTCTCTATAGGGTGCGTAGTATAGTAGGTGTCATCTATATTACTTTCCGCCAAGATAAAATTCACAGGTGCCCCAGTTCTTAAAAAATACAACCAATTTTCCAAGGATGATGCCGATGTTATGTAATTTAAATCAGTGTCATCATATGTAAGCATTAACTCCCATGCAATTAGAGCAATTGCTTTATCGTTTCCCGAAAAACTCACATTTTGATTATCGCTGACATAACAAAGGGATTCATGGTTGATAATATACTCAAAACAATACAACGCCAATGGCTCAGTATTGCCCTTGAAATATTCTTCCAAGTACCCATTGTTTAGTAATATTTCCTCGATTCTCCTTACGGAATAATCATGGGGAGATTTTTCTTCAAGCAATACTGAGATATTGCGAACAAACTCCTCGGCATCATTAATAAAAGAACCCTGCCGCATCTTTCCGATATGCTCAGCCAGTGGTGTCTCCACCACCGGCTGAGTTGCCACCTCGACATTTGACGAAATTGCTCTGCAGCCTGACATAACAATTGCATATAGGACAACTGCAAGCATGGCAAGGATCACGCAATAGAAACGCTTCATCGGAATCAACTCCGGTCAATTTCTGTAACAACTCTATACCCGCCTGTATATCCGCAATCAAAGTTCAGATCAACGAATGTCGTTGAAGTTACTGCAGTGTAGTATCCCAAATTGTTTGTAAATACTGTGTACCCACAAATTGAAATGAGATATGGTCTTGTTGCGCCAGCATATCCATCATCAATTGTGAAGCACACTTCATCGCCATTCGACAGCGTTTTAATTACAGTTCCGGAACTGTTATATTACCTTTCTTTGAAATAATCCCCCCTTATTCAATCCTCAAACAATGTATCCACGACCCAATCCGGAATATTATGAAGCTCCATTTCTCCATCCTTTCGCGGAACAGTCCATACGGACGATTCTCCTGTCTCAGGGTTGAGCGTCAGTTCCTGCACGACAAAATACTCCCGCAAGCCACCATCGCATACGCGCCACCAGATAAAGTCGACGTACAGATTCGGATCACCGGGTGTCTGCCTCTCTGCACCGTAGGGTGCGCTGCTTGCTCGCAGGATTAGCGTATACGAAAACGGCCAGATCTCTTCATTTTTACGGATGTAGGACACAATCTGGTCTCTCGCTGCGTAGAGATCGAAGTCGTACTGACCGACCCTGTCCAAATTGGCTGTAACGGAATTTTCCCATGTATCGTGGTGATCCATAAGCGAATAAATTGCGGCATAAGAAGCCGGATACTGTGCTTGCAGTCCTTCTGCGTCTGCTTCATGAATATGTCCGAACGCCCAGATAAACCACGTCCGGAACCACTCGAGCGGTGTCTCGGCTTCCCGCTCCAAATCTTCCGAGCCAAGAAGACTCCGGAATACTTCAAACGCCATACCGGGCAGATCACGGTCGCCCCATGCGGTATCCCGAAGACTGAGGCTGTCCTGCCCGTGGTAAAAGCTGCGAATCAGTTGACTGAGAACTTTTTCCTTTTGCGCCGTGATCATCTCGTATTCCGGGCTGCTTTTCCAGTCCTCCAGTGTTTGCAGCGTTTGAAGGACTTCCAGAAGCTCTTTGTAGGTGCCGAGATCCGGAGCGACGCTCTCCTGTTCCGGTTCTTCCGTCAAGGACACCCGGATCGTATCGCCTAATCCTTCATTTAATAAAGTACCGATACCCACGGCTGACCGAATTCTTCCGTCCTCTCCTTCTCCGGCCTCCGTCACTCCCAGATGCAACGGGTAATCCATCCCCTCTTTCTCCATCTCCTTCACAAGCAAACGTACCGCCTCAACCATCACCCGGCAATCGCTCGATTTTAAGGAAATCACCACATCATCAAATTTCTCGTCCCGGCACACCCGCAGGTATTCCATGGTAGCCTCCACCATCCCCGCTGGTGTATTTCCATAACGACTCATGATTCGATCAGACAAGGAACCATGATTTGTACCAATCCGCACCGCCGTGCCGTATTCCCGGCACACGTTCAAAAATGCCGAGAACTTTTCACGCAAACGCTCTAACTCTGCGGCATATTCCTCATCCGTATAAGTCAGCGTCTTAAAAGTAGCCCGTTTATCCACGAAATTCCCCGGATTGATACGCACTTTCTCCACGTGTTTGGCAGCCTCGATCGCCGCCTCCGGATTAAAGTGAATATCCGCAGAAAGCGGTGTCGTGTAACCTCTTCGACGTAACTCCGCGTGAATATTCTCCAGATTCCTAGCCTCCTTCACCCCGGGAGCCGTAATCCTCACCAACTTACCTCCCGCCTCAATAATCCGTATCGCTTGTTCCACGCAAGCCTCCGTATTCATCGTATCGGTATTTAACATAGATTGTACCAAGACTGGATACTCTGATCCAATATATATTTCTCCAATCTTAACTTGTTTCGTAGATCGACGCTTCATAATAATTGAAAATTGAAAATTGAAAATTGAAAATGACACCACTTTCTATTTTTCAATTCAAGATATTAATTGCTTTAAATTCTGAAGGTTACGCTTATTAGTAATTTCTTTTCCTTCCGGGGTGTAAAGATAATCGATTTCTTCTTTAAATCGGTCATAAACTTTAGCTCTTACGACTTTCATGGTCGAATTTATCATGCCATTCTGTTCATTCAGCGCCTCCGGCAACACGGCTACGACGGCAGGCAGCCACCTTTCCGGAAATAAATGAGCGTGTTTTCCGCCAACCCGGTAAGCCATCAGTTCACTCTGGATCTTTTTCAACATAACCCGGTAGGCATCCATGGAATCCGATTCAACATCCTGTTTCTCGATATACTCCCGTAACGCCATTTTATTCGGGACAATCAACCCGGCCGTGTACGGGGATTGATTATTATATAATATACAATAATCTATATATTTCGACTGTTCGGCAATGGTCTCCTCGATTCCTTCCGGGCTGTATTTCTCCCCGTCATTCGCAATCAGTAAGGATTTGAAACGCCCCAGCACGTACAACCAACCATCGGGGTGCAGATACCCCAAATCGCCAGTATGCAGCCAGCCGTCCACGATCGTCTCGGCCGTACTCTTCTCGTTTCTCCAGTATCCAGCCATCACGTTTCCTCCTTTTATCCACAACTCCCCTTTTTGCCCTTGGGGTAATTCCTGTCCTTCCTCATCACAAACTTTCAAATCAATCGGTTTTACCAATATCCCGGAAGAACCGAAACGATAACGTCCGGGGGTGTTCGAACTGATCACGGGAGAAGCCTCCGATAACCCATACCCTTGAAACATCGGAATTCCCAAAGCCGCGTAGTAACGCTGCAATTCAATATCCAGCAAGGCTCCACCTCCCACAAAAAAACGAAGGTTTCCACCAAATACCTGCTTCCGAAGTTTCGAGAACAAGAGGGCATCCCATAACTTCACCCAAGGTTTCAGCAACACCTTCCATCCCCGTCCTCGATCGTCCCCAAAACCATTATATGTATAAGCAATCTTCAATCCCAGATGATAAAATCTATCCGTAAAACGTCCTTTCGCTTTGATCCCCGCCTCAATATTCTTTCGAAAATTTTTCGCCAAGGCAGGTACGCTCAATAATATATGAGGCTTCACTTCCTGCAGATTCTCCGGGATATTACGCAAATACTCCATTCCCGACCGCCCGTAATCGACAGAAACCAGCGAGGCCCCGTTATACATAAAAGAGTAAAGCCCTACCGTATGGGCAAAACTATGATCCCATGGTAAAAACAATAATATCCGATAATATGCCGGAATTTGTATCAAGGAATCTGATTGCAACACGTTCGTCACATAATTCCGGTGGGACAACATGATTCCTTTAGGCTCAGCCGTCGTCCCCGAAGTATAAGAAATATTTACCAGATCATCCTCCGTCACGGCACGAATCCGGTCATTCAGTAACTCCTTGTGTTCTCCCCGCCAAATCTCCCCTTCTCGTTGTAATAACTCAAAGGATACGTATTTACCTTCATTTATATCTGAATGTATCACTATAATCTTTTCCACCCCTCCGATTCGCCCCTCAATTCCTCGAACTCGATTCAAAAAGTTTGCGGACACAATCAAAAAACGAGCTTGAGAGTGTTCCACCCGAAAAACAATTTCGTTATCCGTCAACTTAATGGATAGCGGTACATTCACGCCTCCGGCGTATAACATCCCCAATTCCGAGTACACCCAAGCATTACAGCCTTCGCTTAACAATGCAATCCGGTCTCCCCTATCCATTCCCAATTGGCACAAAGCTCCCGCGAAGTTCAATACTTCTCGCTTTACCTCCATATATGATGTAGCCGCAAATTTCCCGTTTTTCTTTTCCCATAAATAAGGATTATCCGGAAACTTTTCGCAACTTCTTTCAAATAAATCTATAACCGTCTTCATATCTTTCATCATTCCCACAAAGCTAACAAAGAATTTGAAAATTCTTACGAAGAAAACCAACCATTCGTTACCGTAAATAACTTTTCATTCCAGATAAAACAAAAAATCAAAGAACTGATGAAGTAAACACCGCCAAAGACCTGCATTGTAACCTTATCATCACATCTCCCGTAAGATTAAACTCACCTAAAATTGAAAGCCATGATAAGAGCATTAATCTTGGCTATCGTTCTTTTCCTTATCGGAACAACGATAGCAATAAATAATTATATCAAAACTCAAGACCAAGTACCCTCGTCAAAGGAAACATTTCAACCGGATAAACTCCATGTCCCGGTTTTACACACAATACAATCTCTCTCGAACATCACTCATTATTAACAATAACCTTTAAGAGTTCCCAATATACAACACCTTCAATTTATCGCGAATTCAAAGTAAAATTAAAAACGCCAGTAGGAAAACCTACCGGCATTTTACTATTTAATAAAATGAATATTACTGTGTTACTGCCGCCTTCTTCGCATCCAACCGGCGTACTACGTTCCCGTAAATAATCAGAGCCACAGCTGACACCAAAGCAATTGCCGCAAAGTAATACCAGATGTAATGCGCATTTGCAGAGGCAGCCTCCCAATCGGCCTCGCTACTAAATAATTCACGAGCCGGACAATATTTACTCAATAAGAATCCAGACAACCCGAACCCGAAAATGGATGACAAAAAGGAGTGTAGATGACTAAAACCCAAATACATTCCCTCTTCTCCCTTTGGTGCTTGTAAAGAGAAATATTCCAAAAAACGAGGAGAAATAAACACTTCTGCCAATCCCTGGAACACGATCCCCACGATCATCATGAAGGCCACCGGATGCAATCCAAGAATCTCACCACCGCCCAACATATTCCCAGAGGCCATACACAAAGCCGAGATCGGCATAATAAACATACCACAGGTCATAGAGAACAAAGCTGACTTTTTACGCATCAGCGAAGTCACCAAATTCACGGTCAACACAACCACCAAAGGATTCACGTTAGCATACCAACCAATGGCACTTGCCTCTCCCGCCAAACGGGTCACGTATTTCGGCATCGTGGCATACAACTGATGTTGCACCATCCAGAACCCGGTAATAATCAAGATTAAAACAATCAACCGTCCGTTAGTACACACTTTCACCAAAGCCGTCCATATCTGCCCGAAAGTCTTTCCTTCCCCGGCGTGTTTATCACTCTTGTAAAACAAATAAATCGCAATCAACGCAAGGAACGTCATTCCCGCAGAGAAATAATTCAACACGATCATCCCCTCATGCCCCATGGCATCACGCAACGGGGTGACAAGAATCTTTCCGGAGAATGCTCCGATATTTACCATCCCGTAAAAAATAGCAAATCCTCTCGCCCGACTTTTCTCATCCGTTTCTTTGGCCACCGTACCGGAAATCACGCTTTTAATGAACGATCCCCCCACGATAATCAGGATCATGATCGGGATAATCCCGTAGCGATAACCGCTTTCTTGTAATCCCGTGAACTTCGTCACGTAACCATACTCAACCAATCCCGTCGAGGCCAAAAAATTCGGGAATAATCCCAATCCCAGATAACCTAACGCCAACAAGGTAAACGCCAATAACATCGACTTACGAAAACCGATCTTATCGGCAAGCGCACCCGAAAATGTCGGCAATAAATACAAACAAGCGGAAAAAACTCCCGCAATCGTGGCCGCCTGAATATCCGTGAATCCCAAGACATTACTCAAATATAACGTGATCACGACGAACACCCCATAATAAGCGGCACGCTCTAACAATTCTACCGTGTTGGCAACCCAAAACGCTTTACTAAACTTTACTTTTTCTTTCTTTTTTGTTGTCACACTCATACTATTAATTTATTACTAACATTCACACACGCCGACAAAAATAATATTTATTATGTGAATTTACCAACCTCACCGATAGCATATAACCCGTGAATATCGCTAATTGTCATCTCTTGAACCAGACGAATCCCCTCTTTAAAAGGTTCAAAAACCTCAACCAAGAACTCCCCATCAGCAAACGTGTAACCAGCAAATTGAGGATGAGCATGAATGGCCGTACGGTTTCCTTTCTTCCACGACATCACGATAGCCTCCCAGCCGGATTCCGTATCCCGGCCGATATAATTCCGCGTATAGGTCTCATCCGAAAAGCGATCAAAAGAATCCAATGGGTGATTTTGAACAAAATCCAGCACATACGACTTGATCTGTTCACCCACGCTCTCGCAGATCGGCCCGGAATGCACGATATTCAACAAACCATTCATAAAACTTTCATATCCGGCAACCATACATGGAGCCAAGTCAAAATCTTCTTGCAATATCTTATTCATACTATTCTTCTTTTTTACCGCATACAAACATACACGATTTCTAGGCTCCCCACTTGTGTATATATACTTACTTCACAAGGCAAAAAATACGTAATATTTTTATAATTCGATGTTATTCGCTAATTTCACGGTCTAATTGAAACTGAATTAGTAAAAGATGAAAACAATATTCGTCACGTTACTCGCATTTACCTTACTTCTTCTTTCCTGTATTAAAGACGAAAAAGAAGATGTCATAAATTATATCGAAGAAAACGACAAATTACCGGAATTCACCGTGAAAAGCGCAACCGGAGAAGAACTTTATAGCGAAAATCTATCGGGCAACACAACCCTGTTGGTTTTCTTCGTTACCACCTGTGGCGATTGCAAGCGGGAACTCCCGAAGATTGACAGCGTGTGGAATGAACTGAAAGACCATCCTACCTTCCGACTCGTCACCATCTCCCGCGGAGAAACAGTCGAAGTCGTCAACGATTTCTGGAAAGAACAAAACTTTACTATGCCGTTCTACCTTGACCCGAACGAAAAAGTCTTTGCTCTTTTTGCCAATAGCACCATTCCCCGAGTCTATCTCGTCAACCGGGAAAATATCGTGACCTGGATGGCCGTAGAACAAATGAGTCTCTCCGCTAAGCAGCTAATCGAGAAAATAGAACAAATCATGTGAAAAAATCAAAAAACAATATCAACTTAGTATTCAATTTCAAACCCATAAACTACTGTAATAATTCCCTGTTAAGTAATTAAAGCCGAGACAAAGACGATTTACAGACAAGATAAAGTCAAGTCGAACTCGTCTTTATTTGATCCATATACCCCCTATCTGCATTTATTTTTCTATTATATCGGTTACTAAACTGATATTAAAAAGCAGCCATATTCTCTGAAACAATATCTATATACGACAACAAACAACTAAAAATCGATATAATAGCTTGTAATAAATCAAAAATAATCATACCTTTGTATTGAGGATTGAGCGGAGAGCCGCCATAAATCCGATTATGATGTTGAGGTTAAAATGTTCATTTTCCAGAAGTAGCGATTCAGACATAATGTCAATGGAAAATGGGATTGCAACACTCACGTTTGTTATACGTATATTCTTTTCAGAATTATACTTATAGTGGTGTGGGGTTGCTTTTTTCATGTTGACAGATCGCTACTTCCATGAATTAAGTCAATCCCGAGCCGTTATGCCATACTCCGGATTGACTTGCTCGGTCCGGATTTTTCATTGACCGGGATACAGAAACAGGAATAGCCGGAACCTGCATTGATCTGGCTATTTCCTCTGTTGCTTTTTACCCCAACATCAGATAAGACAATTTAGAATTTTCATCGTTGATTTGGTTCAGACCAACACGAAGTCCGGACTTACATTTCACAATTGCAACCAGTGAAAAGACTTCGTGCGGGAAGGGGGTATCCATTTTCCCCCTTCCTATTTTTATTACAGTATCTTCGTACAAGTATCAATCTCAACGCTCGCCCCTAATTGCTCCATGGGTAAACTAGGGATAGCCTATGACAAGTCCCAAGTAATAACAAAGTAGGAACACAGCAAATACATGAGAGATTGTTCTTGCTATGTTCCTGCTGTGAAGATGCCGTGTTCTTGTCATAGCCTATCAATAGACAAAGGATAGTGTATTGTCCTGAAAAAAGTTTACAGTAAACTTAGTAAACCAATGTTAGAATTAAATTTACCCTCTGTTCGTCGTCGTTATTACCCAGTCAAGACGAAATTA
>OODJ01003124.1_pt1 | contig 10231 bp, 10 predicted proteins | sample 1671611 | NCBI WGS metagenome assembly OODJ01 (sample SAMN06348174, study PRJEB24527) | human gut metagenome | biome: human gut; feature: ankylosing spondylitis patient; material: feces | host: Homo sapiens | place: China | collected 2015-10 | reverse complement strand
AAGAGCGGCGGCAGCTTAACGCAGTCGAGCCTGCTGCTCATCGGCCCCAACGTCCACCCCGGCTATGTGCGCCAGATCATCAACCTGACGCAGACCACCTCGGGCAGCTATCTGCTGACAGCCTGAAGATAAAACGGAACGGTAAGCGGTGCTTACCGTTCCGTTTTCTTGTATCGCTCAGACCTCGAAGCTCTCTCCGTCCGCTGTGATGCGCACGACGCGCGCAGCGAGCGCGGGATATGCCGCACGGAAGCGGTCGATGGTCTCGAACCTTTTCCACAGGTGCATGGGGAAGGCATGGAGGACCTCGACGTTCTTCAGCAACCATTCCAGTCCGAGTCCCTCGGCCTCCTCGCCCAGACGCGGGTCGAGCGGTACCATCGCCGCCGTGATCGCGGGCGCGATGCCGTTGTCCGCCGCCTCGTCGCGCACGGCGGAGGCGAGCTTTTCCATGGCGGCCTTGTAGTGGACGGCCATATTATTGCAGTAGGCCTTGCCCTCGCTCTCCCAATGCCACCAGTTCAGGTCGCCGCCGTGGTAGACCATTTTGCCCTCGGCGCGGAGCAGATAGGCGTTGCCGATGTCGGTGGACTTGATGGCGCGGACGCTCAGCTCCTCGCCGGCGGCCTCCGTGAGCAGAATGCTGTCGGGCCGCAGAACGGTCGTGCGGGCAAAGGCCTCGTCGGAGATGCCCAGCCACTTGCGGCGGCGCTCGGTCAGGCGCGTGTCGCGCGAGACAAAAAACTGCGTGAGCGGATATTGCTCCAGCAGGCCGAACACCTTCCCGTCAAAATGGTCCTCATGGCTGTGGCTGGAAAAGACCAGCAACGGCTTTTGGGGATCGAGCGGCGGCAGCGTACCGGTGTAGTCCGGCTCATAAACGTAGTCGAACAGCGTATAAAACTTGTCCCACTCAACGAGAAACGCGCTGTGGGCGATGAATGTGATCTTCATGGGAAAGACTCCTTTGCTCGGGTGCCGCCATTGTAGCAGAAAAACTCCGTATTGGCAAGGGCGCGGCATTGTGCTATACTGAAAAAAATACAGGCAAGAGAGGGCAGAGATGCTGAAAAAAGCATACATTGAGATCACGAACCGCTGCAACCTGCGCTGCTCGTTCTGTCCCGGCACAAAGCGAGTGCCGCGCACGATGACGCCCGCCGAGTTCGACCTCGTGCTCGAGCGCCTCACGGGGCAGGTAGAATATGTGTATCTGCATGTGATGGGCGAGCCGCTGAGCCACCCGCAGCTTGCGGAGCTGCTCGCCCTCGCTGCGGCGCGGGAGAGGAAGGTCTGCATCACGACGAACGGCACCCTCCTCGCGCGGCAGACGGAAACGCTGCTCGCCGCACGGACGCTCCATAAGGTGAGCATATCGCTCCACAGCTTTGAGGGGAACGACGGCGCACAGGAGCGCGAGCGGCAGTATCTGGAGGAGGTCTGGAGCTTTGCTGCCCGCGCCGCCGCGCAGGGCGTCATCGTCGCGCTGCGGCTGTGGAATGAGGGCGGCGCGGAGACGCGCAACGGCGCGATCGAAGCCTTTCTTCACGAAAAGTGTCCGGGCGAGTGGCCCGAGCCGCGCGGCGGCAGCTTCCGCCTGCGGGACAATTTGTACCTTGAGCGCGCGAAAAAATTCGATTGGCCCGACCTTAGCGCGCAGGAGCGCGGCACACAGTTCTGCTACGGCCTGCGCGACCAGCTCGGCGTGCTCGCCGACGGCACGGCGGTGCCGTGCTGTCTCGATCACGAAGGCGACATCGCGCTGGGGAATCTGTTCACGCAGCCGCTTGCGGAAATTCTGCAAAGCGAACGCGCGTGCGCGCTGCGCGAGGGCTTTTCGCGCCGCTGTCCGAGCGAGGAGCTCTGCCGCCGCTGCGGCTTCGCCGCGCGCTTTTGACCGATAGGAGAAGCATGAACGAACAGGAACGACTCAACGCCCTCGCCGCGCCGCTACTGACGTGGTACGATATCCACAAGCGCGTCCTGCCGTGGCGCGGCATCCGCGACCCTTACCGCATCTGGGTGTCGGAGATCATGCTGCAGCAGACGCGCGTGCAGGCGGTGCTGGAATACTATGCCCGCTTTATGGCAGAGCTGCCCGACGTGTACGCGCTCGCGGCAGTGGGCGAGGAGCGGCTTTTCAAGCTCTGGGAGGGTCTGGGCTACTACTCCCGCGCACGGAACCTGCACCGTGCGGCGCAGGTTCTCGTAAACGACTGCGGCGGGGAATTTCCCAACACGCGCGAGGAGCTTCTGCGTCTCCCCGGCGTCGGCGACTATACGGCGAGCGCCATCGCCTCCATCGCCTTCGGCGAGCCGGAGCCGGCGGTGGACGGCAATCTCCTGCGCGTCGCCGCCCGGGTCGGCGGCATCGCGGAGGACATCATGGACGCCAGGGTGCGCAGGCGTTTTCGCGCCATGCTCACCGAAAGCATCGACTGCGAGCGTCCCGGCGAATGGAACCAGGCGATGATGGATCTCGGCGCGACGGTTTGCCTGCCGAACGGTGCGCCGCTGTGCGAAAAATGCCCCGCCCGCGCCTTCTGCGCGGCGTACCAAAACGACATGACCGATGTGCTCCCCGTGCGCGCGGCGAAAAAACCGCGCAGGGTCGAGGAGCGGACTGTGTTCCTGCTCGTGCGGGACGGCAGGCTCGCCCTGCGCAAGCGTCCCGCCAAGGGGCTGCTCGCGGGACTGTGGGAGCTTCCGAATGTCCCCGGGAATCTTGACGAGGCCGGGGCGGCCATCACGCTCGCGCAATGGGGGCTTACGGCGCGGACGCTCACGCCGGTCGGTGCAGCAAAGCATATTTTTTCCCATGTGGAATGGGATATGCACGGCTATCTTGCCGCGGCAGAGGGCGAGAACAATGAATTTCTCTGGGCGGATGGCGCGGCGCTGCAAGCGGCAGCGATCCCCTCGGCATTCCGATACTACTTCGACACGGCGGTCCGATGGCTCGCCGCACAACAGGGAGGAACCGATCATGGCACAGCTTTACTTTAAGTACGGCGCGATGGGCTCGAGCAAGACCGCGAACGCGCTTATGGCGCGCTTCAACTATGAGGAGCGCGGGCAGCAGACGCTGCTCGTCAAGCCGCAGCTCGACACGCGCGACGGCGACCACATGGTCCACTCACGCATCGGGCTGGAGTTCCCCTGCGTCTACTTCCACGAAATGCGCGAGATGGGGGAGGACGAGCTGAAGAAGAACGCCTGCATCATCGTCGACGAGGCGCAGTTCCTCACGCGCGAGGAGGTCATGTATCTCGTCCATCTGGTGGACGACTGCGGCATCCCCGTGATGTGCTACGGTCTGCGCGCGGACTTCCGCGGCGAGCTGTTTCCCGGCAGCTATGAGCTGCTCGTGATGGCGGACAAGCTCGAGGAGGTCAAAACGATCTGCTGGTGCGGCAAGAAGGCGGCGTTCAACGCCCGCTTCGACGCGAACGGCAAGGTCCTCAAGGAGGGCGAGCAGGTCGTGCTCGGCGCAAACGACCAGTATATCGGTCTGTGCCGCCGCCATTGGATGGCCGGCGACCTCGGCCCCGACTTCAACGGGCAGGGGACGGGCGACTGATGCTCTGCAATATCTGTCCGCGCCGCTGCGGCGCGGAGCGCACGGAGACGCGCGGCGGGGGAGTCTGCGCCATGCCCGCAGGCATCGTAGCGGCAAAGGCCATGCTCCACCAATGGGAGGAGCCGGTGCTCAGCGGCACGAACGGCGCGGGCTGCGTCTTCTTCTCCGGCTGCAATCTCGGCTGCGTGTTCTGCCAGAACGGTAAGATCAGCCACGAGAATTTCGGCAAGGTCCTTTCCCCCGCGCGGCTGCGGGAGATCTTCTTCGAGCTCATCGCACAGGGCGCGCACTGCATCGACCTGGTTTCGCCCACGCACTTCACGCCTTGGGTGCTGGAGGCTCTGGAAGATCCACTGCCCGTGCCGGTGGTGTGGAACAGCGGCGGCTATGAGCGCGTGGAAACACTCAAAACGCTGGAGGGCAGGGTGCAGATCTATCTGCCCGACCTCAAGTACGCGCTGGAAAAGCCCGCGCGGGAGCTGAGCTGCGCGGGCGATTACTTTCCCGTCGCCGCCGCGGCCATCGACGAGATGCTGCGGCAGGTGGGGCCCTACCAGATCGGAGACGACGGCTTGATGAAGTCCGGCGTCATCATCCGCCACCTCGTCCTGCCCGGCCAGCTCGAGAACACCAAGGCGGTCATCGACTATGTGTCCGCGCACTTCCCGCCGCACACGGTGCTTTTTTCCCTTATGAGCCAGTACACACCGCAGCCCGGCGCGAGCGGAGCGCTCGCGCGGCGATTGAACCACGCGGAGTACCGCGCGGCGGTGCGGTACATGACCGACTGCGGCATCACGGACGGCTTCTGTCAGGAGCTTTCCAGCGCGAAAGAGGAATATACACCGATCTTTGATCTGCAGGGGGTCTAGCATGACGGATAAGCGACAGCTCAGCTGCCTGCGCTGCGGCGCGGGAATGCGATTTATCGGACGCGACAAGTTCCAGCGCCGCCCCGACCTGTTCCTTTCGGACCTGACCTTCGCCCTTGCGGGCGGAATGGAGGTCGACATCTATTCCTGTCCTACGTGCGGAAAGCTCGAGCTGTTCCAACCGGAAGCGCCGTCGGACGGGCTCGCGCAGAAGCAATGTCCCGTCTGCGGGGCGGTCATCGACTTTGATTACGGACGCTGCCCACGGTGCAGGCACGAGTTTTGATAACATTCAGCAATATTTTTAGAAAAAATTACGAGGAGGATTCGCCATGCCGCGCATCAGCAAGGAAAACTATTACCTCGACATTGCCGAAACGGTGCTCGAACGCGCGACCTGCCTGCGGCGGGTCTACGGTGCCATCATCGTCAAAAACGACGAGATCATTTCCACCGGCTACAACGGCGCGCCCCGCGGGCGGAAAAACTGCGTCGATCTCGGCTTCTGCACACGCGAGGAGCTGCAGGTCCCGCGCGGCGAGCGCTACGAGCTCTGCCGCAGCGTCCACGCTGAGGCGAACGCCATCATCTCGGCGTCCCGGCGCGACATGGTCGGCGGCACCATCTATCTTGTGGGCCGCGACGCGCGCACGGGCGAGCTGCTGCACGACGCGACAAGCTGTGCCATGTGCCGCCGTCAGATCATCAACGCAGGGCTCGAAAAGGTCGTCATCCGCCGCACGGAGACAGAGTTTGAGGTCGTGCCCGTGCGGCAGTGGATCGACGAGGACGATTCTCTTCCCGAAGCATAAGAAAAGAAGGTCTCTTTTCAAGAGGCCTTCTTTTTTCTGTTCCGCTTTCAGCGGCAGTATTTCTCGATGTAGGCGTTCTGGCACTTGATGATGATCTTCACGGCCTCGTCGCGGCCGAGCACGTCGCTCACCACAGTCTCCTTGCCCTCAAGGCTTTTATAAACGCGGAAGAAGTGCTTGATCTCGCTGGCGACGTGGTCGGGCAGCTCGGAAATGTCCTGATACGTATTGTAGGTCGGGTCCTGAAAGGGAATGGCGATGATCTTCTCGTCGAGCGAGCCGCCGTCCTCCATCGTGATGACGCCGATGGGGTAGCACTCAACGAGGCTCAGCGGACGGATGCACTCCGAGCAGAGCACCAGCACATCCAGCGGGTCGCCGTCGTCCGCCCAGGTGCGGGGGATAAAGCCGTAGTTCGCCGGATAGTGGGTGGAGGTATAAAGGATACGGTCGAGGCGCAGGGCGCCGGTCTCCTTATCCATTTCGTATTTGTTCTTGCTGCCCTTTTCGATCTCGATGACGGCGAGGAAGTCCTCGGGGCGCACGCGGTGGGGCGCAACATCATGCCAGAGGTTCATAGACGGACCCTTCTTTCTTTACAAAAATAATAGATATCCTCAATGAAAGATTATAATATGCCCGTGCCGCGATTGCAAGGGCGGGACGCACAAACTTTGTGTAAAAATCTCTGCGGTTTCCGAAAAATGCAGCAAAACGCCCATCGCGCCGGCACGACAAAATTTTCGCTTCATCTTGTCAGAGCGCGTGCTCCGTGTTATAATTTATTAGTTAAAGTATATCAACCGGGAGGATAACCCCTTGGAACGAGAAAAGGTATTGGTCAGCGCCGAGGAAACGGCGCGGCAAAAGGAATATATGGATAAGGTGCGCGCGCTGCACGAGCGGCGCACGACGAAGCCGCTGGCCTACGTCCACACCTACGGCTGCCAGCAGAACGTGGCGGACGGCGAGCGGCTGATGGGAATGCTGCGCGAGATGGGCTGCGAGTTCACCGACGACACGAAGCGCGCCGACATCGTGCTGATGAACACCTGCGCCATTCGCGAGAACGCGGAGAAAACCGTTTACGGGATGCTCGGCCAGCTCACGCACACCAAGGCGGCGAATCCCGACCAGATCATCTGCCTGTGCGGGTGCATGGCACAGCAGCCGCGCGTGGCGGAAAAGGTGAAAACCAGCTACCGCCACGTCGATCTCGTGCTCGGTCCGCAGGCCGAGTGGCGCTTCCCCGAGCTCTTGTACCGCGCCTACACCGAGCGCGGCCGTGTCTTTTCCATCGACGACGAGCCGGGCCGCATCGCAGAGGACATCCCCATCTACCGCGTCGGCGGCGTGAGCGCGTGGGTGAGCATCGTGTACGGCTGCAACAACTTCTGCTCGTACTGCATCGTGCCCTACGTCCGCGGCCGCGAACGCAGCCGCGAGCCGGAGCAGATCGTGCGCGAGGTCCGCGAGCTGGTCGCGGCGGGCTATAAAGAGATCACGCTGCTCGGTCAGAACGTCAACAGCTACGGCAAGGATCTCGGCACGGGCTATGATTTTGCCGACCTTCTCACAGAGATCGACCGGATCGACGGCGACTACTGGGTGCGCTTCATGTCCAGCCAGCCCAAGGACGCGACGCCCAAGCTCTTTGACACGATGGCGGCGAGCCGCCATGTGACGCATCAGCTGCACCTGCCCGTCCAAAGCGGCAATGACCGCGTGCTGCGCGCGATGAACCGCCCCTATACCCGCGCGGGCTACCTCGAGCTGATCCGCTATGCCCGCAGGGTCATGCCCGACCTCGTGCTCACGAGCGACATCATCATCGGCTTCCCCGGCGAGACCGAGGCGGAAGCGATGGACACCGTAAGTCTGATCAATGAAGTCCATTTCGACGCGCTCTTTACGTTTATCTTCTCTCCCCGCCCGGGCACGCCCGCCGCAAAGCTGGACGATCCCACGCCGCGCGAGGAAAAGCAGAAGTGGTTCGACGCGCTCTGCAACGCCCAGAACGCCATCAGCGCGGAGAAGCACGCCGCCTACATCGGCAGGACCGTGCGCGTGCTGGTCGAGGGCGAGAGCGACGACGCGGACTGGCCGCTCTCCGCGCGCACCGAGGGCAACCGCCTCGTGCGCATGAAGGGCGACAAGAGTCTTATCGGAACGTTCACCACAGCAAAAATTTCGGACAGCAACACCTGGGCGCTCTACGGAGCCGCGGAGGAAACGATATGAAGATCACCACCTTACTGGAAAATAAAACCACCTGCGATGCGCTCCGCTGCGAGCACGGGCTTTCGCTCTACATTGAAACAGCAAAGCATAAAATTCTCTTCGACTCCGGCGCGAGCGACGCCTTCTGGGAAAACGCCAAGGCGCTCGGCATCGACCTCGCACAGGTCGATATCGCCTTTCTCTCCCACGCGCACAACGACCACTGCGGCGGCCTGCTGACCTTCCTGCGGGGCAACCGCACCGCGAAGGTCTATCTTCAGAAGGAGGCCTTCGGTGATTACTATGTCGTGACGCCGACGAAATGTGCCTTCATCGGTCTTGACCCCGCGCTGCACGAGTACGCCGACCGCTTCGTGATGGCCGAGGGCGTGACGAAGCTCGACGAGGAGCTGACGCTCTTCTCCGGCATCCGGACGCACGAGCTCCTGAGCGAGGCGAACGCCACGCTGCGCGAAAAGGTCGGCGGGGACTATCCCTGCGACACCTTCCGCCACGAGCAGGACCTGCTGGTGACGGAGCACGGCAAAACCGTCCTCTTCGCCGGCTGCGCCCACAGCGGCATCATCAACATCATCAACCGCGCGGAGGACATTCTGGGCCGCGCGCCGGACTATGTGTTCGCGGGCTTCCATCTCTACAATCCCTCGCTCGGTCAGAGCGAACCGAGGGCCCTTGTGGATGCGGTGGGCGAGCGCCTGCGCGCGCGGAAGGCGACGCGCTACGTCACCGGCCACTGCACCGGCGACGACGCTTACGCCTGGCTGCACGAAACGCTGGGCGACCGCCTCGCCTACATGGCGACCGGAACGACCTTTACGATCTGATTTTTTAGAAAGTGAGCAACGAACATGGCAGACCTCACGCCGATGATGCGCCAATATCTTGAGATCAAGGAGCAGAATAAGGATTCCATCCTCTTTTTCCGTCTCGGCGACTTCTACGAGATGTTCAACGAGGACGCGAAGCTCGCCGCGCGCGAGCTGGACCTCGTTCTCACCACGCGCGACCGCGGCAAGTCCGCCGAGGAGCAGACGCCGATGTGCGGCATCCCGTACCATTCGAGCGACGGCTACATCGCGCGGCTCATCGCCAAGGGCTACAAGGTCGCCATCTGTGAGCAGACCGAGGACCCCGCGCTCGCCAAGGGACTCGTCAAGCGCGACATCATCCGCGTCGTCACCCCCGGCACGGTGATCGACAGCGCGTGTCTGGACGACCGGCGCGGCAACTTCCTGTGCGGCGTGTTCCTCGACGAGCAGAACGCGGGCGTCGCGTTCTGCGATATGTCCACAGGCCACACGCACGTCACCGCCTTTTCCGGCGCGGACCGTGCGGAGCATCTGTGCAATGAGCTTGCGCGCTTCTCGCCCGCCGAAGCGGTGCTGAGCGCGGGCGCGTATGCGGACGAGGAGCTGAAAGCCCTGCTTGCCGACAGGCTCTCCTGCCGTGTGGAGCGCGGCGACGCACGCTTCGACTTGAAGGCGGCGGAAAAAGCCGTGCTCGCGCAGTACGGTGAAGATGCCTATGCCTCGCTCCCGCGCAATAACCCCGCCGCGGCGCTCGCGCTCGGCGGCCTTCTGAGCTATCTGCACGAAACGCAGAAGAGCGACCTATCCTACATCAGCGATCTTGAATACTACGAGCAGGGCCGCTTCATGGAGCTGGATCTCTCCGCCCGCCGCAATCTGGAGCTGACGGAGACCATCCGCGGCAAGGAAAAGCGCGGGAGTCTGCTTTGGGTACTTGACAAAACGAAAACCGCCATGGGCGCGCGCTGCCTGCGTTCCTGGCTGGAGCGTCCTCTGCGCGAGGTCGCTGCCATCACACGCCGCTCAAATGCCGTCGGCGCGCTGGTGAACGACACGATGGCGCGCGAGGAGCTGGTCCTCGCCCTCTCCGGCATCAGCGACATGGAGCGGCTCATCGGCCGCATCGTCTACGGCACGGCGGGCGGGCGCGACCTCGTCTCGCTGCGTAATTCCATCGAGCATCTCGCCGCCGTGCGCGAGCAGCTCGCGCACTTCACCACAGGCCGGCCATCGTTGACGAGCCGCCGTTTTCCGTGCGCGAGGGCGGCTTCATCCGCAAGGGCTTCAACGCCGAGGTCGACCGCCTGCACGACATTCTCTCCGGCGGCAAGGGGCTGCTCACCTCCATTGAAACGAAGGAAAAGGAACGCACCGGCATCCGCACGCTGAAGATCGGCTACAACAAGGTCTTCGGCTACTACATCGAGGTCTCCAATTCCTTCAAGGATCAGGTGCCCGACACCTACATCCGCAAGCAGACGCTCGTCAACGGCGAGCGCTACATCACGCAGGAGCTCAAGGACTTAGAGCAGGAGATCCTGACTGCGGGGGAGCGTGACAACGCGCTCGAATACGAGCTCTTCTCCGCCCTGCGCGACGAGATCTGCGCGGGCGCCGAGCGCATCCAGAAGACCGCCGCTGCAGTCGCGGAGCTTGACACGCTCGCGTCGCTTGCCGTCGTCGCGGTCAAAAACAGCTACTGCTGCCCGGTGGTGGACGATTCCGGCGTGATCGAGATCCACGACGGCCGCCATCCGGTCGTCGAGCGCGTGCTGAAGGACGCTCTCTTTGTGCCGAACGACACCTACATGGGCGAAAAGGAAAACCGCGTCGCCATCATCACAGGCCCCAACATGGCGGGTAAATCCACCTATATGCGTCAGGTCGCGCTCATCACGCTCATGTCGCAGATCGGCT
>OODJ01003123.1_pt1 | contig 10233 bp, 6 predicted proteins | sample 1671611 | NCBI WGS metagenome assembly OODJ01 (sample SAMN06348174, study PRJEB24527) | human gut metagenome | biome: human gut; feature: ankylosing spondylitis patient; material: feces | host: Homo sapiens | place: China | collected 2015-10 | reverse complement strand
CAAAGTCATAGGGTACATCGTAACCTCTGTTATTCGTCCTGTACCTGTATGGGGTGTATTAATCTTCTTACTTGATGAGCCTGTCAGATAAAACTCTCCTACACTCTCCGGATTGTCATCGCACGCTTTTCTTATTGTTCCCCATATCTTTGGGGCATCCTGCCACTCGTCAAACAGTATTGGCTTAGGATTCTTTAAAAAGAGCTTAGGTGCAGTTTCTGCTACTGCAAGATACCCCTCTCTCTTGTCTTCATCCTGAAATTCAATAACAGTTTTACATCGTTCTCTTGCTGTTCTTGTCTTTCCACATCCTTTTGGTCCTGTGATGCTCACTGCATTAAATGCCTCTGTTTTTCTATCTATCACATCATCAACAATTCTGCTTATATATTCCATAAATATCTGCTCCCTTCATGGTTATTATACCATTTAATTCACAGATTATACAAGGTTATTTTATGTTTTTCGAGTGTTTTGTTTTGTATTTTTCTAATGTTTTATTTTATATTTTTCGAGTGTTTTATTTTACTTTTTTCGAATACTAAAAAGAGCAGGACAAGTATTTCTACCTATTCTGCTCTTTTTTACATATTTTAATTATTTAAATATAGATTATCTACCGGCTGTTCGCCATCTGCTTCACATAGTCGAGCGCCTTCTTAACCGGTGGGATTGATATCACTATGATTGTGATAATTTCCTCTACTGCAAGGTATGAGCCGTTGTAGGTCACTGAATATATGAGCGCATCTATCATCTTGTTTCCTATCGTGACAGGTGCGTATGCTGCAAAGAACAAAACTTCCGACAGCACTGCAAAGAAAAATCTACTGGGCAGCTCCGCCTCCGGTGGTACCACCGGTAGCTCCACCTGTGCTGTCCCCGGTGTTTCCACCTGTATTACCACCGGTGTTACCACTATTTCCACCGGTGTTACCACTATTTCCACCTGTGTTGCCACCGGTGTTTTCTCCGGTATTTCCGCCTGTGTTGCCACCGGTGTTTTGTCCACCATTTCCGCCTGTGTTACCACCGTTGTTTTCTCCGGTATTTCCGCCTGTTGTTCCGTCTGTATTGTCTCCGGTATTTCCACCTGTGTTGCCACCAGCAGCATCTGTCTTATTCGTGTCTATTGTTGTCTTATCCGGTGTGGTGGTTCCTGCATCAGGTGTGGTCACAGTCTGATCTGTAGGATTATTCTGCGTCTGGTCATCGGCAGGTGTATCCTGGCTGTCCTGATAATCATCCGATATTTGGGCATATGGCAGGAAATCTATTGGTGTAAGGTCAGCATGTATCTGATCCATGTAGTTCTTCCATATTTCTGCCGGGTAAGAGCTTCCTGTCAGTTTTTTGACTGTCTCAGGCATATCGCAGCCTACCCATACACATGTGGTGTAGTATCTGGTAAAGCCACAGAACCAGCCGTCCTTCTTATCGTTTGTGGTTCCGGTTTTGCCGGCGCAAGGCATGCCATTGTCCAGATTAGCGCTACGTCCGGTTCCTGATTTCATAACATCTGTCATGACATCTGTCATCATACGTGATGCTGTCTCTGTATATATGACGGTATCCTTCTGCGATGATGTATATATGATATTGTTGTCAGAATCCACAATCGACTTAATACATGTCGGATTCCTGTACATTCCATCGTTCTCAAGTGTTGAATATGCAGATGCCATCTCCAGTGTGGATACACCTGTTGTAAAACCTCCAAGTGCTGTTGCTGTGACATAGTCATCCTTTACAATATTGGTAAAATTCATATCCTTGAGATACTGTAAGCCTACCTTTGGCGTGAGCTCATCATATAGCTGCCATGCTACAGTATTCAGTGATTTTTGAACGGCAAACCTGATAGTCACATCACCGTAATATGAATCACCCGAGTTAGACGGTCCTCCATCAAACTTGTGGTCATTTACGATGGTATCCGGTGTCTTACCACGCTCAAATGATGGTGTATACACAATGAGCGGCTTGATTGAGCTTCCCGGCTGACGATGGCTTTGGAAAGCACGGTTTAGCGTATGACTGACCGCATCCTGGCTTCGTCCACCAACTATTGCAACCACCTCGCCTGTGTCGTTGTCTATACAGGTTGCAGCACTCTGCAGCTTAAATGTGCCATCATCGGTCGTGTCTGTAAAGTCCAAAAGCGTCAGGTCAATTGAATCCTGAAGCTGCTGTTGCATAGTCAGATCAATCGATGTATAAATCTTGTAACCGTCTGAGTAGAGCTTTTTCTGACAATATGAATACATCTCATCATATGAAGCATCATACTCCTTTTCTTCATCGTCTGAGTCAAAGTAATACTTGAACTTGAAGCCCTCATTCTCCATGAGCGCCCTCGTAGCGCAGTAATATGCATAGGTATCCACATAATTGTACTTGACCGTGTCATCCTTCTCAGGCATATTGAGGGTTATCTCCTCGTTTATGGCAGACTCATATTCCTGTTGTGTGATTTTGCCGTCTTCCCTTAGGTTTTTCAATATGAGATTGCGACGCGTCAGTGTATGATCCTTATTATTTATCGGGTCATAGTACGTCGGGCTGTTCGGAATCGCACACAAAAAGGCAGTCTGCGACAAATCAAGATCCGAAAGCTCACAGTTAAAATAGCCATGGCACGCTGCCTGAATACCATAATATCCGTTCATGAAATAGACATTATTCAGGTAGAACTCCATAATATCGTTCTTGGAATATTTTTTTTCCAGCTCCATTGCTATGAACATTTCCTTGACTTTTCGCTGCCAGTTCTTGTTCGTATCCAGATAAATATTTCGGGCGAGCTGCATCGTGATGGTACTGCCACCCTGGGTAATTCTCTTGTTTTTTATAATTGACTTTGCGGCACGCACTATTGCCTTTAGGTCCACACCATTGTGCTTATAGAACTTCTTGTCCTCGATACTGACCATGCAGTTTACGAAGTTCTGTGGGATATCCTCATACTTTACATAGTCAGCCTTTTTGGTAGTGGCCGTCTCGGATATCTCATCACCGTTTGTATCGTAGAGTGTACTCGTCCTCGCCGGTAAAAATGTGTTTTTGTCAGATTTCTGCACGAGCTCTACCGCCTCTGAGTGAAGCTTCGCCACCTTGTCTGCATAGCCTCCAAAGTAATAAAAGCATAATCCACCAAGAATCAGTACCATCAGAAAAATCTGAAGCTTTATGAAAAACCAGAAAACGCGATGCTGCTTTTTCTTCTTTTTCTTTTTCTGTTTTGCCATTTCTAAACGTTACCTCCAAACTATCGGTATACCATTGTATATCGGCATACTTTATAGATAATTGACAACTATATCCAATATGTACTGTCTATTATACTACAATGCCTCTACATCAGATAATTAATAATTGCTTAATTTTCTATTATACCTTTATAGCACAAAAGGAAGCTAATTGCTCCCTTTATCAAGCTATTTTACATCTTTATTACTGTTGTAGTCAAGTAAATAGTTTTTTACAATGCTTTTCGCTATCTCTAGCCAAGCTGGTCAGCCAGAAATTCTGCTGCTGCACCCGCCAGCTTTTCGGCAATCTCAGACTTATCGGCTTTTTCATCGTAAGCACACAGTATAACGGCTCCCGCACTATCACCATCATGCACTATTACTGCTATTGCCTGCGCTTCACAGTCAGCTTTATCGTCCTTTACCACAGGTATCAGGGTATCGTCTTTTTTACTGTACAATGCACTTTTTCTCTTATCCATAATATTCTCGAGCTCTTTTGACAAAGCCTTGCCTATATAATTTTTGTGGTTTTTGCCGGCTGCCGCTATTATCTCATCCCGGTCTGCCACACACACCATGGCTCCTGTTACCTTTGACAGACTCCGTGCATATGCCTGTGATATATTCTTCAGGCTTCCCACCTGCGAATACTTCTTTAGCACTATCGTCTCGTCCGCATCCATATATATTTCCAGTGGGCTTCCCTCTTTTATATGCAGCATCCTGCGAAGCTCCTTTGGTATGACTATTCTGCCAAGGGAATCTACTCTTCTGGTCAATCCTGTGATTTTCACTTTATTGTCCTCCGGTTACTTTTTTGCATTTGCATTCATGCTTTGGAGGTAGTATATGGGAATTTGAATAAAATATACATTCGGTATGCACTGATACAGTGCTCTTTCATAATAGCTTTTATAATGTCACGGTATGTTTTGAATTTGATAAGGTATCTATATCCATCAGCTCACGCTCATCTGCGATATCCACATATACACAGTCATACTTCTTTGCCACACTTCTGCCACCCTTATCACCCTCCAGTGATAAAAGCTGCGGGATAAGCGATGAATGAAATACACACGGATTGCCTACAGCATCTCCACAGCGAAGCGAAAAAGCCAATCGCATATTCCCTTTATTTTCAAGTACTTCGTCTATTAATTTAATCACGCTTTGACTTTTTAAATATGGCTGGTCAGCTACTGCAAACATGTAATATTCCTCTGTTTCGGCAGTATGATGCGTCACTTCACTGCTTTTCTTAAGCTTTTTCTGCTCCTGCACCGCCATAATTCCTGCTTTTATGGTGTAGGATATGCCTTTTTCGCTGTCCGGACTTAAGACTGCATGACAATCAGGGATAGATGAGCAGTAGTCCAGTATTTCCCTGTAACGTGTAACGACGGTTATATCTATGACCGGGTTATTCGATTCTGCATTTTTTAATTTATTATATCTATCTTTAATTTCTATCAAACGTTCAAGCAGATGCCTGTACATAGGTTTTCCATCCAGCTCATAAAACAGCTTGTTACTTCCAAAACGGCGGCTGTTTCCAGCCGCCATGTATATGATATGAATCATTTCACTCTTAGGTCCTTCTCTTGCCAGTCAGGGTCTGCCATTCCCATAAGTATTTTCTCTGGGGTAAACGGAACTGTCCTGTGCCATACGCCTGTTGCGCGATAAATGGCATGTGCCAGCGCAGGAGCCGGTGTATTGATAACTATCTCACCGATTGACTTAACTCCGAATGGGCCTGACGGCTCATAGCTTGTCTCAAATTCGACGTTGATATGTCCCACATCCTGTCGTGTCGGTATCTTGTACTGCATGAAATCATTTTCTGCTATTTTACCACCGGCATTGTAGGTGACATTCTCATAAAGTGCCATGCCTATTCCCTGGCCTATGCCACCCTCTGTCTGTACACGCGCAAGGTTTGGATTGACCGGGATTCCACAGTCCACAACAGCCTGATAATCAAGTATTTTAACTGCTCCTGTCTCCTTATCAAGCTCTATCTCGACCATGCCTACCATGTATGGTGGCGGTGAAACAGGTGATGAATATGTGGCGGTTACATCTACAGGTATCGTGTTGTTGACCTGTGCTTTTGTTGCTATATCGGAAAGACTTACGGAAACTGCCCCATTGTCTGCACCGTCCGGATTTATGATATACACCTCTTTACCGTCGAAATCCACCTCTGATGCAGCACAGCCCAGCAGCTGTGCACCGATTTTCTTTATATTTTCACGAAGCTCAAGTGCTGCATTCTGTGTGGCCATTCCTGTGATGTAGGTGGTTGATGAGGCATATGAACCCGAGTCATAAGGAGAAGCATCTGTATCCGCTCCAAACACTGTTATATCATCCGGCTCGCAGTCAAGTACCTCAGCCGCCATCTGCGCAAGTATTGTATCACAGCCTGTTCCCATGTCTGCCGCACCTATCATCATATTGTAGGTGCCACAGTCTGAAAGCTTTAATGTACACGAGCCGACATCTACATTGGATATGCAGGAGCCCTGCATTGCAAGTGCCATGCCTGCTGCACGAACCTTGCCATTTCCCATATCGCGGACAGGATACTTGTCTGCCCAATGGAAATTATCCGCACAGTGCATTATGCATCTGTCGAGTGCACATGCATTGGCTGTCTCGCCAAAATATGCCGGCATAAACATGCCCTCACGGACGATATTTTTCAAACGAAGCTCAACCGGGTCTATATGCAGCTTTTCTGCGAGCTCATTGACGGTTGATTCAAGTGCAAAGATACCCTGTGTGGCTCCATAGCCTCTGTATGCTCCTGCCGCCTGCACGTTTGTATACACAACATCGCACGAAAATCTGGTTGCCTCGCAGCCTCCTGTATAAAGTGGAAGCGATTTATGACCGGAAAGTCCTACTGTTGTAGTGCTATGCTCTCCGTATGCTCCACCATTTGACAGCGTATAAAGATCTATCGCCCTTATATGACCATCCCTCATTGCTCCAAGACGCACGGTGACCTCCATCTCATGACGCGGTGACGCGATAGTCTGGCACTCTTTTCTGCTGTAGATTATCTTGCTCGGACGCTTTGTCTTCCAGGTAACAAATGCCGGATACACCTCACAGACCGCTGTCTGCTTGGCACCGAAACCGCCTCCGATACGCGGCTTTTCAGCGCGCACCATAGACTTTGGAATATCAAGTGCATTTGCCAGTATTCGGCGCAGGTGGAAAACTATCTGTGTCGAGCTGATGCAGTGAAGTCTGCCGTATCTGTCTATCTCACAGTATGCCCTGCAGGTCTCCATATATGCCTGCTGCGCGGCCTTTATGCGATATGTGTGTTCAATTATCTCATCACACTCTGACAGAATTTTCTCCACGTTTCCATGCTCATCCTCCTCATGATGAATGAGATTGCGCTTTACATCGCCTGTATCTATGCTGGATGACCAGTCATCCTCAGGATGCACGAGCACCTTGTTATCCAGCGACTTTCTAAAGTCAAGCACCGGCTCAAGCACCGTGTACTTTACTTTTATCATGTTAAGAGCCTTGTCCACCGCCTTTTCAGATTCTCCGACCACTATAGCGACGGCGTCACCTACGCTTCTCACATGGCGATCAAGGATTAATCTGTCATATGGTGACGGCTCCGGAAAAGTCTGGCCTGCGATAGAAAAACGCTTTTTCGGAACATCCTCCCAGGTGTATACTGCGACCATGCCCGGCACCTTAAGAGCGATATCTGTCTTTACATCCTCGACAATTGCATTCGCATAGGGGCTTCTAAGAAGCTTTATGACAAGCGCATCACGCGGTGTGATATCATCAGTAAATACCGGCTTTCCGAGTAAAAGCTGACTCGAGTCCTTTTTAGGTATACATTTTCCAACTGCGTGGTAATCCCTTCTGGCGCGGTTGAAGCTGTTTTCGTTAGTTTGATTTGTGCTCATCCTGCCACTCCTTTCCGATATCCTCTCCGTAGACGCCTGCCTCAAGATTAAGAGGTGCGCCCTCTTTCTTACTGTTTAAGAAATTTCTGATTGAGCGCAGCTGACTCTGATATCCTGTACAACGGCACAGATTTCCTGAAAGATATTCAAGAATTTCCTCGTCAGTCGGGTCTGGATTTTCTCTCAGAAGCGCCACAATATTTACAATATAACCCGGATTACAGAAGCCGCACTGATCCGCTCCCTGTGCAGCAAAAAATCCTGTAAACTGCTTAGCTTCCTCCTCAAGTCCCTCGAGGGTGTCCACCGCTCTGCCGTCTGCCCTGCCTATCGGCGTACTGCATGACAGCACTGGCTTTCCATCCAGAAGCACTGTACAAAGACCGCAGTTGCCTGACTCACAGCCCCTCTTCACTGAAAAGCAGTTGTGCTTGCGGCAGAAGTCCAAAAGCACCATATCCTGGTCAACCGAGTCAATTATTAACTTTCCATTTAATTTTATTTTAACATTCATATATATGAATTCCTTCCTACTTAATGCTCGTGCATTGATGTCATCACACTAATAAAGCTCCCAAAGTTTCCTGCATAACTTCCATGCATCCGGTAGCGATTACCTTATATCATCGCAGATGTCAAGCGACTGTGTGACAGCGCGGCGTGTAAGCACCCTGCAGATTATCTCTCTGTACTCAGCCCCTGCCCTTATATTGCTTCCAAAACGGATATGCTCTGCAACATATTCAGCAAATTTATCTATTTTTGCATTGTTTTCGGAGTTATCTGTCAAAGCTGCATTACCATCTGTCTTTGCATCTGCTAAACAATCGAGTATGCCATCCTCATCCCACACAGGCTCTGCCATATATGGTGATGCTCCGATAACCGCCACATACCTGCCGCTTCTGTTTGCCACTGCACATGTGAGCACCGGAAAGTCTGTTGACTGGTTTCTCTGGCTTAAGTATACTACACCCTTTGCATTTTTCGGCACGATTACTGACACAAGCACATCGCGCGTGGTTCTTGGAAGTGCCGCAAACTCGTCCAAATCCATAATTCCCGCCTTGTGAAGCTGCACCTTTGCTCCCAGTGCCCTGAAAATCGTCATGACATCTGAAAATCCGAATCTGCCCCAGATGCTTCCTCCAACAGTTGCCACATTTCTAAACTGCACTCCGACGATATGTCTGACCGACTCTGCGATTGCACCGTGTGTATATGCATTCAGGGTTTCATGTGTCTCTATCTGCCTGAGGGTTGCATATGCACCGATTCTAAACTCGTTTTCATCCTCATCAATCCAGTCAAGTCCGAGATCGCACAAATCAATTGCCGTGCCAAGTGTCTTATTTTTCATTTTGAGCCAGAGCATGCCGCCCAGCACAAAATTCGGTTTTTTCTGATAAAGCTCATAGGCTTCATCAAGGCTTTGCGCCCTCACATACTGATTGTAATAAAACATATTTTTCTCCTATATCAATACATTTCAAGCTCATACATGGCTTCCCACCTAATGTCCTGCTCCTTCATAAAGGCTATGAGGCTCTCCCTGTCTGAAAGCTCTGCACGCCATGCCAGACCACAGCCCGCCGATATAGCAGACGGAAGAGGAATCGTGCGCCCCGGAATACCACATGCCTTGCCCTTGATATCCAGCTTTAACGGTGCTGTGGTAGTCTCGAAGGTGATGATGAGCCGTTTTTTCTTTTCTCTTGCCAAATTTTTATCCATCACATCACACTCAATATAACTCTAAGGACTCACAATGAGAGAGGCTTTTGCCATCTTCTCGGCGATATCATACATGTTCGTCACCTCTCCGACTGCAAGCTTATCTGACAGCTCATAGTAATTCAGACATGTTCCGCAGGTAAAGATTTTCACGCCACGATTCTTAAGCTCCTTTAAATCCTCAAGTGACTCTGAGCCCTCACAGGTCAGCTTCGCTCCTCCATTATAGAAAAGCATGGTTTCAGGCGGATTGTCCTGCTGCGAAAGTGCATAGATGAAGCCCTTTATGAGTACACTGCCCAGCTCCTCGCTGCCCTCTCCCATATAGGAAGAGCGGATTACAACGACTCTGTTATCTGTAGCCGGCCTGCATGTGTACTGTGAAGCTTCGTCTGTATCCGAAAACGCTCCTGTGTTAAGAGTCTCAATTGTCAGCTTTACACTGTAGCTTCCGTCGTCGAGCTTATTGCTGTCGCAGCTATAGCCCTTCTGTGCAGCCATCTTTTTTAAATTTTCTACTGCAATTTCATTGTCCACAAGTGTCTCCACTGTGTCCGGCTGTGTGAGAGCCTCAATTGCCTTCTTTGTCTTTACTACCGGGATTGGACATGTATCCCCGATTGCATTTACTGTAATCATATTTATAATCCTCCCTATGTTATTTAACTTGTCAACCCTCAAAATGCAGGGCATGCAGCCTGTCAGCATATTTACATAAGCTATGATCGCTTAAAATCAGTTCACATATATCGGCACATCGCAGCGCTTAACAAATCGTCCCACCTTTGCAGCCGGAAGCCCTGTGGCTTTAAGCTCATGCAAAAAGGTATCTGCCTCAAAGGCTTTTACTGCAAACAGCAGTCCTCCTGAGGTCTGCGGATCGAAGAGCACCTCCTCCATTGAGAAAGGTATATTTTTTGCAAAGCACACCTTATCACCTACATGGTTTCTGTTGCGCTGGGCCGCTGCCGTGAGGAAAAACTCATCTGCGCATCGCAGTGCTCCGGTAATGACCGGGATGGAAATCGAGTCGATAAGTGCTGTTATATCATCATTTATAAGTTTAAACATTTCTTCTATTCTTGCTTCTATTATTTCAATAAGCTCTGAACTTTTTATAATTTTATTTTTATTTTCGTCTTTACATGTATTTAACATTATTTCGTTGTCATTGTCAATATATGATTTCATCGCTAAACCATATTGTTTTTTTAATTTATCAGCCTCTTCGACTGAAATATTTAAAACTAGCGCTATATCATTTGTTATATTATCTCCACCTAATGGAA
>OODJ01003115.1_pt1 | contig 10259 bp, 6 predicted proteins | sample 1671611 | NCBI WGS metagenome assembly OODJ01 (sample SAMN06348174, study PRJEB24527) | human gut metagenome | biome: human gut; feature: ankylosing spondylitis patient; material: feces | host: Homo sapiens | place: China | collected 2015-10 | reverse complement strand
TTTTCGGAACGGTTCACTCAAGCGTGAAGGGGATCATCAATGTACGGACACAGACTGGTACGCGAACTGCTCGGACTGCTCTTTCTCTTCTGCGGTCTGCTCATGCTGCTCAGTCTCTGGAGCTACCACGCCGGTGACCCCACCTTCAATCAGGCCGTCAGCATGGACGCCTCCGCCGTGCAGAATTCCGCGGGGCTGTTCGGTTCCTATCTGGCGGGCTTTCTGGTGGACTGCTTCGGCATCGCATCCTTCCTCTGGGTCATTTTCTTCCTGGCCGTGGGCGCAGGACTCGTGTCCCGCTGGCTGGTGCTCAAGTGGTACCGCTGGCTGGGCTATCTCATGCTTTTTTCCTGCGTGCTCGTCGCCGCGAGCACCTTTGACTTCTCGGTGCACGGCATTCACGGCGGAGGGCTCGGCGGTCAGTGGCTGTCCGCGTTTTCCTATCTTTTCTTCAGCCCCCTGGGGTCGTTCCTGCTGTGGTTCTTCGTGTTCCTCATAGCCATGGAGCTTTCCTTCAGCATATCGTGGCTTACGCTTCTTGCGGCGTCCTTCGCCTGGGTGATGAAGAAGATTCCTTCCTTCGGCACCACGTACGACTTGCCCGTGCCGCATCTTCCGAAGGCCTTTTCACGCCTGTCCGGGCTTGCCGCCGGCTGGGGAAGGCGGCACTCCGGCAACGTCCGTCCCCGTGCGGTGCTCGACATCGTGTTCGGCAGAAGAAAGGATGCGGAAGAGGCCGTTTCGCCTGCACCCGTGTTGGAAATAAAGATGCCGGAATTGAGGCCCGAACCGAAGAATGTCCCGGTTCCCGAACAGGCGCAGGAGGATTCCGGCATCAGGGACGAGGATCTGAGCGATCTTCTGCGTCTGGTGGAGCGCCCCCAGGTCTCCGAAAGCCGTGGTGGGGCTTCTGTCGGGGATGACCTGCGTTCCGGATCTTCTGCTCCGGCCGCGGCTCCGGCTGCAATCATTGTCGGAGAAGAGACCTCCGGTCGGATTCCGGTTCAGAATGCGGGCGTGAGCTCCGCTCCCGTGTCCGCGCAGGAAGAGGAGTTCATTCTTGAGCTCGAGGAGCCCGTCGATGCGCCTGCTCCCGAACTTGCTCAGCCCTCGTCTTTTGAACCTTCCGCCGCGCCCGTTATCATGAGTTCTTCCGTTGCTTCGCCTTCGGCGTCCGCCGCCGTCGCTCCCGCTGCGGAACCTGCCTCCTCTGTGCCGGCTCCGTCGGTGCAGAACGAGGTGGAAGTTCCCGCCGACGAGGCGGAAGATGATCTGCCGCCTTCGGCTCTGGCAGCGCTTTCCGCCGCGGCTCCCGCGGTATCTGCGGAGGATTTTCCCGCCGTGGTGCTGGCCACTCCCGTGGCGGCGCAGCCTGTTCAGCCCGTGCAGCCGGTTCCGGCCGCCGCTTTCGTTCAGGCTCCCGTGCCGCAGAGCGAACCTGCTCAGGCCGCCCCGGTAATAATGTCCCGCCCCGTATCCTCCTTCTCTTCTTCTGCGGCGGAGCACAAAGACGCGGCCTATGCCTCCGTGAACACCGCCGTGGCCGGTGCCATGGCCGAGCAGAAGGAAATTGAGGCTGCCGCAGCGCCCGTCGCTCCTGCCCCCGTGCTGCCGCAGCGCAGGGAACTCATGCTTCCGCCTCTTGACCTGCTCTCTCCCCTGCCCGAGGACGAGAAGGCCAACCGGCCCGATGAAATGACGCTGGCCAGACAGGGCAATGCGCTCATCACCTGCCTCAAGAATTTCAACGTGAACGCCACCCTTGCCCGCATCACGCCCGGCCCCGTGGTCACAATGTTCGAGGTGCGCCCGGCTCCCGGCGTCAAGGCCACGCGCATCACCAGCCTGGCCAACGATCTGGCCATGTCGCTCAAGGCCGTGTCCGTGCGCATGCAGGCTCCCGTTCCCGGCACCGACACCGTGGGCGTGGAAGTGCCCAACGAAAAGCGCACCACCGTGCATTTTCGTGAAATCGTGGAAAACGAGAACTTCCGACAGGCCAGATCGCTTCTTACCGTGGCGCTCGGCAAGGATACCGGCGGTCATCCCGTTTCCGCCGACCTCGCAAAAATGCCGCATCTTCTGGTGGCAGGCGCGACCGGCGCGGGCAAGAGCGTGTGCCTGAACGCCATCATTCTCAGCCTTCTGTACCGGGCAAGGCCGGATGAAGTGCAGATGATTCTGGTGGACCCCAAGCGCGTGGAACTTTCCATGTACGCCGACCTTCCCCACCTCGTCCATCCCGTGGTCACGGACATGGATCTTACCAAGAACGCGCTGCTCTGGGCCATCGAGGAGATGAACAGGCGTCTTTCGCTGTTCTCCAAGGTCAAGGTGCGCAACATCACCGGCTACAACGACCGTCAGGCCCGGCTGCGTGCCGGCGTGGAGGCCGGCGGTCCCGTGCCCGTGGACGAGGAGACCGGCGAGCCGGAAGATTTGTCCAACATGCCGTTCCTCGTCATCATCGTGGATGAGCTTGCCGACCTCATGATGGTGAAGCGCAAGGAAGTGGAAGGCAGCATAGTGCGCCTGGCCCAGCTTGCCAGAGCCGCGGGCATCCATCTCATCATCGCTACGCAGCGACCCAGCGTGGACGTGGTCACGGGTCTCATCAAGGCCAACTTCCCCTGCCGCATCGCCTTCAAGGTGACGAGCGGTCAGGATTCGCGCACCATCATCGACGGCGCAGGAGCGGAAAAGCTGCTCGGCATGGGCGACATGCTCTTCAAGCCCAATGGAGGAATGCTTCAGCGTCTGCACGGCGCCTTCGTGAGCGATGAGGAAGTGTCCGCCGTGGTGGAATTCTGGAAAAAGCAGCAGCAGCCGAACTACAAGGTGGACTTCGCGGCCTTCGGCAACGACGACTCGGACGACTCTGAAGATTTTGGACAGCCCGCTTCCCGGGGCAACGAGATCGTGGACGATCCCATCTACGCCGAGGCCGTCCAGTTCGTTCTGGACAACGGCAAGGTTTCCATTTCTCTTCTTCAGCGGCGTTTCCGCATAGGCTTCAACCGTGCGGCCCGCTTCGTGGAACAGATGGAAAAGGACGGGCTGCTCAGTCAGGCCGACGGCACTCGTCCGCGCAGCGTGGTACATCGCTGAGCGTCCCGGAACGGAGTTTTCCGGCTTTTGACGAAGGAAGGGCGACTGCCGCGGCGTTCCGACGTCGGGCCGCGGATAGGCCCGCAGATTGCGTAATTCATGATTCCGGCAAGGCCGGAAAGGAGAAACTGCCATGACGACGATACTCGACGGTAAGGCTACTGCGGCATCCATACGCGCCGCCCTGCGCGAGGACATTGCAAGGGACAGGGAAAAGGCCGGACGCGTGCCCTGTCTGGCGGTCATCCTGGTGGGCGAGGACCCGGCATCGCAGGTCTATGTGCGCAACAAGGAAAAGGCCTGTGCGGATGCGGGCATGGAAACGCGTTCCTACAGACGGCCTGCGTCCATTCTTCAGAAAGAGCTGGAAGACCTCATTGCCGAGCTTAACGCCGATCCCGCCGTGGACGGCATTCTTCTTCAGCTTCCCCTGCCGGACGGCCTGGACGCCCGGCCGTGCATCGACGCCATCAGCCCGGAAAAGGACGTGGACGGACTTACGGCCGTGAATCAGGGCCGTGTGGCCATGAACGTGCCCGGGCTTCGTCCCTGCACTCCGGCGGGCATACTGGCACTTCTTGATCACTACAATATTTCCGTGAGCGGCAAACGGGCCGTGGTCATAGGCCGCAGCAATCTTGTGGGCAGACCCGTTTCCCTCATGCTCGGCAGCCGTGACCGCAACGCCACCGTGACCATGTGTCATTCCCGCACGCCCGATCTTGCCGCCATCTGCCGCGAGGCCGACGTCATCGTCGCCGCGCTCGGCAGGCCGCGCTTCATCACCGCCGACATGGTGAAGAAGGGCGCCGTCATCATCGACGTGGGCATCAACCGCGGCGAAGACGGAAAGCTCTGCGGCGACGTGGACTATGAGAACGTGGCTCCTCTGGCTTCCGCCATTACTCCCGTGCCCGGCGGCATAGGTCCCATGACCATTTCCCAGCTTCTTGTGAACACCGTCGAGGCGTGGAGGGCAAGACTGCTCAGCTAGACAGGCAGCCGTGTGACGGCTCATTGTGACGCACGCATGTTTGCGGGAAAAGGGACGGCGCTTTCACAGAAAGGCGATCCGTCCCTTTTTTATGCGCCGGGCCCCTGAGCAAGGGGAGAATTTTTTTTAGCAAGGGGCACAGTCACGGAGGGGACTTGCCGGCGTGCGGGGCTCTTCCCCGCAGACACAGGCTGTGCTAGGGTGTCGGCCACGTTTTCAGAAACAGGGAAACGCCGGCCCGACCCGGTTGACTTCGACAATGCAGCCGGCTGTCAAGATTGAACAATGTTGTCCGTATCGAAAACGTTTTCACTGGGCGGGCTCTTGGTGCCGCCCAGTGAAGGACGAAAGGCATGAAAGGAGAGAACGATGAGCGCGACGCGCAGAGAACATGACTTTCTCGGCGAGCTGGAAATTCCCGCCGACGTGTACTACGGCATACAGACCAGCCGGGCGCTGGAGAATTTCCGCATTTCCGGCACGACCATAGCCACCATGCCCCGCTTCATTCAGGCGCTCGGCTACGTGAAGAAGGCTGCGGCCATGGCCAACATGGAACTCGGCGTTCTGCCGGAGAGCACGGGACGTTTCATCTGTCTTGCCTGCGACAAGGTGATTGCCGGAGAATACAATGATCAGTTTCCGATCGACGTATATCAGGGAGGCGCGGGCACTTCGTGCAACATGAACGCCAACGAGGTCATAGCCAACGTGGCTTTGGAGCTCATGGGGCATCGCAGGGGCGAGTATCAGTACTGCCATCCCAACAATCACGTGAACTGTTCGCAGTCCACCAACGACGTGTATCCCACGGCCATTCGCCTGGCGCTGTATACCACGCTCACGGATTTCATGGGCGACATGGAATATCTCAGGAAGGGGTTTGCGGCCAAGGCCGAGGAATTCCGGGACGTGATGAAGATGGGCAGAACGCAGCTGCAGGACGCCGTGCCCATGACGCTGGGCATGGAGTTTTCCGCCTGGTCCACCACCATAGGCGAGGACATACGCCGCATAGGAGAAGGGCGCGAGCAGATCTGCGACATCAGCATGGGCGCCACGGCCATAGGCACCGGCATCAACACGCCGGAAGGCTACGCCGCGCTGGTGACGCGTCGGCTCAGGGAAATTTCAGGCCTGCCGCTGTTCATGGCGGAAAATCTGGTGGAGGCCACGTCGGACTGCTGCGCCTATGTGCAGATTTCCGGTCTTCTCAAACGGTTTGTGGTCAAGCTTTCCAAAATATGCAACGATCTGCGTCTGCTTTCTTCCGGGCCCTGCTGCGGCCTGAACGAAATCAATCTGCCGCCGCGTCAGCCTGGTTCCTCCATCATGCCCGGCAAGGTGAATCCGGTCATTCCCGAGGTGGTGAATCAGGTCTGTTTCGACGTCATAGGCAAGGACGTGACCATTTCCATGGCCGCCGAGGCCGGTCAGCTGGAACTCAACGCCATGGAACCCGTCATAGCCTATACGCTGTTCGCGTCCTTGAAGCATCTCGGCAACGCCTGTCATATTCTGCGGGACTTGTGCGTGGACGGCATTACGGCCAACCGGGAACACTGCGCCTCGCTCATGCGCAACGCCGTAGGCGTGGTGACGGCGCTCGCCCCGTACATAGGCTATGAACGCTCTGCGGAAATTGCACGCGAGGCCCTGTCCTCGGGCGAGGCCATGTATGATCTGGTCATACGGCACGGGTTCATGACCGGTGAGGAAATCGACTACGTGCTGAGTCCCGAGCGCATGATGCAGCCCGGAGAAGACAAGGATCTTCAGAGAAAAATAGCGGAAAGGCTGAAGTAGTCAGGGTACGCGGCTCCTGCGCGTTCACGGCCTGAACCGTGGGCTGCCGGCAGGATGATCTATTCGCTTTGCCGCAGGACAGAGAAAGCCGCCGTCCTTAGAAGGACGGCGGCTTTCTCTTTACGAAAACGCGGGAGGAGCGCAGCTCCTCCGTACGTCTTTAGTCTTCCTTGTGTTCGCGGCGTTCGCGACGTTCGCCGCGGCGTTCGCCACGACGCTCGCGCCGTTCGCCGTCGTTGCGTTCACGGCGGGCGGGACGGGCGGTGTCTTCGGGCTTCCATTCGATGCCCTGTTCTTCGAGGAGGACGGCCTTGCGGCTGGCACGGATGCGGTCGCCGTTGATTTCGATGACCTTGACCACCATGTCTTCGCCGAGGTGGGCCACGTCTTCGGTCTTTTCCACGCGGTTGGTGTCGAGCTGGGAGATGTGCACCAGAGCTTCGAGATTGGGCAGAATTTCCACGATGGCGCCGATTTCAAGGATGCGCTTGACCTTGGCGTTGTAGTTCTTGCCGAGTTCGGCGTGCTGATCGTAGTAGAGCACCATTTCCTTGGCGGCCTGCATGGACTTCTGCGTGGGGGCGAAGATGGTGATGCGGCCGGAATCCTCGATGTCGATGGCGGCACCGGTGGCGCTGGTGATGGCCTTGATGTTCTTGCCGCCGGGGCCGATGATCATGCGGATGATCTCGGGATTCACGAACACTTCCTCATGCTGGGGAGCGTAGGGAGAGAGTTCGCGCACGGCGGGCATGGCCTTGGCCATGACGTCGAGGATGTGCAGACGGGCCACGCGGGCCTGTTCCATGGCGCGGGCCATGACTTCGGTGGGCAGACCGTTGATCTTGATGTCCATCTGAATGGCGCTGATGCCTTCGGCGGTGCCGGCGATCTTGAAGTCCATGTCGCCGAGGGCGTCTTCGTCGCCGAGAATGTCGGTGAGCACGGTGTAGCTGTCGCCGTCCTTGATGAGGCCCATGGCCACGCCGGCCACGGGAGCGCTGATCGGCACGCCCGCATCCATGAGGGACAGGCAGCCGCCGCACACGGCGGCCATGGAGGACGAGCCGTTGGATTCCACGGTGTCGGACACCACGCGGATGGTGTAGGGGAAGCTTTCAGGAGAAGGCAGAACAGCCTTGAGGGCGCGTTCGGCAAGGTGACCGTGACCGATTTCGCGGCGGGACACGCGCACGGACTTCACTTCGCCCACGGTGAAGGGCGGGAAGTTGTAGTGCAGCATGAAGCGCTTGGTTTCGTCGCCGTTCAGGGTATCGACCTTCTGTTCATCGGACGTGCTGCCCAGGGTGGTGACGGCAATGGTCTTGGTTTCGCCGCGGGCGAAGATGACGGAACCGTGGGCACGGGGCAGCACAGAGGTCTCGATTTCGATGGGACGCACGGTCTTGGTGTCGCGGTTGTCGATGCGGGTGCCTTCGTTGATGACTCTCTGACGCACGAGCTTCTTTTCAAGGTGCTCGAGCACTTCGCCGATGGCGGCCTGGGCGACGGGATCGTCGGCATAGCGTTCGTCGGTGGCCATGAGGGCCTTCACCTTGTCCTTGACGGCCTTGCGGGCGTCCTTTCTGAGCAGCTTGTCGGGCGTGCGGAGGGCGTCTTCCATGCCGGACTTGATGGCGAGCTCTTCCACATAGGCGAACAGCTCGGGGTCGTCCTGCTTGGGCGTGAATTCGGTCTTGGGCTTGCCGGCCAGCTTCACGAGCTCTTCCTGAGCGTCGATGAGGGGCTGAATGGCCTTGTGGGCCCAGTTCAGGCCGTCGATGAGGTCCTGTTCCTTGACGAGCTTGGCTTCGCCTTCCACCATGACCACGGCGTCGCGGGAAGCGGCAAGCACGATGTCCATGTCGGAGCGCTTGAGCTCTTCATTGGTGGGGTTCAGCACGAACTGACCGTCGACGCGGCCGAGACGGGCGCCGGCCACGGGGCCCGCGAAGGGAATGTTGGAAATGCAGGTGGCCGCGGAAGCGGCGGTGATGCAGAGCACGTCGGGATCGTTTTCTCCGTCGGCGGAAATGACGGTGGCGAGCACCTGCACTTCATTGCCGTAGCCCTTGGGGAAGAGCGGACGGATGGGGCGGTCGATGAGACGGGCCACGAGGGTTTCGTGGTCGCTCGGACGGCCTATTTCGCGGCGGAAGAAGTTGCCGGGAATGCGGCCGGCGGCGTACATGCGTTCGGCATATTCCACGGTGAGGGGGAAGAAGTCCTTGGGCGTTTCGAGCTGGGCTTCACAGACGGTGACGAGAGCCACGGTGCCGCCGCACTGAATCCAGATGGCGCCGTTGGCCTGACGGGCCACGCGGCCCGTTTCCAGAATGATTTCCTTGCCGCCCACGGTGGCGGACACACGAGTGCTGTTGAGCAGACCCATATGGTTACTCCTGGAAGGAGACTCCGTGAAGAAAGACGAAAGTTTCGCCTCTGTTCGCGGATGCTCCTTCCTCGCGTTGAGGTTGAGGGGAAAATCCCCTTTCATGCAGGATGGGGGAGCGGAATTTCTCCCGCTCCCCCTTGTTTCCGGATCGTTTTCCGACTACTTGCGCAGACCGAGCTTTTCGATCAGGGCACGATAGCTCTGAATGTCGGTCTTCTTCAGGTAGTTCAGCATCTTGCGACGCTGGCCGACCAGCTTGAGCAGGCCGGTGCGTGAGTGGAAGTCCTTCTTGTTGGCCTTGAAGTGGTCGGCAAGACCGTTGATGCGGGCGGTAAGAAGGGCGATCTGAACTTCAGCGGAGCCGGTGTCGCCTTCGTGCTTGGCGAACTGGGCGATAACGGCCTGCTTCTGAGCGGAATCCATAGCCACAGCGGTATCCTCCTCTCTGGCATCTGCCAGAGGTTAGTGGGTAAAAAGCCCCCGAAGCACTGCCCAGACAGGGCGATCCCTGTCCATGCGGGCTTCTGCCAGAGCCAGAGGCGAGCCATCCTGCGCCAGCATGAGGGCGCGTTCGCCGGATTCGAAGGTTCCGAATTCCGGCAGATGGGGAACGGGCATGCCGTTTTTCAGGTTCGCTTCCTGCATTTTTCCGACGGAAATGTTTTTCCAGCCGGGCAGGGCGGCGCTGATGGGCATGATCCATTCCGGCAGCCTTTCGGGCTCGGCAAGGATTTCGTCCAGCGTGTGGGCGACCTCCAGGCCAAACGGGTGGCTGTATTCCCGGGTCAGTTCCGTGAGCATGGCTCCGCACCCAAGTCGAATCCCCAAGCTGTGGGCCAGGGACCGTATGTAGGAACCGGAACTGCACGTTACCCGGAATCGCACGTCCGGCATGTTCACCCATTGAACAGAGGCGTGCGAAACATGTATGCTTTTCACCTTGACCGGCACTTCCTTGCCGGCACGGGCCAGCTTGTATAAGGGCTGTCCCTGGTGCTTTGCGGCGGAATAGGGCGGAACGGGCTGTTCCGTCACATCCAGCCAGGCCGTCACTTCGCGTCGTGCGGCCTGTTCAAGTTCGGAGCCCGGAGCAAGGTCTTCCCCGCTCAGAGCCGTTTCGGAAACCACGGATCCTTCGGCATCCCACGTGTCGGTGGTCACGCCGAGGCGCAGCGTGCCGCCGTAGGTCTTCACCCCGCCTTCCATGAGATAGCCGGAAAGCTTGGTGGCGTTGCCGAGCAGCACGAGCAGCACGCCGGTCGCCATGGGGTCGAGAGTACCCGCATGACCGATTTTTTTCTGCCCGAGTCTCTTGATGCGGGAGATGGCCTGTGCGGAGCTGAGTCCTTTGGGCTTGTCCAGTACCAGTATGCCGTGCTGCTGTTCCATGCGAAAAGTCTATGTACCTTTAATTATCAGGATAGTCCAGTCCCGGCGAGGGCGTGCGCCCGTGTCGCCGCGATACGATTTTTTCCCTGAAATGATTGAAGAAAATAAAGACGTTTTCCGTTGTTGCGCGATGCGTCGCGCGTTCTTTTTTCTCCCGCTTCTCTGGCCCGGGAAGCGGGAAGGAAGAACGCGTCTCGTCGGAACGGCGTGCGTCTCTGGTCTGTCCGTTGCGGGATCGCGATTGCGGCTAGTTCAGAAGCGGCCGCGACACGGGGTGCTGGGCTTCCACGTGATCTTCCACTTCCGTGCCTCTGGGAGGCGTGAACTGGAAGTCCTTTGCGGAGGTTTTCGCATCGGGCGCAAGATCCGTAAGCTCGATGGTGTTGGTGTTGCCGTAGAAGTCCATGACCATGGCGCGACGGATGAGAAACGTGGAGGGATCAAGCCACAGCTGGGCTTCGGTGAGCTCCGTGGTGGGTTCCTTGGGATAGAGCAGCAGATGAATGAGCTTGCCGTCTTCCGGAGCCTGGGCGGATTCCACGTCGAAGTCGCGGGGAAGGGCGCTCT
>OODJ01003113.1_pt1 | contig 10262 bp, 13 predicted proteins | sample 1671611 | NCBI WGS metagenome assembly OODJ01 (sample SAMN06348174, study PRJEB24527) | human gut metagenome | biome: human gut; feature: ankylosing spondylitis patient; material: feces | host: Homo sapiens | place: China | collected 2015-10 | reverse complement strand
TGGGGCGACGGTTATCCACTTTTGAAAAAAAGGAATTTAGATTATTTTTTAGGGCTAGCCTTTTTTCGATATTCTCAAAATCAAAACAAGTGGTTTGCAGGAATGGAATATACAGAAAAACATTTTTGTTACAAGTGTAACACCGTCCCGGTTAGCCAATTCCTCATGCCTGTTGGTTATTGGTATAATTTATTATCTAACAGAAGTAAAAGTTTATTTTTCAATCTTGGGGGAAGTTTATTAATCGGGTACGAGAGTATAAACTGGGTTTTTGCGATGGGGCAAGCCTGAAAGATGAAAATAAATTCGTCGGGGGTGGCTGCATGGGAATCGAATTAGAAATGTACCTCACGAATCGACTAATGTTTTCGTGTCGTGCAAGAGAGAAGATTCTATTTAATTCTATCAAGACATTTCGCTTTCAATATTCGCTTTCTATAAAATTTATAATAAAATGACTATGAGAAAGATAATAATATTTGTTCTTTTTATTATTGCAATGAGTTGGATTGGGTGTCGTGACAAATGCACGGATTGCGAAGAAAACACGAGAACAATAGCACTGTATATTAAAGCAAACGGAACGGCAAAAGATAGTATTTCCGGTATCGAAGGTAACATTTATAATGTCATAACTGGAACTCGTACAGTTTTCAAAACAGAAAAAATAGATAGCGTGTATTCTTCAAGTGTGGAAATATACGAAAGCATTCGTCCTGCAAAATTGGAATTAGATATTTTTTTAAAAGGTGATACGAAACAAGTAACCATTGATCTTACGGGGAAATTAGATTTTTCAGAATCTCGGGTACAAGTTATGGCAGTAGAAATCACTTTTGGTTTTTTAGGGATGGAGGTGCATTTCGGTGACTATGTACCGAAGCAAGAAATAGAGGACGATTTAGAAATTAAAACAGAATAATGATGAAAAAAATTATTTTTATTACGGGCTTACTTACGGTCTTGTTGGGGTGTGGGCAAGTTATTTCTTTAAAAGAGAATGATTTTGTTCCTTTAAATTTATACGCTGGTTCGGAAAATTTTAGTCGTGTTACACCTGATGCTGGCAACATACAAAAAATAGGTTTAATCATTTGTGATGCTAAAAATCAACCGTATAGAGAGAAATCGGAATACATAGGGGTTAAAGCAACGCTAGAAAACGGGAAATGGGTTACAAACATCCCGATTGAGCTTAATTCAGAGGTTGCCACGATTTACGCTTACTACCCGGATACATTAAATCTAACTGATTTAAAAGCAATACCTGTTAATAGTCGTAATATGGATTTGTTACTTGCTAAATGCACGGGTATAAATAATCAGAATCCCGATGCTGTAATTAAAATGTATCATGCTTTCACGAAAATTAAACTACGAATGTTTTACATGGGATATGATACCGGATACCAAACTGCGACATTCGTGGCGATGAGTAATGTAAATCAAGCAAGTAATTTCGGGACAAGCGGAACGCTGGATATTTTTTCGGGGAGCCTTGAAGTCACGGGACTAAATGCTAGAAGTTTCCTCGATTTGGGAGAAAAATATGAACTCTATGACTTCCCCGATCCGGAAAATTCTCTGGAAATGCTTGTCTTCCCCGCTAAATTCTCTGGAAATGAGATTAAAATAACTGTTCGTTTCATAAAGCAAATCACTTCGATTTTTGTTTTAGATGCCGGGGAATGGCTACCGGGTTCGGAAAACAAATACACGTTAATGGTTAATCCTTAATTATCAATATGTTTTACGTTTAAAATTTAAAGTATGAAAACAATTTATTTTTTATTAGTAGTAATTGGTGCAATATTCTGCACGAGTTGTAACAAAGAAAACAACGAAGAGATCACCCCGTCGAAAAGTTTATTAAGTGTTACAACAGACTTGAACGAGATGGTGTCCCGTGCCGCGATGCCTGCAAACACGCAAATGGGTCTTTTCGTTACTTCCGGTAGTCTTGGCAGCGTGTACGATAACACGAGTTCTAACAACAATGTCAAGGCGGTTTTGAGTGGTAGTGGTTGGACGTTGACCCCCGCGGTCTATTTGTCTGCCAATAACGCCACTCTCTACGCTTATACTCCTTACAGTTCATCCGTCACGAATGGAACGAGTATCCCGGTTGCAGTCGGAACAGGAAAAGCGGATTATTGTTACGGAAAGAGTTCCGGCACGATTAACGCTAAAACTCCGTCAGCGACGATTAATATGAATCACGCTCTCACCAAAGTGCGTTTTAAACTAAGTAAAACGGCAACTTACACGGGAATCGGGAAGTTGACCGAAATTGCGATAAACGGCTCTACAAACAACACCGTGTGTGCTTCCGGTACACTAAATGTTTCAACCGGGGTATTAACCCCGACAGTTTCCTCCTCGCACGTTATTACACAAACGAACGCTTCCGGTTTGTACACGATAACGACTAGTGCCCCCACGGATGCAAGCGCGGCAGCCCTAGACATGGCACTGATTCCCGCGAATTTTCAAGAAAAGGAAATTAGCATGAGTTTCACGATAGACGGCAAAATATTTAATTTTTCCATACCCGCGGGCTCATGGGAATCTGGTAAAATCAACACCTATACTTTGAGTCTTGGGGGTGCTGGTTTAACGATGGCAAGCGCGAACGTGAGCGTGGAAGATTGGACGAATGGAATCACGGCGTCAGGAGAACTTAAATAATACACATTAGCGGGGGAATATTCCCCCGCTAGTTAAAACTATAAATATGCGATACATATATATAATAGTATTATTCATCTGCATGGCTTGTAATGATAAGCTGGAGATTCAGCAAGCATATAAATTCGCGATCGAAACAATGCCTGTCCAAAACCAAATAACGGAGAATGAAACGGTTGAAATTCGTTTTGAAATAAAACGGGAGGGTGAGTATAAAGACACGAAATATTACATTCGGTATTTTCAGCCGAACGGTACAGGAGTATTGAAAACAAACGCGGGATTACAATTTACACCAAACGATCGTTATCCTTTAGAGGACACGATATTTCGATTGTATTATACCTCCACGTGCACCGATCAGCAAAACATTGATATTTACGTGGAGGATTCTTTCGGTCAAGTCGAAAAAATCACGTTTAATTTCACGAACAATCAAACACAAGATGAATAAAATTCATGAAATGACCGAGGACGAGATTATCACTAATCTCAATGACCGGGATTTCCCGTTATTTGGTTCGATTGAATATCTATCACCGGAACAACAAACAGATCGAGTAATAACGGCGGCGATCTCCGTGCAGGCATATAATTATTCTTTTATCGAGGAGAATAAAAAAACGGATGAAGTAACACGGCTCGCGTTAAATAAAATGGGGTATCCGGTAACTGATGGTGAAACGATAGAAGAGCAATTGATTGAAGTTTTAAAAAGTGGGTGTAGTATTTTCCCCTCTTTGCCGGAAAGATCGCGTACTAAAAATGTCTGCGAGGTGGCGGCTCGACAAGGGTACTGGAATTTGCCTGGCATTCCGAAGGATATATTAACTCGTGAAATGTGTTTTGATGCTATTGAAACCATTTCTATGTTCTCGAATAAACTTGAAAGTTTGCGAGTTATTCCTTACCCGGAGGTTTGCATGGCAATTTTGGAAAGGAACGGTAAAGAGATCGGGGCGTATAAGCTCGCTAAAAATTTTAACCCGGAAGCGATTAATTCGGACGTGGCAAATCAAGCATTAAGACAAGATTTGCGATGTATCGCTTGCATCCCGGAAGGAGTTCAGCATGATATAACGTTAAGTGAACAAGAAATACGGGATATAAAATTTATCTCGAAAGATTCGGAATATGTTAATAAATTCGAGCGTCTTCCCGATGAACGCAAAACTGAAAACGTGTGTTTAGTTGCGGTTGGTATAGTTCCGTTTAATTTGGACCGCGTGCCCAAAACTTCTCGGTCTGATCGGGTAATAGAGAAAGCCCTTGACGCGAATGGTAACGTTTTATTATGTCTTCCGATGGAAGAACGAACAGATGCCCGTCAATTGTTGGCAATTAAAAATATGCAGCGAGATTCCGAGGATTTATTCGAACAATTCCCGGATCGGCTTAAAACAGAAGAGATATGTATACACGCCGCGACACGCTGTCCCGCGACGCTAGATAATATTCCCCTTGAATTGCTAACACCGTATGTTTGTCAAGCCGCTATAAGTACGATTACGAATTACGAAGAAGAGATTGAAATTTTGTGCTTGATACCACATAAAAATGTCATATATAATAATTTAGGAAAGTTGGAGTGTTATTATCCAGTCAGGCAAATCATGCAGGCGATGGAGCCGGAACAACTGGATGACAAGATTATAGGCTGGGCTATAAAACGTGATGAAAAATGTTTAGCTAATATCCCGAAAGAGTTGCTTAACCCGGAACATTGCTTGTTGCAGGAGAAATATTATCCTGGTTATTTCGTGAAATATCCCGGAGAATTACCGGAAAGGATTCGTGACGGGAATAATATATACACTTTTTACCCGCGGGCAGAGAAATTCATGGGAATGAATTTAAGTCCCGAGCAATTGGCGGCTTTATATAATGGTGTTCCACTTGGGAAGGATAAAAAAGTTGTTTACGATTCAGAAACCGGAGTTTTTAGTATAAATCATCAGAATCAAAACCATAAACACAAATTACGATGACGGCGCAAGAACTAGAAAACATCAACCGGAAGAATTTGTTACAGCCGAGCATTGCTTGTTACAAGAAATTTTATACCCGGATTTTTTCAAGCATAATCCTGAAAGATTGCCTGAGAGAATAAAAAGTGGAGTTAATATTTATACGTTAAATCAAATGGTTAATAAATTATCGAAAGAAAAACTATCTAACGAGGAAGCAGTTAATTTATTTCATGGAAAGAGCGTTCAGAAGGGGAACGATTTATTTCAATTTGTTCAAAAAAGTAAGGAGATGAAGCAAACTGTTATGAAGCCGGAAAAGAGTCAGCGTCGTTCAAAAGGGTTAAACTTTTGATTATGATTTGGAAGCGGTAAAGAGAAACCGCCCGCCGCCGTATGGCGGCGGGGGGGAAAAATTTTCCGTTCCCCCGCAAAGAAAACGAGAAACAAGGGGGATTTCCCCCCTTGCTCCCTTACTTTATCAAGCTGCTTGTTTTCCTTTTTTCTTGCCGACCTTTTTATTCTCTTTTTCCAATTGCTTTTTAATCTCTTTCTTTCGTTCGGTTATCCTCTTTAATCGCTTATTATAAACGTCATTATATTTCTTTTCGATCGCTTCCACCTCGGTGGGAAAATGTTCTTTAATGAAGCGAAGAAAGTAATCACAGGTAAGACCTTGCGCGGAAGTATCACGGAAACGGGAAACAAGATAATCCCTCCGGATAACCGTCTTCCGTTCTTCATTCAGTCCTGCCAAAATCGTGTTTATATCCTCGTCTTTAAGGTTGTATTTTTCACCTGTAATTCCTAGTAACGGGTAATGTCTTGCCGGGACAGCGGACAGCATAAAGAAATAAAGTATTTGTTCCTCGGTGTGAGAAAATTCTTTTTTCTCGATCTCGTTATTAAACATTACCTCTTTAGTATCCTTCACGGTATTTTCAATTCGAAGTTCTTTATTCCGTTTATCTTTATCTGTTAGCGTGTTTAGCTGCTTTTGCAATTCTTCCCTCGCTGTAACGATTTTTTGTTTCATGTAGCAGAGTTCCAAATCATTTTCCTTGACCTTAATAAATTTCGTGATAGCCCCGTTATCGTAGCCCTCGTTTAACTCTTGCATTTGTTTATTGTAAGAGGTCAAATCCGCGTGCGGGTCAGTTGGTCGCACCGGGTAATTATAACAAAATTGCGGTTTCTCGATCTCGTATTCCAACGCTTTCAATCTCTCGATAACGGTTTGATTTGTTTCACCATACATGGGCGTACAAATAACAATCTTTTCATCTTCTTTTTTTAGTCGCAAAACCTCGGCAAGCAAGTACGAAGCATTTTTTTCCTGCAAACACGTGTGATTCGTACATTTCCCGCATCCCTCGGTAAAAAGCGAGAAATTAGCGGTATTAGACGTACAACTCCCGCATTCTGTCAAATCAAACTTGTAATCATTTAGCCGGGTCGTGTAAGCGGATTCAAGCCTTTTCCTCACGTTTTCTTTCGATAAATCAAACCAATTATTGCACAATTCTCTATTAAAAAACCGTTCAAAAACATCTTTTTGAATCTCCCCGGAGTAGGTACAGATCACGGAAGCAACCCCGGTATTTATTTCCCCAGAATCTAACAAATTCATCAATTCGGGTATCAGATCATTTAATTTAAGTCGCAAGCGTACATAACTTTCACTTTTCCCGGTACGTGTTACAAGCTCGTTCATATCCCCGACAACCTCGAAAAGTTGCTTGTACGCCCGTGCTTCTTCTGCCGGGGAAACGTCTTCTCTTTGAATATTTTCGATCAAACATAATTCCTTTGCTTCTTCTAGGGTAATATCTCTAATATTCGCGTCGATCGACTTCCATTTTAGCAGTTTCGCGGCACGGAAACGCCTTTCCCCGCACACGATTTCATATTTATTTTTCCCGACCGCCCGAAGGTTAAGCGGGTGAATTAACCCGTTCTGTTCCATGCTTCGCGCTAGTTCGTTTAGGCTGTCTTCATTAAATTTACCGCGAACGTTAAAACTACTTGTTTCTATCTCGTTCAAATTTACTTTTCTAAAATTTTCTGTTGTTTTCATGTTCTCTAATTTTATTTGTTTAGTAATCATTTATATGTGCATAAAATACTTGTCTAATATCCTCCATTGTACACGTGGGATAAATTGATTCAACCAATTCAAGAACCTCCACGTAATCCCCGGTATAAAAACACTCGTGGTTATTTAATTGGTAAAGGATGTACTCCTTCATATCAATATTCTCCCGGAACATGGTGTCTTTTTCTTCACAGTATTCGTCAAACTTTTGCTCAAATAATTTGACATTATTTTTAGGTATAATCATCCCGTGGTATCCTCTAACATAACACACGCCCTCTTTTTTTTTGCTTTCAAATTGTTCTTTATTAAAAGCGAAAAATATCCCGCAAGTATCAAGCAAGGCAGATAACTTGCCTTCTTGTTCTTTGTTTATATCCTGTATTGTTTTCATAATCAAGTTATTTATCTTCTTATCATGGTTTGCTTGCTCTCCCGGTTCGACACTCACGCCCGTTGAAATCGGGTATATATCCCGATTGTTAGCTTCTTTGCCCGTTCCGGGGTAATCTTCCGTAATTTTCCCCCGGTACACGTGTAAACGTGTTTATCTTCTCGCATTGCCTCGATTTGCAAGTAAGAAAACGGGGAATCGAAACAAATTAAATTTGTCCCCTTGTTAGAGATTCCCCACAAAAAACTACCGTTGTAATTTTTAAGGTCTTTTTTGTCCTCCGTGAAATCTTTTATCACGTTCTCGCTCTCGTTTTTCACGATCTGACGCATTTTATTGATAATACTTTTTTCCATAACTTTCAATTGTTTAAATGTTCTTTCTTGATTTGTTTAACCTCATTTATGCCGCGGGGATTTCTGTTGTTTCTTCCTCTCCTGTTTCCATTCCCAAGCGGGAACAGATATATTTTACTGCCTTTGCCGCGTCATTGAGAGTAGTAAATAAATAATTCGGGTTTTCACGAATTGATCCTAGCCAGCTTTTCAAGTATGCCGCATTTTCCTTTCGCACGGTAACAGATATACCGAGAAACAGCCCGCAAAGCGCGGAAGTCAATTCCGCGACAAGTTCTTCCCGCCCGTACTTGTTACTCCCGAAAACATTCTTCAAGTCCCGGTTCAATCGTGTCGGGTGACCCGTGCTGTGCCCGATCTCGTGCAGCAATGTCCCGTAAAAATTTTTCCCGTCAATAAATTGTTCCTTTAGAGGTAACACAATCTTGTCCGACATGGGGGAATAATACGCTTGATCTTGTTTCATGAGCCGCACCGGACACTCCCACGTTTGCCCCTCTAGCATATTATCGAGCAATGGATTCGTGTATATTTCCGGTTTTCCCGAAATTTCCGGTTCCACGGGTACGGTAAATTCTTGTTTAATCTTCTCGTACTTTTCCGGGTTAACCGTTTTGAAATTCGTTTGGTCAAGATTAAACACGTTATAAAATTTTAGGAGCACGGTAACCCGATACTGCTTTTGTTGATCGGGTGTCAGATATTGATACTCCTCGTAAGAGATTTTTTTATTTGTTACCTTGTGAAAAACGAGATAAGAGAAATAATACACGGGAAACGCTTTTTCCCCGGTTGTTACTGTCACGTTTTGCGCCCGTGCTTGCGGGAACGTCATAAACACGGGGATTTCATAACCTTTTTGCTCGCACAATAACAACAACATGAAAGCGTTTCCCCCGGCATACGCGCGTCCTTTAATATTCCGGGGTTTAAAATTATTTGTCACGATTCTCTCGCTTATCCACGGTTTTTTCCAATTCTCGGTCATGGTCTTTATTTTTTCGATCATTAACGCGGTAAATTTTTCCGCTGCTTTTTCATCTATTTTCATATCCTGTTAATTTATGGGTTAATACTCCTGCAACGAGCCGATCACCTGTTTACAATCCATTTCAAGATTTTCGATTTCCTCTACTAGAAAAATGGAAATACCATTTTCCGGGGTGAAGTTTTTAAAGCATTCCCGCACCTGCCGGATAAGGTTTTCAAGATTTTCCGGTGTTTCCGGCACGATCTTTTTTATTTTTTTCTTTGTTTTCATATTCGATAGGTTTAAGTTTCAGATAAAAAAAGAGAGAAGGATAAAAAATATTGTTCCTATCAAGATCACGGCAAACGCGATAAACACTCCTAAACATCCAATTCTAAAAACTCGTTTCATGGTTTTGTTTTTTAGCGGGGAGATTGCTCCCCCCGTGGGTTACTTTAATAATTCTTTTGCCCGGTATATTTGCCGATTATTTAGGTAGGATTGCCAACATTCATTCGAGTACGCGAAACGGAAACCGTTATGTCTTAATTTGCTTCGCGTTTCCTTGTCGGGTTTGTCCGGGAAAAACAGTTGTAGGCGATTTTCCTCGGTGTTCCGCACCACTCGAATCCCGTTTATTGTTTCTTCGGTGGTTTCGGTTTCCCGCAGAGCGATAGCCCTTTTAAGTTGATCTTCGACCCGGTGAATATTCGCGTTATTGTTTGTAAAACTATACGAAGCGAACCCGACGTATCCAGATGTCAAAATTTTTTCGGCTTGATTCTCGGATAGACCATTTTCTTGTATCGCCTTAATCTTTTCCTCCCGTGTCTTTTTCTTGTCGCGGACGATTTTGTTTACAAATTTCATGATCTCCTGCGATCTTTTCAGTCCCTCCAATTTCTCGGTTAATCGCTCAACCGCGTCTTCATCGCCGAGGTAAATGTTGTCATTTTTTGCTGCTGCTTCCGCTTTGCTTTTATAATACTCGGCTTTCTCGTCGAGTTTCACGGATTTTCCCAAAGCGTTCCATGATTTCTCTAAAGTGTTACGGTGTGTTATTCCCCTGCGTCCCGGCAAAATAGGTTGCCCTGCCGGAATGTGTTCAACTAGCCTGTGTGAACGCTCGTGCGCTTCTGTTGATTCTTGTTTCGCTTTCTCTGCTAAACGTTCGTAACGTTCAATTCTTGCTTGCCTTTTCTCTTCTCTAGTCATATTCATAAATTTTAATATTACCGGGATGCCCCCGATTGGCTTCATGCTCGCGACTTTTTTTTACCGACCGAGGTCGAAATCTTTTGTTTTTTTCCCGGCTGGAGAGGTTTCCCTCGCAAAGCTCTTTCCCTCTGTCTTTCGTCGCTTTCTAATGCTGTAAGGGTGTCGTGCTCATGGAGATAAAAAAGTTTTTTCAAAAAAATACTACCCGAGCTCGCGAGGTGTGGAGATTTTTTTGAAAATTAGTCATGAACTTTTTTTCCCGTGACACGAAACAACCTTTGCATTATGAAAGCGATGGAAGATAGAGGGGACCGCTGACAGAGCACGAGGGAAACCACTAAAGCCGGAAAAAAACGAAACACATCTTTACCGCTCTGCCCCCGGAGGGGGTGCTTCAATTTTGCGCGAGGATCGCAGCAAGGTATCGTGTACCGCGGAGAGCCGTGTTTCCGGCAGAAACCGCGCCCAAGCCTAGATTTTTATTGTAAATTGTTTTCTCGTGAGTATAAACCAGTCAAGTATTCATGCCATCTTGCCGGACATTCTAAAATATTTGTTATCTTTATAATCAAAT
>OODJ01003110.1_pt1 | contig 10263 bp, 5 predicted proteins | sample 1671611 | NCBI WGS metagenome assembly OODJ01 (sample SAMN06348174, study PRJEB24527) | human gut metagenome | biome: human gut; feature: ankylosing spondylitis patient; material: feces | host: Homo sapiens | place: China | collected 2015-10 | reverse complement strand
TGCTTTGGTGTTCGGGCGCATTGCCGCACTCAACGCGGTGCACTGAGGTCGGCGACGGTCATTAGATAAAGACTAAAAAGAGGAGACCACGCTGATAAGGTACCCCCAAAAGCGTGGTCTTTTCTTTTGCTCCTATTCTTTTGATTCTTTTCTTGGAGTCAGTTTGCTGATGGGGTCATTTCAAAGAAAAGGGTTTTCTGACAAAATCAATTTATTAGGCTTTTGATTTTGTACCGTGAACATGCCTCTCAGATGCATATCCTCTCTGAGGCCGGTACTTTTTTCGATAGAAGGTGTCGCTATGCCGGCCATGCCGTTATTTATTTCCGTCAGTGAAGCGGCTTCGCTTCCTAACCGTTGTTTCATTGATGTTCGCTCACGCGTGGTTCACGGATGGGATGCTCTCGGGGCTTACAGCAAGGGGCATATTGCCGGAGCTCAGTTTCTGGCTTTTGACCGCGTGTTTGCTCGCGACCCGATCTTTGAGCTCGGACGCCATCCCTGGCCGGATCGCCGCACTGTTGCCGCACATCTCCTCGGTGTTTTGGGGCCGGCGGGCAATGCGCTTTCTCGCGTGATCTTTTATGACGACGGCGGCATGAATTTTGCTGCACGCGCGGCGCTCTGCGCTCGTTGGGCCGGTTTCACGAATGCACAGATTCTCGACGGCGGTCTTTCGGCTTGGGCACGGTGCGGCTTGCCGCTCGATGAGGGCGCGCCGGTAGCCGCAGACCATCCTGCCGTCGAGAGGGTGAACGATTTTCTGCGGCAAACCATCGCTGGCGCCGTTCCTCAGATGCTTGGCAAAGCAGCGTTTTTCAATGCTGTCAAGCAGGATGACCGACTGGTGATTGATGGCCGGCCTCGGGAGCGCTTTGCGGGGCGAACGGAAACTCTGGATGCTCGGCCTGGACATGTGCCGGGTGCGGTCAATCGTCCGGCCACAGAAAATCTCGATGCTGACGGCTCTCTCAAGTCCCGAGAAGCGCTTCGTCGTGAATGGGGCGCTGTGATTGGCCGCAGAGATCCGCGAAGCATCGTTCAGATGTGCGGCTCGGGTGTGGGGGCATGTCTGAATGCGGCAGCACTCGATACGGCCGGCATTTTGCCTATCGCTGAGGCAGTGCTTTACCCAGGCTCCTGGTCACAGTGGGCGGCAGACTCCAATTTGCCGGCGGAAATCGGCTGTCGCGATACCGCGGAATAACGCGTATTTTGCGGGTCTACTGTCAGCCTTTGAAGAAGACACTCTTCAAAGGCTGAGTAATGTCTCGTTTGCATAAATAAAATACGATATACAAGAAAACATATTTAAAAGAGACAGAACCATTTAATTAACTTTCTTGATCATTTCTAGAAAGATTCTTGCCAAAAAATAAATATCGATTTGGCATTGCTGCCAGTGAAGCAGCTCTCAATCTCAGCGCTCTATGAGTGTTGACAGCAGGACGGCGTCAAGCGCCAACAGCAAACGAAGCTTTCGATGCACAGAGCGTCAGTTTTGACGAATCCATTGGCGGTCGGACAGTGTGTCGCTTCGTACGAGGCGGAGAGTGATCAGTGAGGACGAATAAATATTTGACCGATTTCTGTGTAGACAAGTTGGTTTGAGTTGACGCTTTCAACTAACGATTACCTTGCCGGGGACTCGGCAAGGGAGATGATCCGAACGACACAGGAGTCTTCAGCTCCTAACGCTCAAATTGGCCTTAAATGCCGCGCCGTTTTTGCATTCATTTTCGGGTGGCAGGAAAGCAATTCAGCATGAAGCCGGCAATGACTTCCGCTTGGCTGATTGGAGGATGGACCTGCTCGAGGAATTGTTTGCAGAAAGCGAGAACGCCTTAGGTTTGCATTGCCCAGCTGCAGTCGTGATAGTCCCAATTCATTGGAGGCGGCATGGAGAAACCAAATACATCGACAAATTGTTTACAACACATTATCTGAGTGTTGCATATGAGCAAACTGCGTTATTTCAGCGTTAACACCACCCATTCCAATCAATAAAGTTTACGTATTTAGACCGTTTTCAAAAAATCAACATAGGGTTTACCCCCCCCCCACGATGTTGACACATCCATTCCTACACTCCCGTCAGTGCTTCGCGCACTTGTTCTGTTCACGACGTGTAAACGCCGACGCAGAAAGAACCTCATTATTCTTGGAGTAAAAGAATGAATCGTAATTTCAAGGTGGTCTTCTCTAAAGCACGTGGTGCGCTGATGGTGGTTAACGAAGCCACATCGAGCGTCCAGGCTAAGGGTACAAAGACCGTTATCGCCGCCGCTGTCGCTGCGCTCTCTCTCGGCGCAGGCGTGGCTTCGGCTGCTTCGCAGACATTCACGGACGTCACCCTCGATGCCGGCGATTCGCTGACTGTGACTTCTAAAGACGGCGCCACTGTCTACACTCCGGCCGGCACGGTTACTGGTACGACTAACGCGACATCCGACAATACGAATAAGACTTTCGCCGCAACCGGTGACACGCTCGATTCTGGTGCGGCTGTGTACCTGAATGGCGGCGTACTGGTTCTTACGGGTACATCTACTGATGCGGTCGTTAAGGCTGATGATGCCGCGAACAGCAAGACCACCAGCGGCACAATCACTTTGAACTCTGTTGCTTCTGCCGGCGCAGGTACCTTGGTTACGTACGACGACCTTGAAGAAGGCACCTTCTCCAAGCTGGACTTGAACCTCAACGTCTTCAATGCTGCGACTGGTGGCACGGCCGGCAACGTGACGATCGGCGAAAGTACGAAAGACCTCACGATCAAGGAAGGCACGCTCAAGACCGGTACCATCGAAGGCTCCAGCACCGCTGCCAATAAGGTGGCCGGTACCGCTACGATCACCGGCAAGAATCTCGAATTCGGCGTTGCTACTGGCACTGTCGGCGACAACAAAGAACCCAGTGCCACCAACCCCGGTTCTGCTTACGATTTCGACAATGCCGCTGACGTTCGGCTTGATGTTACGGCAGCTGAGACCGTTAAGTTCAACAAGGGTACGATCACCAATGCCGGCACGATGAAGGTTACCGGTGCGAAGGGTGTGACAGTTGGGAAAGAGGTCTCGATCGCCAATACGGGCGACCTGACTTTCACAGATACGGAGGCAGTTAACTTCAACGCCGACTACACCGCTACCGCCGGCCGCCTCTTCATCGAATCCAAAGCTAATACCATTAGCGGCAATATCACTGCTGATTCTTTGAAGTTCGGTATTCGCATTACGGATTCGGATACGGCCAAGGAAACCAATCAGGTCGTCATCACGGCTACGGCTTCCGGCACGAACACCATCAAATACGGCAGCACTGTTGACGTCAAGGCTCTCACGGTTGAAGATGCCGCTACTACCATCAACGGCACCCTGAAGGCTGCGACCACTGCCGTCACTGATAAGACGACTGCTGGTCTCACGGTGGTGGACACGACTGGGACAACTGGGAAGAAGCAGTATGCTGCCGTCTCCCTCGGTGACATTACCGTTGGCAGCGCTGCGAGCGGTGCACAGGGCAATACTTCCTTCACTCTGACGAACCAAGCCGAGAATGCTGTTGAAGCCTCTTCCCTCACGGTTGTTAAGAACTCGACAACTGCCAACACCTTCGCGCTCAACGCCGGTAAGTTCTCTGTCGGCAAGCTCACCAATCAGGGTAAAGTGACCCTCACAGACGGTGAAGAATTCACCCTCACGGGCGAAGGCGCAAACGCTTCCGGCGCTGAGATCACTCTGGCTTCCAGCAAGGAATACGCATCTCTCGTCGTTGCTGAAGGCGCTTCTCTCCAGAATCAGGGTTCGATCACTGCTACGGATGGCGAAGGCAAGATCTATGTTGGCGGTACGCTGACGAACCTGCCGGAAATCGCAGCAACCACTACGGCCGCAAAAGTCCCAGCTGGCACCATCAAAGCCGCCGCTGTTGAAGTTGACGGCGTTCTTTCGACTGCGCTGGATACGGCCTCTGCAACGACTAAGGTCTATGATGTTGCCCAGACGACGATCAATACTGCTGGCGAACTCCAGACTTCGCTTAACGCAATTCTTGATCCGACAAACGCAACGGCTACGACACCCAAGGACGCTCTCGAGATCGCCAACACGATCACCCTCGAAGGCAAGATCACTGCTGCCGGCGCTGAAGTTCCGAACTACATCGTCAATGCTACGGGTGGTGCGTTCACCATTAAGGAGGCCGATAAGACCTTCAACACCGTGCAGGTTAAGGCTGGTGAATTCAAGACCGATGACGCCGACGTCACCCTCTCGGTCCTCGATGTGAAGGACGCCGGTACGGCTAAAGTCAATGGCGGCACGCTCAACGTCACGACGCTTAAGACTGTTGCCGAGAAATCCGTCACCGTCGAAGATGGCACGCTCGCTACTTCGCTTACCGGTCTCGGTCTGAAGTACACGGACAGTGGTTTCGCAGCGGCTGATGCGACGACTGCTGGTGCCGGTAAGGTTGAAGGTAAGTCGATTGTCCTTGGGACATCCAGTCTCCTTGACCTTGATCTTGGTTCCGTCACGGAAGTGACAAGCGCTCAGCTTACGGGCCTTACAGGCCTTGTGAGTGATGACGCCACCTCTAAGGGGCTCATTGACATCGGCGCCACTCAGATCAAGGAAGTTAAAGAAGCCATTAAAGACGGTAAGATCGCTTCCACTGCTCTCTCCAGCATTGCCGGCGTGACCAACGACACCATCAAGTCCGTTACCGTTACGGGCCTCGATGAAGTTAAGGATCATGACGCTATCTACGGCGCTATCGAACAGGCAGATGCCGCGGCCGATTCTAAGGACTTCACCATCAACGACGTCAGTCTTACGCTGACCGGCACGGGCAACCTCGTTTCCTACACGAATACGACTGACGGCAAAAAAGTTCCGACGCTCAGCACCATTAAATTCTTTACCGCTGACTCCGAACTCGTCACCACCGGTGAAGGCGCTCAGATCGGTCAGGTTGGTGATAACGATCAGAACGGCTCCCTCTACGTCAAGTCTGGCGATCTGACTGCCAACGGTTCCGTTACGATTAATAGTCTTGAAGTCGCATCCGGCGCCAAGCTCTCGATTGCCGATGATAAGGACGGCAAGGGCTATGCCGTTAAGACTGGGACGGCTACTGGTGAAGCAACCGCCATTATCTCCGGCGAACTTGCTGCAGCCAACAGCGACGTGACGTTTGGTTCGACGGCAACGGCCGCCAATGCCGATGACACATACTCGTTTGACAACGTCAACAAGGTCACCGGCAAGCTTGCTGCCAAGACTTTGACGCTTGCTGGCGATATGCTTGTCAATCAGGGCGGTACCGTCGAAGCTGCCACCCTCTCCGGCCAGACCGTCTATGTCGGCAACTCTGCGAGCGCCGGTTCCCTCTCGGTGGGTGAACTTGCTGCCGGCGACATTTACGCCGCCCCGACTTGGAAGGAAGACGGCTCCGCCGCCGCTGTTTCCCTTGTTGCCGTAAAGAAAGCCGTAGCCGATACAGTCGTTGAAGCTGGCCGCTCTTCGATCGTTTCTGTCGGTACGGATGACGTCACCGCCGGTACGGCCGCTTTCGCCAAGACGGGCTTCACGCTCGCCAAGACGGATGCCGCCAAGAAGGAGTATTCGATCAATACCAAGACCGTTAACTCCGTCGTCTACGCTGAAGGCCTTCAGTATGCTGGTAATGTCTATGCCGGCAACGACGATGCAGACGTTTCCATCGATGCCAACTCGATGCTCTTGATTGATGCGACTAAGGTTGATGCTACGGGTGAGAAGTCGGTTTTCGTAGAAGCTGTCAACATGGCTGCCAACTCCGTTCTCTACGTTGACAACGTTAAGAACGGCGACAAGATCAGTCTGACAGCTACCACGACGGGTACCTCTATCAATGCAGATCTCGTCCATGAAGGCGATCTGCTGATGGGAGCTGATGAAGATCAGTTCAAGAAGGGCGTGCTTGAATTCGGCATGTATGACAAGGCTGAAGTGGTCGATACACTCGGCGACGTTGCCGGTCTCGACGTAATCTACGGCATGTATGAAAACGGTGAAAATGTCGGCAACACCAACGCCCAGTTCTTCCGTGATCTCATGTCGTCGCAGACCTCCAGCGCCTATGACAGCGCTGCCGGTGAATGGAACTTCCAGACCATCCGCACGACTCTGAACGACGTTGCCGCCATCGGCGCCACGACGGGTGCTCAGGCCGTGACGATGGATGCCGTCAACCAGATGGCTGACACCGTTGCTGCTCGTACGTCCATCCTCACGCAGCGCGCTCAGGGCGTCAACGTGTGGGTCGACGTCAACGGCGGCCGCTTCGAAGGCAAGAAGGTCATGGATGGTGCGGGCTACTCGTCCGACATCTATGCCGGCACCCTCGGCGCCGACTATCAGTTCGCCAACGGCGCCGTGCTCGGCGCTGCGCTGACGATCGGTACGGCCGACACCGACAGCAAGGGCACCACCGCCAAGACCTCGATGGATTCCGACCTCGTCGGCTTCTCCGTCTACGGTTCGAAGACGTTTGCGGACATCTGGAACGTCGCCGGCGATATCGGCTACCTCCAGGCCTCCAACGACGTCACGGAATCGGGCTACGGCTTCGGCGACTTCTCTGAAGACGTCAATGCCTTCACGCTCGGCGTGCGCGGTGAAGTGCTCACCAAGGCCGGTTCGGTCAACATCGTTCCGCACTTGGGTCTGCGCTACACGCGTCTCTCTACCGACGGCTTCACGGCCGGCTTCAACACCGAAATCGACGATCAGAACATCTTCCAGATGCCTGTCGGCGTGACGGTCTCGGCCGACTTCGAAACCAGCGGCTGGACGATTGCTCCGAAGTTCGACCTCTCGGTCGTTCCGACCTTCGGCGACAAGGACGCTGATCTCAAGCTCGGCATCACCGGTGTCTCGGCTTCGGACGATCTCTCCGTGCGCGTCATCGACTCCAACCCGGTTCAGGCCACGCTCGGCGTCAGCGCGACGAACGGTGCCTGGGGCTTCGGCCTCAACTACAAGCTGGGTGTGGGCTCCGACGACCGCATGAACAACTCGTTCAACGCCAACGTCCGCTACGCCTTCTAAAAGGCTTGTACCGCAGTTCTGATCGGGCGGTCCAGAGACCGCCCGTCAGAATGCGCGCAGCGCTCCCGGGCTTCCTTCCCGTCGTGCTCCAAGGGCGGCGGGAAGCCCTCTCGGAGCGCATCCACAGGCCTTCCGGGAGTGATCCCTGAAGGAGCCTCGCAAAGAGGCAATTGGAACCCGTCTCTCGCAGCAGTGCGCGGGACGGGTTTCTTTTTGCCTGCATTTTCCGGTCGGAGAGAATGATGAAGAAGAGTAGAGCTGAAACCTCGGGCGCTTTGTCGGGTGAGTTTGCCGATCGCGTGCGTCCTCCGTATGCGTCCGATGAAAAGCGCCGTCAGGCCGCAGAGCTCTTTGCGCACGGGATTGGCTACCAGCGCGCTTCACGCATTTTGGATCTGCCCGCCAATACGCTGCGGGATTGGGCCAGAGCATGGCGTGCGGGGAAGTTGCGCACCACCATCTCGCCGCACCTCTATCGATATTCGGATGCCGTCAAACGAAAAGCCGTGCGCATGCGCCAAAAAGGACATACCTGGCATGAGATTGCGGAAGCTACAGGCGTCGGCGCGAGCACCTGCAAGCGGTGGATGGATAAACTCGGCCAGTCAGCAGCCAAGGGCCGTGCGGATGAAATCAGACCCTAAGCGGCGCATAAAAATCAGCGGAAACGATCCTCAGGCGAGAGGGTGGGGCACCCAAGGACAGGGTCGCCGTGCGGTGTTGCCGGACTCTATTTTTTCGTTCAGCAGGATGATTTCGGATCCGTTTTGGGGTGAGCCCTGTCCGCCGAAGGGTTCGTCAGCGGCTGACTTCTCCCAGATGCTTTCTTTGGCTTGATGTTCGCAGCTTTGGTGGCTTCATCGTTGGTGCCTTGAATATCCGTTCTTTCGCTCTGCGGCTGCACGCCAAAAATCATGGTTAAGTAGCCCTTGAAATATTCTTCAAGGTTAAGCGGCATGACCTTGTCGATGATTCCTGCCCAGAAAATGCCCTGTATGACGGGCGCCATGAGCACCATGGGGTACTTCTTCACGAAGTCGGGGACATTGGAGGCTTCGAATTTCCGTTCGAAGCGGGCTGCCTGGCGCGAAGTGCGGAATCAGAAATTTTTCGTAGATCGGACGCGTGAGCTCGGGGCGGTGGAGGCCTTCAGACCAGACAACACGCAGGATTCGAGCCAGCCGTCCGTGACCATTGTCGGCGAGGAGCCCGGCTTCCGTTCGCCATAGCCTTTCAATCAGCGGCAGCGATGCGTGTTCGCTCGGCTGATCGAATTCTTTTTGGATTAGGACAGCGACTTCTTCGGCAAGCCCCAGCAGCAGCGCTTCCTTTCCCTTGAAGTATCCGTAGATGGTGCCTTTGGAGACGCCGGCCCGATGTGCAATATCTTCGACAAGCGCAGCCGAAAAACCTTTTGCTTCAAATTCGTCGAGTGCTGCATTGAGAATGCTTCTGCGGCGGTCTTCAGATTTTTTAGCCATATGCGTTGTCCAGTAAGCCCGACGCTGGCGTTTTGTCGGTAGCGGTCGGCAGTCTATTGAATCTTATGCCGGAAAAGCCAGGACGCCCAGGCAAGCGAGAGCATACCGGCTAATACGATCGGGATGAGAGAAGGAACAAGATCAGCGAATCCGGCATTCTCGAAGTAAATCGCCCGAAGCGCCACAATGGCATGCCGCAGGGGATTGATAAGCGTCAGAGTCTGCAGCCACTCGGGCATCGCACGGATCGAAGTGAAGAGTCCCGAAAGAATAAAGCACGGCAGCAGGAAGAAAATCACCATCACCATGGACTGCTGAATGTTGTTCGCCAAGGCAGAAATAGCGAGTCCCACGCCAACGAAGCAAAGCGATATGCCGACGACAAAGAGGCCGAGCGTCAGGTAAGAACCCGCGAAGGGCAGTTCGAACCAGAATAGCCCGATCAGGAAAATCGCGAGCGCCTGAAGACAGGCGATGATCGTGGGCGGAACGGCTTTGCCGGCCAGAATTTCAAGTGAGGAGGCGGGCGTCATGAGCATCATGTCAAACGATCCTTCTTCACGTTCGCGGGCAACGGAGAGTCCTGCCAAAAGCAGTACCTGCAGCATGGAAAGCAGAATCGTAAGCGACGGAATGATGGCGTAGCGCGTAATGCCGTTCTCATTCCAGCGGTAGCGCTCAACGACGGCAAAAGCGGCGGAACTGCCGCGGTCAGCATTGATCTGGGCAACGATGCTGTTCACGTAGCCCATGGCAACGCCGGCCGTCGTGGAGTTTCTGGCGTCTGCGGCGGCGAACACCTGACCGTTCTTTTCAAAATCCGGCGGGAAGTAGAGGCCGAGGAGCGCTGTGCTCGATGAGATCGTTTCTTCAAATTCGCCGAGCGACCGCGGCGCGGCCTTGAGTTCGAAAATACCGGTTCCGGTTATTCGGCGCACGACTTCCATGGAGCTCGAGGAGTGCGAAGCGTCGTAGTAGGTCCAGGGGACGCGCTCGAGGTTGAAGGTGGCGCCGTAGCCAAAGAGAACGGCCTGCACAATGACGGGAACAACGAGAATGAGGCGTGAGCCCTTGTCCTTTAAGAGCGCGACGAATTCCTTCCCGGCAATGGCAATGATGCGGTTGACCGAAGCCCAAAGCGCATCAAGGAACTGAAAGCGGTTCGAGCGGGTCATGATGCGGCCTTTTTGGGGGAGTGCTTAGCTTCAAGCGGCGATTTGCCGAGCACTGTCAGGGCGCCGGCAAATAGCCCCGCGGTCCAAAGCGCGATCACCAGCGCGTTGACCGCAAGGGTCACAGACTGTCCCCCCGAGAGGAAACAGATGCGGAAGGTTTCAACCGCATAGGTGGGCGGCAGCAGTCTGCCGACCACTTCAATCCAAACAGGGACGCTTCGCAGGTCGAAGATGAAGCCCGAAAGCATCATGGTTGGCATAAAGGAGGCGAGCACTGCCGCTTCGGTTGCGAGGAACTGACTTTTGGTTTTGGCCGAGACAAAAAGCCCCAGAGCTGCCGCCCATCCGATAAAGAGAAAGCCGGTGCCGAGGAGGACCCAGAGACTTCCGCGAAGCGGTTCATTGAAGAGCAGGAAGGCGAGGATGAGGCAGAGCAGAAAGCCGCAGTAGGCGATGAACGAGTAAGCCGTCCATTTGGAGAGCAGTATTTCAAGCGATGAGGCAGGCGTCGCA